>Ga0255058_10002305_pt1 | contig 10532 bp, 8 predicted proteins | sample Cases_109_9_MG_FD_188637 | JGI IMG/M metagenome (GOLD analysis project Ga0255058, IMG submission 188637) | Seawater microbial communities from Amundsen Gulf, Northwest Territories, Canada - Cases_109_9 | ecosystem: Environmental > Aquatic > Marine > Gulf | place: Canada: Northwest Territories... | reverse complement strand
CGAGGCCCGGACCCTCGCCCCGCTCGCCCGCATAGCCCCAGAAGAAGGGGTAGAAGCGGATAGGGTCGGCGTGGGTCGAGACCGTCAGCACGTCATCGCGGCGATAGAAGATCCCTTGCGTGCCGTTGCCGTGGTGCAGGTCCACGTCGAGGATGGCGACACGCGCCGCCTCCCGGCGCAGGACGGTGGCGGCGACGGCGCAATTGTTGGCGTAGCAGAAACCGCCGGCCCGGTCCTTGAACGCGTGATGGCCGGGCGGCCGGCAAAGGGCGTAAGCAGCGCGCGCGCCCGCGAGGATCAGCTCCGCCCCCTCGACGGCGCTCCATGCGCTGGCGAGCGTCGAGCCCCAAGTGTCGGCGGTCATCGGACAGGCGGTGTCGGCCATATGGTACCCAGCCTGCCCGGCCGCCGAGCGTGGGTAGCCGGCCCCAGGCCCGTCCGGGTGAATGTTCGGGACGACCTCCGCGGAGGCGCCTTCGATACGTTGCCAGCGGGTATAGATCGTCTCCAGGAAGGCCAGGTATTCCGGACTGTGGACTGCGGCCAGCGGCGCCAGGCCGTGGTCCCTCGGCGCCACGACCTGGTGTCCGCCCTCCTTGGCCGCAGCGAGCAAGGCATCGATGCGCCCGGGCACCTCCGGATTGGCTTGCGGCGCGCCGTTGACCAGGAAATGTCGGGGATCATGCCGGCGCTGCGCTTCGTGATAAACGACCTGCATGGCATACCTCTCTTAAGGATTAGGGCCGGTCTTCCATCCGGGTCAGAAGGCCACCCGGTCGCCGCCCTTCAGGCCTAGGATTTCGCGCGCCTCGGTGGGGCTCGCCAGCTCCAGCGAGAGGCCCTCCAGGATCTGGCGCACCTTGGTTACCTGCGCGGCATTGCTCTCGGCCAGGGTGCCGGGGCCGATCCACAGGTTGTCCTCCAGCCCGACGCGGACGTTCGCCCCCATCGCCGCGCCGATAGTGGCCAGCGCCATCTGGTTGCGGCCGGCACCCAGGATGGACCAGCGATAGTCCTCTCCGAACAGGCGGTCGGCCGTGCGGCGCATGTGCATCAGGTCCTCCGGATGCTGGCCGATACCTCCAAGAATTCCGAAGACCGACTGCACGAACAGTGGCGGTTCGACCAGCCCGCGGTCGAGAAAGTGCGCCAGGCTGTAAAGATGGCCGATGTCGTAGCACTCGAACTCGAAGCGCGTGTCGTTGGCCCGGCAGGCCTGCAGGATGCCCTCGATGTCCTGGAAGGTGTTCTTGAACACCAGATCGCGGCTGTTTTCCAGGTGCTCGCGCTCCCAATCATGGCGGAAGGATTTGAAGCGCCCCAACATGGGGAAGAGGCCGAAGTTCATCGAGCCCATGTTGAGCGAGGCCACCTCGGGCTGGAATTCGACGGCCGGGCGCATGCGCTGGGCGACCGACATGGCCGGCCCGCCGCCGGTGGTGATGTTGACCACGGCGTCCGTCGATTGCTTTATACGCGGCAGGAACCGCTGGAAGACCTCCGGGTCCTGCGTCGGCCGGCCGTCCTCGGGATCGCGGGCGTGCAGATGCAAAATGCTGGCCCCGGCCTCGGCCGCGGCGATTGCCGCGGTGGCGATCTCCTCGGGCGTGACCGGCAGATGAGGGGACATCGACGGTGTGTGAATGGAACCGGTGACGGCACAGGTGACGATGACCTTGCGGGTCTTGGCCATGATTTACTCCCTCTTCCCTGCCCCGGCCTTCGGTTGGTCTTCGGTCTCGGGCACGAACGGCGGCCCGAGCGGCATCAGCCGTATCCCCCGACGCAGCCGGGCATAAGGCAACTGACAATGATCGGCGAGATTGGGCCCTGGCGCCCGAACGATCAAGATCTCGTCGGCCAAAGCCTGAAAATCATCGCGGAAGTGGACCGAGCTTTTGAGCGCCAGGATCCGCTGCGCCGCCGGATCGAGACCCAGGTGCCGAAAGATCGCCTGGTCGCTTGCCTGGGTCTTGCGGCTGGCGACGACGACCCGCACGCCGCCGATCCGAAGAAGCGCGCTGGGGCCCAGATGAAAGGGCGATCCGGCGCTCATGCGCCCGCTGCCTTCGAACTCGCCGTCGCTCAAGGCCTCGACGAAGAATCGGCCATCGAAGGGCCTGTGTCCGGGCTGGCCAGAAGTCGCGCCCAAGGCCAACTCCAGCTCGGCGCCCTGTCCGGCGGCATGGGCCACCTCCGCGGCCGCGGGATCGCAGAGGATCGCCAGAGCCGCGCCCTCGGCGTCTTGACGCACGAGCTCCTCGAGCAACCAGGTGGTGTCCGAGGCCGCGCCGGCACCGGGGTTGTCCTGGGTATCCGCCAAGACGATCGGCTTGCCGCGATAGCGCTCAAGCGCATGGGCGACCGCTTCGTCCGCCTCGAACAGATGCCCGGCGAAGTCCGCCTCGGCCGCGACTATCATCTCATACAGGAGATCGGCCACCTCGGCCGCCGTCTTCTCTTCGGCCGCGTAGGCGAGCACCGACGGCCCGCAGACCGGCACGTCGGCCAGGGGAAAGCCGGCAGCGAAGGAAAGGCTTGCCCCGGTATCGGCCTCCAACCCCTCCAACGTCCCCATGATGCGCCGCATGGGATCGCTCAAGGTGCACTGCCAAACCAGCGGGATGAGAAAGGGAACCGGGCGGTAAGCCTTGGCCGGCGGCACGCCGGCGTCGAGGATCCCCTCCAGCAATGCTAACGCCCGGCGGCCTGTCTCGGCCATGTCGATATGCGGGTAGGTGCGAAAGACCGTCAGCGCCGTGGCCAACTCGACCATCTCGGCGCTGACGTTGGCGTGGAAGTCGAGGCTGGCGACGAGGGGGATATCTCCCACCAACGCGCGAACCCTGGCCAGGATCTCCGCTTCGCCATCCAAGAAATTCTCGCTCACCATGGCACCGTGCAGGCAGAGATAGACGGCGTCGACCGGCAACGCTGCCTCCAGGTCCTGCAGGAGGATCGAGAGGATCTCCTCGAATGCCCCATCGCATACCTCGGCGGCCGGAGAGGCGCCCGCCCAAACGGTGGGGAGGATCTCGTGGCCATGGGCAAGCGCCTGCTCGATGAAGCCCGCCACCGGCAGGTTCTGCCCGCGAACCGCCGGCGGAAGATCCGCCCCGCGCGGCATGTGAGGATAGGAGGCCGAGTGCAGAAAGTCGTCGAGGGTGGTCTTACGCGGCGCGAAGGTATTGGTCTCGTGATGAAATCCACCGACCGCGATCCTCGCCATGGGATCTAGCCCCACAGGTCCGGTGACGGCGGATATATGAGGCTTTCCTCGTAGCGAAGCCCGGGCTCGCGGTCACGGGCCAGCAACAGCGGTCCGTCGAGGTCGACGAAGCTCGCCAGTTGCGCCACCAGCATGGCGGGCGCCATGGCCAGCGAGGTGCCGATATTGCAGCCGACCATCACGCCATAACCGCAGTCCTTCGCCTCGCGGGCGAGCGCCAGCGCTTCGGTGAGGCCACCGGTCTTGTCGAGCTTCACGTTCACGAAGTCATAGCACCCAGCCAGGCCGGGCAGGGAGCCACGGTCGAGGCAGGACTCATCGGCCGCGATGGGGATCAGGTGCTCGACCTCGCGCAAGGCCTCGTCCTCGCCGGGTCGAAAGGGCTGTTCGATGAGCTCGACGCCCAGGCTCTCCAGCTCCGGCATATAGCCGCGCAACTGTTCCCTGGTCCAACCGGTGTTGGCATCGACCGATATGCGCGCCCGCGGCGCCGCCTCGCGCACCGCGGCAACGCGTTCCGGGTCGCCGGGCCGCCCGAGCTTCAGTTTCAGGATCGGCCGCTCGCGGTTCGCCCGCGCCGCCGCGCCCATCTTGTCGGGGCTGTCAAGGGATAGGGTGAAGACCGTGGTGACCGGCTCGGGCGGTTGGTCCAGGCCGGCCAGGGCCCAGGCCGGTTCGCCGGCGAGCTTGGCCTCCAGATCCCAAAGGGCGCAATCGACGGCGTTGCGGGCCGGGCCGGACGCCAGCAGGGACATCAGCCGCGAGCGCTCGAGCCCGGCCTCGATCTCCGCCCTGATCGCCTCGATTTCGCCAACCACCGGCGCCCGCTCCGGGTCGTACCAGTCCGCCCGCTCGCATTCGCCACGACCGACGGCACCGTCCCGTTCGATCTCGACGACCACGACATCGCCCTGCTCCTGAACCAAGCGGGAGATGACGAAAGGTTCCTTGAGCGGCCATTGCTCGACCCGCACGGTGAGGCGTTGCGAAATGCTCATATCAAGCGCTCCACGATGGCCGCGACGCCGGTGCGCACCGGATCGACGACCGGTAGGTCGAACTCTCCGCTCAAGTTTTCCATGACCTCGGCGGCCTCCGCCTCGCCCAGAGACGAGCTGTTGAGCGCAATTCCGGCCAGCGTCACGTCCGGATTGGTCAGCCGTGCCAGGTCCAGGTTGATCTCGATGACCCGCCCGAGGTCCGGTATCGGAATGCCGGCTTGCTCGTCGTCATCGATGTACCGGCGCCCTGTCTCGTGGCAGAGCACCAGGTAGTCGGGCTGAGCGCCGTGCAGCAGGCCTAGGCTCACCCCCGCATAGGCCGGATGAAACAGCGAGCCCTGGCCCTCGATGACGTCCCAGTGATCGGGGTCGTTGGCAGGACTGAGCACCTCTACCGCGCCGGACAAAAAGTCCGAGACGACGGCGTCGACGGCGATGCCCGAGCCTTCGATCAGGATCCCCGTCTGGCCGGTGGCCCGGAAGTCGGACTTCTCGCCGCGCCGCTTCAGCTCCCGGTCAATGGCCAGAGCGGTGAACATCTTACCGACGACGCAATCGCTTCCGACCGTCAAGAGGCGCTTGCCGGGGCGGCGCTGACCGCTCCCGCAGGGGAGGCCCTCCGGCGGCACGCGGACATCGAGCACCCGGCCGGTGCCGCGCCCGGCCGCGGCGGCGATCTCGGGGATATCCGCCAAGCGGCTGTGCAGGCCGCTTGCCAGGTCCATGCCGGCGTCCAGTGCCTCCACCGCCAGCGCCGTCCATGCATCGGGAAAGACTCCCCCCATCGGGGCCAGGCCGACGACCATGGTCCGCGCGCCCGCCTCCCGGGCCGCCGACAGTGTCATGTCGGGCAGTCCAATGTCGGCCTGCGCGCCCGCAAGGCGAAGCTGGCCAAGGCTACGCTCCGGCCGCCAATAGGCGATACCCGACGCCGTCTTGGCCGACAAATTGCTCTCGGCGTCGCCCAAAAACAGAAGATAAGGCGCCTTCAGTTCAATCAACGAGGTCATAGAGACCGCTCCCCCTGACGAGCAACTATGGTAAGTGGCGCCGATCCCATGTCGCCCGAGACAAGGGGGCTCCCTGTTAATCGATACGCCGTCCGTCGACATCGAGCAATACGCAGTCGCCGGTGGCGATCCGCAGGCTCACCGCATCGCCTTCCTTGAACAGCGGTCCTTCGATCGGGTTGATGGCCTGCAGCGTAAGCCCCGACACATCGATATGGTAGGAGGCGGTGCCGCCCAGATAGTTCACATCTCTCACCTTGCCGGAGAAGAGGTTCACCGCGTCTCCCGCATCCGTTGCGCCGGCCTCCGCCGGCAGGACGGCCACCTTGTGGGCGCGCACGACCACCTCCACCTTCACCCCCGGCGCAACGCCGCCGGCCAACGCGCGCAGTGCCAGGTCGTTGTCGAGCCGCACCTCGGCCAGGCCGTTGCCCGTGGCCTCGGCTCGGCCTTTCATGATGTTGGAATGGCCGAGGAAATCAGCCACGAATCGGGTCTCCGGCCAGCGATAGACCTCGTCGGGGGCGCCCACCTGCTCGACGACACCGTGATCCATCACGACGACCCTATCGGACATGGAAAGGGCTTCTTCCTGATCGTGGGTAACGAAGATGGTGGTGATCCCGATATTGCGTTGGATCGCCTTCAGCTCGACCCGCATCTCTTCGCGCAGATTTGCGTCGAGGGCCGACAGCGGCTCGTCGAGGAGCAGCACGTCGGGCTCGATGACGATCGCCCGCGCCAGCGCTATACGTTGCTGCTGGCCGCCGGAAAGCTGAGACGGCAGGCGCTTTTCGACACCGGGCAAGCGAACGATGTCGAGCGCCTGCTTGACCCGCTTGTGCATGTCCGATTTCTCGACATTGCGGTACTTGAGCCCGAAGGCGACGTTCTGCTCGATGTTCTTATGGGGGAAGAGCGCATAGTTCTGGAACACGAGGCCCAGATTGCGCTTGTGGATCGGCACGTCGTTGACCCGGTTCCCCTTGATCAGGATGTCCCCGGCCGAGGGCATCTCCAGCCCGGCGACCATGCGCAAGATCGTCGTCTTGCCGCAGCCCGAGGGCCCTAAGAGCGTGGTGAAGGTCCCCTCCTCGAAGCTCAGGTCGACCTGCTTGACCGCCTCCACCTCGCCAAAGGACTTGCCGATCCTCCTCAACTCAACCGCCGCCATCGTCGCCCCTAACTCAATAGCTCTTCATGCCCCCGGGCGCCAACCCGGGCGCGCGCCCTGCCCGCGAAGGGGCAGGCACGGCGCCGAGAGTGCCGCACCTGCCCGGACTGCCCGAAATCAACCGCCCTTTTTGATGCGGTTCCACTGCTTTTGCCATTCGGAGCGGTTCGACGCCCAGAACTCGGCATCGGCAAAGACCAGGTTCTCCAGCTTGCCGGTCGGGTCGAAGGCCGGCAAGGCGTGTACCTCCGCCGGCATCTCCACCTTCGAGGGGTCGAGCGAGGAGGGATAGTTCTGCCCGATCGCCACGGCGATCGAAACCTCGGGCTCGAGCATGAAATTCAACAGCTCCTCGCACTCGGGCATAGGCGATCCCTTGGCCACGAAGAGCGTTTCCATCCACGAGTAGGTTCCCGTCGGCTCCAGGTAGCCGATCGGGTGCCCTTGCTTCTGCACGCCGGCGACACGGCCCGACCAGGCGTCGCAGGCGAGATATTCCTCCTTCGCCAGCAGGTCCATCAGCTCCGCGCCGGAATCGAAATACTTGAGAATAAGGTCGCGGTGCTCGCGGGCCTTGTTCCAGCAGGCCTCGATGTCGGTGATTTTGTTCGGATCCTGATTGGTCTGCAACGCGCCGTACCAGGCCCGCGTCTGCCATGAGTCCGAGCCGCCGAGCTTGCCTTTGAGGTCCTTGCGCAAGAGGAGATTGGCGCCGGCCTCCTCCGCCTCTTCCTTGCTGATGTGGTTGACATTGTAGGCGATGCCGCTGTTGCCGTAGTCGAACGGCACGGCCGAGAGCCCCTCGGGTGTGATCTTGCGGAACGGATCGAGCAGCACCGGCATGACCAGCGACAGGTTGGGGATGTTGTCCTCGTTGATGACCGTCCCGTAGCCGGCATCGGTCATGGTCTTGTAGATGGTCACGCCCGAAGACAGGTGCAGATTGTAGGTGCCTTCCGGCGAGGCCTTGACGTTGTTGAAATGCTCCTCCTCGGACCCGAAGGTTCCGTCCACGACGGTAATCCCGGTTTTCTCCTCGTAGGGCGTAAAGGCGCCCTTGCGCAGGGCCTCGGAGACGATGCCGCCCCAGCCGTCGAAGCGCAGTTGCTCGACCGCCGCGTGAGCCGGGCGCGCAAAGCGGGTCATAACGGCCCCGCCGACGCCCAGCGACATGCCGGCACAGCCGAGCAAGGTCATGAAATCGCGGCGCTCCATGTCGCCGTTGCCGAAACGCTCCAGCAGGCGTTCGTAGCGTCTAGTTTCGGACATTTTAGTCATGGATTGTTACCTCTCTCCCATCGTTAATAGGCAAAACTCGATGACGCACTCTCGTCGTTACCATGGCCGCTCGACACTCAGCCTTGTGAGCGGGCGAAGTAGCGAGCCACGCCGCCGGCCACCAGTGGTATGCCGACGGTGATTATTATCATGACAGTGCCGAGCGCATTGATCTCGGGGCTGATCGAGTTGCGCAGCATACCGTAAATCTGCGTGGGCACCGTCTCCGTCCCGGGGGGCCGCCAAAAGACCGTGGCCGTGATGTTGTCGAAAGAGATCGTGAAGGCGAAAAGAGCGCCCGCGATGACCGCCGGCAGCAGCAACGGGAAGGTGATGGTGAAAAAAGTCTGCATTCGGCTGGCACCGAGGCTCATCGCCGCTTCCTCATAGACCCTCTTCACCCCGATAAGGCGCGCCTGCACGACCAGCACGACATAGGGCAGCGATATCAGGATGTGGCCCAGCAACAGGATCGGGAAGCTGCGCGGCTGGCTGAGCCAGAGCATGAAGAGCAGAAGACCGACGCCGAGGACCGTCTCAGGGATCAGGACGGGAGCGACCAGCAGCGTGTTGATCCAACTCTTGCCCGGGAAGTCATAGCGCACCAGCGCCAGCGAGGCGAGAATCCCCATCGTCGTGGAAATGGTCGAGCTCAAGATCGCCAGCACCAACGAGGTCTTCAGGGCGCGAACGATGGCGGCGTTATTGGCCAGCTCCTCGAACCAGCGCAAGGAGAAACCCTCGATCGGAAAGCTCCCGAACTGGGCCGAGTTGAACGACAGCAGCACGACCACCATGATCGGCGCGAACATGAAGATGTAGACGAAGATCGTAAAGGCTCGGATGGATGCGGCGCCCATGGTCCCTCTTCTAGCCGAAGGACTTGTAGATTTGCGAGAGACCCATGATCCGGTTGTAGATGATCACGATGGTCCCGAGCATGATCAGCATCACGAAGGAAAGCGTCGCCCCCATGGGCCAGTTGAGCTCATCCATGAGGGCATCGAAGATCAGGCTGCCGAACATGAAATCCCTCGGGCCGCCTAAGATCTGCGGCGTCACGAAGGTGCCGGCGGAGAGCACGAAGCATAAGAGCGACCCGGCGGCCAGCCCCGGCAACGACAACGGCAGGGTCACCTCGAAGAAGGCCTGCCAGGGTGTCGAGCCGAGCGTCCGTGCGGCGGAGACCAGGTTCCGGTCGATGCCATCCAGGCTGACATAGATGTTGAGCACCATGTAGGGCAGCAGGAAATGGATCATGCCCATGATCACCGAGCCCTCGGTATAGAGCAGCTTCACCGGCTCGTCGATGACCCCGAAAAAGATAAGGGTCGTATTGACGAACCCCTGGTTGCCCAGCACGTGGATCCACGAGTAGGTGCGGATGATGAAGCTGACCCAGAAGGGCAAGATCAGCAACAACATGAGCAGCCACTTGTGCTTGAAGGTCGTGGTGGCGATGAAATAGGCGGGAATGTATCCGGCGACGGCGCAGATCACGGTGGCCAGGACCGAGATGCGCAGCGTCTTCCATATCGCGATGTGGTAATAGCTGTCGGTGAAGAACTCCCGCCAATTGGCGAACTGGAACGCCGGGCGGTCGATGCCCGAATCGACGTAGAGGTAAAAGGAATAAACGAAGATGATCCCCATGGGGATGATGACCAGGAACAAAATCGCCAACAGCGCAGGGGACAACAGCACCCAGGGGCGCGACCGATCGACCTCGGTGGCTAGCGACATTTGCCGTCCCGTCTTCTTTTCTTGTTTTTGTTTTTTGTTGTTCTTCTGAGCTCTGCCCGTCTGTTGGAGCCGTGACGGAGCTGCCTATTCTTAACAGACACAGGTCATTGTTCAAATGGTAGTTCAAATTCCAACCCCTGGCTTCCTCGCGCGCAAGCTTCTCTTGCGCCGCGGTCCGCCATCGCTTAGGCCTTTCGGGCGATGACCTGGAAGACCGCCGAACCGGAGCGAGTCTAATGAGTGCCGTACCCGGCGTCGGCTATGCCACCGGACCGCTTCCCAAGGTCGCTTGGGGACGCGGCAGCTACCTTTACGACACGACCGGCAAGCAATACATCGATGGCTCGGGCGGCCCGGCGGTTTATTGCCTGGGCCACGGCCACCCGGAGGTCAATGCCGCGATCACGGCGCAGCTCGAACGTGTCGCCCATGGATATCGCTACATCTTTACCAGCGACCCGTTGGAAGAGCTGAGCGAGCACATCCTGCGCTCGTGTGACGGCGCGTTTCGCCACCTGGTTTACGTCTCCGGCGGCTCCGAGGCCGTCGAGTCCTGTCTCAAGATCGCTTTGCAGTATTGGTCCGCGGTGGGCGAGCCCAGCCGGCGCCGCTTCATCGCCCGCAAACGATCCTGGCACGGCAACACACTGGGGGCGTTGTCGGTCTCGGAGTTCGCCGAACGCCAACGACCCTTCGAGGGCTCGCTCTTGCCGGTCTCCCACGTCTCCGCGGCCAACGCCTATCGGCCGCCGGAGGGTGTGGAGCCCGCCGATCTCGTCGAACATCTGGGCGCCGAGCTGGAGGCGGAGATCTTGCGCCTCGGGCCCGAACGGGTCGCCGCCTTCATCTTCGAGCCGGTCGTCGGGGCGGCCGGCGGCGTGGTCCCGGCACCGCCCGGCTACGCCCAAAAGGTGCGAGCCCTGTGCGACAAATACGGCCTGCTGCTCATCGCCGACGAGGTCATGTGCGGGTCCGGGCGCTGCGGCACCTGGCGGGCCCTGGCCTTCGATGGCGTGGTCCCGGACATCATGTCGATCGCCAAGGGCCTTGCCGGCGGCTACCTGCCGCTGGGCGCCGCGCTCTATAGCGCGCGTGTC
>Ga0255058_10002304_pt1 | contig 10535 bp, 9 predicted proteins | sample Cases_109_9_MG_FD_188637 | JGI IMG/M metagenome (GOLD analysis project Ga0255058, IMG submission 188637) | Seawater microbial communities from Amundsen Gulf, Northwest Territories, Canada - Cases_109_9 | ecosystem: Environmental > Aquatic > Marine > Gulf | place: Canada: Northwest Territories... | reverse complement strand
GAGAATGCGGCAAGCGCTTGAACTTGGCGGGCGGTAAGACTTTGGTAGAGGGCAGCGGCGTCGACTCGTCTTCTCATGCTTGGGGCGCCGAGGACACGCGAACCGCGCGCGCACTGGACGTGATCGGTGGCATCGCAAGCAAGGCGATCGCCATGGGTCGTTACGAAGACGCCGAGCGGATGTTACTTCCCCATCTCGAGACGCTTCTCGAACGCGCCTTGCAAAAACGACCGCTCAGTGATTCCGAAAAGGATGATCCGGACGCGCTGTTCTCGGGAGCGACGAACTACGCGCTCCAACTGTCGAAAGGCCTCCGAGATACGAAGTGGATCGATTGGGTGTTCCGCATCCACACGGCAACCGGCCGACTGATGAGCGCCGAAACCATCGAGGCGCTCCATAGCCTGGTCCGAAGCACTCACTACTCGAAGCCTCAACACCTGCGAAGCTACCTCTCGACCATCCAGGGCCAGTCGTCCGACTATGGCGCGTCCGAGCGATTCCTCGTGCGTCGGCTCGAAGGTCTGGAGCAGGTCGTCGCGGCCCATTAGGTGGGCTTTTCGCCGGACCGCGGTCGCGACTGGGTTCGCGTCGGCGGTAGGAGCTTAAGAGAGGGGGGAGACCGGGTGCCGGTTTCGTTGATGGGTCAGCCTCCGGGCACCTCATCGGTTCGCACGAGCCCGTAGCGCTTCCAGCCCGTGCGGGCGAGCCAGGTGCGGGGCTCCGCGCACGGCGGGGGCCCCGTCGCCCGAAAGACGTGGCCCACGGGTTGTCCCGAGCCAAACGAATCGACCCACGTCGGGGCCGGCTGCGGCCGACCGAGCTTTCGAAGATGGCGTCGGTGGTTGTTGAGCACGTAGCCAAGCGCGTTTCGAACCTGCCGCGGCGTCCGGAGCTGCTCGACGTGATACCGGTCGGTGAAGACGGTGCCCCGTCGGCGCTCGAGGGCCTTGTTGAGCGCCTTGCTCATCCGAATCGAAAGCCCCTGCATCCCCCGCGAAAGCGAGCGCCGGTGCGTCGCCTCGACGATCATGTGCAGGTGCCCGCTCTGCACCGACCAGTGCAGCACGTGCATCCCAAAGCGCCCCTGCGCCCGCGCGATCGACCGTACGACCGCCCGATAGAGCCGCGCACTCCGAAGCCGAAGCCGCCGGTCGACCCGAAGTGTCACGTGCACCGGCACGTAGTGGGGCAGCGCGGGCCGCGTATCGTGGCCGACGCACGTACTGGTCCGAGGCCGGCCCGCGCCCTCGCGCCGCCCCCCGTGCCGCAACTGGTCGAGGTGAAGCTGTACTTCCCTTCGGCGCCTTCTCCGACGTCGCTTGGGGGAGGGTCGGGAGCTTCGCGTGCCAGCAGGCATACCTTTTGAATACCGCAGATATTGACTCTTGTCGAGACAAAAAGCACTCTTTTATCGAGAGAATCTGCACCTGCGAAGTGCATCTACGGCGCCACCTTCCGGTCGCCGACCGACGGTCCTCTCTTGAGAAAAGACTTTCCCGCCCTCACCGACCAGGTCTGCCACCGACGACCCGCCACCCGCTCTTCCCCTCTCTCTTAAGCCCCTTACCACCGAAGCGTCCGCAGTCGCGTTCACCGACGACCCGCCACCCGCTCTTGCCCCTTCTCTTAAGCTCCTACCACCGAAGCGTCCACAGTCGCATTCACGGTCACCCGCCTCGAGCTCCGTCGCTTTGACTATTTGTGACTACTGGTCAGTCGTATCGTACACGGGCTCTAGATGGCGCGACGGTCCGGATGCTCCGAAGATCCGCCGGCGGCCCGACGCAGCGCCCCTATTGCGTCGCTCAAATGCGGGTCATTCGGCAACTGATCGACCAGGGTCAGGATTTCAGCAGACGGCGACTCGAAGACCCTGTCGTAGAGCCGTGCACTGACGTCGAGCCAGCGGGCGGTGCGAAGGGCACAACCAAGACGCGCCGCACACTCCGCCACGCGAAGAACGCGGCTCGGCTCGACTTCCACGCCCTCGTCGAGCTGCTCCTCCAGCTCGGCGACGCCTCGAGCCATCATGCGCTCCGCGTCGGCCAATCGGTTTTGCCCGATCGCCCTTTCGACCACCTGGGAGAGCAGATGAAACGTCCAGCCGGAAGCGGCGACGTCGCGGACGGCAGTCGTGACGCCCTGCTGGGTAAGAACCGCGCCGCAATGTGGGCAGGACGGGCTCGCACTCGGATAGGGAATCGCGCACCCCGGACAAAAGATCAACGCGCCGGTGGTTCGCTGTACCCTCTTCTCGCGTCCTAGTGCCAGGAACACGAGCTCCTGCGTCCCGATTCGGATCCGGTCACCATCCTGGAGCTTGGCCTGGCCGATGAGAGGTCGCCCGTTGAGCACTGTGCCGTTCCGGCTGTGCAAGTCCTCGAGAACCGGCTCGGGCCCGGAGAGATCGATGCGCACGTGCTCGCGGGACATCATTGGGTCGTCGACGGTGACGCTGCAGGTCGACCCTCGCCCGATGACTACGCTGTCTCGGTCGAGGTCGAACTCTTGAAGTAGAAATCGCAGGCGGTAGCGCAACCCGGCCCTCTCTGAGGATCGATCAACTTAGCGAAGGACGAAGGGCGCTGTAAACCCTACCCCGCCCTACGTTGGCGCCTACTTCTTCTCGTCGACTTGCGGGGTATCGTGGCGGCGAATTTCGCCGCTGATCCGGTCGGCGATGTCGGCGTTCTGGTCTTCACCGTTCTCCTCAGCGACCAGGTCCACGACGGACTTCTCCCCATCGACCGCTGCGGGCTTGTTCTTGCGCAGCTGGTCTAGGCGGGCGACGGTCTTTGGGTCCTCGAGGACGAGACAGTAGAAGCCGTAAAACTCGTTGTTGTCGACCGCGCGGGCACGCACTCGCCGCTCCTTCCACTCGTACCACTGCGTCGGTTGTGTGCCGGGCACGAAGACCCCGTTCTTCTTCTTGGCCTTCCCGTAGCGCTGCTGAAGCGCCTGTCCGAACTGCTCGAAGGTCGCGCCTTCAAACACCGAAGCATCGAACGCCCGGTAGCGCTTCCACAGCCGGTCGTTGATGAAGAAGAAGTAGTCCTGGGTGTTTTTGGTGCGAACCCGCAGCAAAGACTCTCCGTTCTTTTGCGTGAACTCACCCTTCAAGTAGCCGGAATCGTATGCGCTCGGCGTGCCATCGAACTCCAGGTAGGAGTCGCGAATCTGCCGGATCTCCTCGGCCATCCTGTGGCGTATTCGATCTTCTTCGATCGCATCGGTCGTTTTCGAGATCGGCTCTTTGTACGACTCCTCGATGTTCCTCTTCAGATGTCGGTACACCTGCTTCGGCGACCAACCCCACTGAATCTCCCCCATCGATGCTTCGAGCGCGCTGGGTGACTTGTTGCTGGCACTACCTTTGTCGGCGTACACACCGGCGCCGATCAGCAAAGCTGCGGCAACCAAGAACGCCCCGTACGATGAACGCTGCATAACCAAAAAACCCCTGGAATTCAGGGTAGCACCCAGGCGAATTGCCCCAAAACTTAAGGCCATAACCCTCACAAAAAGGGGACTGTCCCCTTTTCTAGGGTTTGGCTGGGGTTGCGGGGGGGGTTGGGGGGCTGGAAGGCGATGAAGAGCATGGTGCCTCCTGCGACTGCGGCTGGCATGAAGAACAGGTTCACGAGGGGCACGAACAAGAGCACCCAGACCCCAGTCCCGAAGCCTGCCACAGCAGCCAATCGCTGACGGGCAAAGGTCACGCGCTCGGCGACGGACCAATTGCGGCGGGCGGCGGGCCAGTCGACATAGTCGATGCCGAGATAGACGGCCGTGAGCGCGAAGCCGACCAGCGAGATGATCTGGCCGACCCCGGGAACGAAGAACGACGCGAGGAACATCGGGCCCACGACCGCGGCATAAACCAGCACTTTGAGCACCTCGAGTCGAATCGTTCGGACGATGTCGGCGACCATCCTCTTGAACGAAAACGGCGGCGCGGGTTCGCCGGTGAGGATGTGCTCGACCGCCTCGCTGAGGGCGTCGTTGAAAGGCGCGGCGACGATACTCGACAGAATCACCACGAGCACCAGGCCGAAAAGCGTGAGGAGCAACCCCAACAGCAGGTCGATGAACCACCGAAGCGCGACGAGCAGGGTCCCGACCCAGCCCGTGGCCTCGTCCCAGCTGGCCGGCATCCAGGACCACACCGCATCGCCAAGGTCGTCGTAGTAACTCCCAGCGCCATAGAACACCCCGAACAACGCGACGCCGGTGATCACGACGGGAAACAGCCAGTATCGGGCGAGCCCTGGATGTTGAAAGTACACGAAGCGCATCCCGCGAAAGGCGTAGGACAACCCGCGTACGAACCCCAGGGGCGACCGTACGACCGCCCCGGCCCCCTCCATGACCGCCTTCACAGCGCCACGGCTCCAAGTGGGATCAGCGGCTTCAAGTCCTCGTCGTCGAATCGCAACTGGAGTCCGAAGAAGTAGTCCCGGCCCCCGTTGATGATGTTGTCGACGCCGGCCAACAACCAGAAGCGCCGCAAGATCTCATACCCCGCACGAATGCGAAGACGAGGCCACGCCCGGTAATCGATGTCGAACAGATCCACGTTGATCTCGAGGCGCTCCTTGAGGACGTTGATGTCCATTCCCAGGCCGCCCGACGATTCGATGATCCCGAAGCGAAAGGTCGCAAAGGAAATCGACTTGCCAAACTGGGCCGAAAATTGGAGGCGGTTGGTGCGCGAAATCTCGGTCCTTCGGAATTCGTTCGGCTCGAACAACGGGGGCGGGCTCTGACGAATGATCGTGTCGGTCACGCTGACGCTCCCCTGCGGGTCATCAACGATCTGAAACAAGAAATACCGCCCTTCCCTGGGCTTCAGATAGATCGAAAAATACGTCTTGAAGGCGCCCGACAGAGCGTAGTACTCGCTCCTGAGCTCCACGATTGTGCGGAGGCGATTCAGCCCCCCGATGAAGTTGTTGAGACCTTCGGCAACCCCCTCCACCTCGTCGATCAGGGCCTCGTCTTGGGTGAGGCGACCGATGGTCCCCTCGCCTCGCGCCGTTCGGCCGGATATCTCCTTCACGTCCTCGAGCACGGCGTTGAGCTGGTCGGCGGCGCGGTGAATCGAGGCAATGGTATCATCGACTTCCGCTACACCGCGGTCGATATCGCCCTTGCGCTTCTGGATGATGTCGTTGAGATCGCCCGTCGCCATCTCGACGTTCTCCATGATCTGGATGATCCGCGGGCCGGCCTCGTCGGTAACCACTTTGATGTTTTCGAGTGCGTCGCTCAGGTTGCGGAGCGCGCTCTCCATTCGCTCGCCCGCTTCGTCGGTACCGAAGGCGCGCTCCATTTGGGTCGTGATTCGCCGAACGCTCTGTGCGATGTCGTTCACGGTCACCATGATGTCGTCGGTTTGAACGCCCTCCGATGTGACACGGATCTCCCCCCCATCGGGAATCTCGGGAAGTCCCGGGGTGCCGGGGCTGATGACGAGAACGCGCTCCCCGAGAAGCGAGAGGGTTCGCATCGTCACCGAGGCGTCGTCGTACAGGGCGACCTCGCCCTCGATCCGGAGGTCGACCCGAGCTTTGTCACCTTCTAGGCGAATTCGCGAGATGTAGCCGACCGGAATGCCCGCAACCAACACGCGGGACTTGGAGATGAGCCCCTGCACGTCGTCGAAATACGCGTAGACCCCATAGGCGGAGCCGGTCGACGCGCGTTCGTCGACGTAGCGATAGACCGCAACGGTCACGATCAGCCCGAGGACCACCATCAGGCCGACCCGGGCCGCGTTCCAAGTCTCTCGCATAAGGCCCGCCGAATCCTAGCCGAACCGGGCCGAAACAGCCACGCTTGCATGTGGCAAAGTTGTCGTTGTCACGCCTTGCGGTGAGGCGAAACAGCCGCTATTGCCTTGCACATTGTCCGAGGGGATCGACGCGATCAGCGCGGCCGCACTGGGCGCGCTCCAGGGCCTGACCGAGTTTCTTCCAGTGTCTAGCAGCGGGCACGTTGCAATAGCTGCGGCGTTTTTCGGGATCCACGAGAACTCCCTGGCGCTCACGGTCCTCCTTCATTTGGGGACGCTGCTGGCAACGATACTGCTGCTGAGACAGGACATCGTGGCGCTGCTGACCGAAGCCGCGTCCTCGATCCGACATCCGAGCCGATTGCGCTCGACATCGGAGGGCCGGACGGTGGCGGCGATAGTCATCGCGACTGCGATCACCGCCGTCCTCGGGCTAGCGCTGCACGACACGGCCGAGGAGTTCACCGAGAATCTACGCCTGGTGGGCCTCGGGTTTCTCGTGTCCTCGGCTTTCCTTCTGGCAAGTGGCGCTGCGCGCGGAACCCGCGATGAGCTGGCCTGGTGGATGGCGGTCGTCGTGGGCCTCGCACAGGGGTTTGCCGTCCTTCCGGGTGTGAGCCGAAGTGGCGTGACGATCGCGACGGCCATGCTTTTGGGGGCGCGAGGCTCCGATGCCTTTCGGTTCTCGTTTCTCATCTCCATACCCGCCATCATCGGCGCTGCATCATTCGAAGCGGCCGGCTCGGGAGGACTGGGATCACTCGGAGGCATCGCGTGGATCGGTGGTGCGACAGCGCTGGTGACGGGGTACGTGGCGCTTGTTATTCTTCGCCGTATCATTCTAGTGGGGCGCATGTGGATGTTCGCCCTCTATCTCGTGCCCCTCGGACTCTTTCTAGTAACGCGCTGATAACACGCTGGGACCTACCGCCCACCCATGACGGAACTCGACAAAGCATACGCGGTGATCATGGCTGGAGGGTCGGGGACACGGTTTTGGCCCCTGTCCCGAAGGTCCCGCCCGAAACAGTTTCTTTCCCTGGGGCCCGATCACCGGTCCTTGCTTCGCGCCACTGCCGAACGGGTGTGGGAGACCCTTCCTCCGGACCGCACTTGGGTCGTGACCGCCGAAAGCCAGCGAGAGCTGGTCGAGAAGGAGTTGCCGGAGCTCGACGCCGAGCAGATCCTCGCGGAGCCGGTCGGGCGCAACACCGCGCCCTGCATCGGGTGGGCTGCAAGTCACATTCGAAGACAGGACGAAAACGCAATCATGGCGGTGCTGCCCTCCGATCACTACATCAGCGAGACCGAAGGATACGTCGACTCCCTTCGGCGTGGGCTCGAAGCAGCGACCCACGGCGACTATGTCACCATAGGGATCCGCCCCACCCGCGCGGAAACGGGTTACGGCTACATCGAAGTCGGCGCTGAGCTCGACCCGGGTGTGTTTCGCGCCCGTCGATTCGTCGAGAAACCCAACCGCCAGAGGGCGGAGCAGTTCGTGAACTCCGACAGGTTTCTCTGGAACAGCGGGATGTTTCTCTTTCTCGCGTCGCGAATTCTCGAAGCCATCGACCAACATCTTCCGGGCCTCGGCGACGAGCTCAAGCGTTACGACGAAGCCGCGCGCGCCGGAAACGAGGCCGATGCCGTGCGTGCGAGCTACGCGGAGCTCCCCGCAGTCAGTATCGACCATGGGATCATGGAAAAGGTCGACGCCGTTAGCGTGGTTCCGGGTTCGTTCCCTTGGTCCGACCTTGGAAGCTGGACCTCGGCTTGGGAGCTCGCCCGACAAGACGAGCATGCGAATGTGCTCCCAGAAGACGGTATCTGCGTCGACGCGCATCGCAACTACGTGCATGCGCCGTCGGGCAAGCTGATTACACTCGTAGGAGTCGACGATTTGGTGGTCGTCGATTCCGGCGACGCACTTCTGATCGTGCCGCGGGATCGCGCCCAAGACGTCCGCGAAGTGGTCGCCAAGTTGCGTGAGCGAAACGACCCCCGAAGGTGAATCCGTGAATCCGCACGTCTTTCGCGAGTACGACATTCGGGGACACGCCGAGCAAGATTTCGATGACGAGTTCGTTCGTGAGCTCGGGCTGAGTCTCGGCACGTTCTTCTCTAGCCGCAGCCTGCGAAGCATCGCCCTTGGGCGTGATTGCCGCTTGAGCTCTCCAAGGCTTCACCAAGCGCTGTGCAGCGGGCTCATCGAGACTGGGCTGCAACTGACCGACATCGGGGTTGGACCGACGCCGCTCCTCTACTTCGCGGTGCATAGTTTGGACCTCGACGGGGGTATCCAGATCACAGGGAGCCACAACCAGCCGGACGAAAATGGGTTCAAGATGATGGTGGGCAAGGCGTCACTCTATGGCGCTGACATCGACGAGCTACGGCGAGTCATGGAGACCAAGAAGTTCCGTCGCGCCGCCGGAGGCACCATCGAGACCGTCGATCCGACGACGGCCTACGTGCGAACCGCGAAAGAAGGCATCCACCTCGGCCGCCGCAACATCCGGTTCGCCCTGGACGCGGGCAATGGAGCCGGGGGCCCATTGGCGATCGAGACGATGACCGCGCTCGGCCTGGAGCCGATCGCGATGTTGTGCGAGATGGACGGGACGTTTCCGGTACACCACGCGGATCCCACCGACCCCGAAACCCTCGAAATGCTCCAAGAACGCGTGCTCTCGGACAAGCTCGAGCTGGGATTCGCCTTCGATGGCGATGCGGACCGTCTCGGCGTGATCGATTCGTGTGGCGACATCATCTGGGGCGACCGTTTGATGATCGTCCTCTCGCGGGCGCTGCTCGCCAAGCACCCCGGTGCGACCATCATCGGCGAAGTCAAATGCTCGCAAACGATGTACGACGACATCGAAGCTCACGGCGGCCGCGGGGTGCTCTGGAAGACTGGGCACTCGCTGATCAAGACGAAGATGAAAGAGGAGCGTGCGTTGCTGGCGGGCGAGATGAGCGGCCACCTTTTCTTCGCAGACCGATACTACGGCTTCGACGACGCCATCTATGCCGCGCTCCGGATTCTCGAGATCATCTCGCATAGTGACGTGCCTCTACACGAGATGCTCAGCGACGTACCTGAGACCTTTGCGACACCGGAGATCCGCGTCCCGTGCGACGACGCACTCAAGTTTGAGGTCGTCCGAGGGATCGTCGAGCACTACCGGCCGACCCATGAGCTCGTGGATATCGACGGTGCTCGAATCCAATTCCAGGGAGGTTGGGGGCTCGTCCGAGCCTCGAACACTCAGCCGGTCTTGGTTCTTCGGTTCGAAGCCGAGTCGCAGTCTCGGCTCGAAGCGATTCGCAACGAGGTCGAGTCAGTTCTCGGGCGGATCCGCGACGCCGACTGACGGGAGCGGGGGCAGCGCCACATCGAGGCTGGCCGTGTAGCCGGTCTGGCCTGGGTTGACACGCCAGTCGCTGGGGCCGATGACCGCGCGGCGCGCCGAGTGCCCAGGGTGGTAGACCAATACTTCCTGTCCCTCGTGGATCGAATCTGCTGGGATTTCGGCATTGGGCCCCACCCCGACGAAGCGATAGACCTTCGCGCCGGGTGGATTGGTGATCACTCGAACGGTCCCGCTCTGCCCCTCCGACGATGCAGGGTTGGTCAGCGGAGCACCGAGCCCAAGTAGCTCGCTCGAGCCATCCGACGGGCGCGCTTGAACGGCCAGCTCGTAAAGCGCACCGTCGCTGGTCGTGGCCCAGGTCGCGTCGATGGGCACTGCGGCTCTCGACGGCTCCAGTCCGCGATCGAATACAACGAACTCGTGCGGCCCGGCGAGCGACAACGCCCCGACGCGGGCCGGGCCTCGCCCGACGAAGACGAAAATCTGAGAGTCTGCTGGGGCAACCGTCACCTCAATTGTGCCCGATTGCGCCGGAGGGGCCTCCGACACCGCAGGTGGCGTCGACTGAGCAAAGCGATCGAGGACTCCCGTCGTCACGAGCGCGTACACACCGATGGCAGCCCCCAAGAGCAGCAACCAGGGCGCCGAGGAAACCCAAAAAGACCGGCGCGGAGGCGGCTGCGGCACGGAAGGTCGGACCGCCTCTGGAGCGACGGTGGATTCTCGTCCCGCCACCGACTCGCGCTGGTCTTCCGCAGGTGGAGTAGCAGCCCATTGCTGCGTCGTCGCCGTCGCTGATTCGATCACCGAAGCGGAAGCCGGACCCACCACTGGCGGTCCGTCGGAATCCGAATCGGCGGCGACCCCGGCAGTCGTCCCTGACGAGGTATCCGCCTCACCAATAGGCACTTCGGCCGACTCAGGCTCCCTCTCAGGAAACCGAACCCGAATCGTCGCAGTCACCGCCTCCTCCTGGGGCTCCGGAGCAAGCGCCGGCTCGGCAGAGGCGGCCGCCTTACCGGCGATCGGCGAAGGAGGCGGCACCGAAGCCACCCTAACCTCCTCGGAAACAACCAAGGACCCAGTCTCCGCCTCTGACGCTGGCACTGACTCTGACACTGGCGCTGACTCTGTCACTGACGCTGACTCTGTCACTGACGCTGACTCTGGCGCTGACGCTGACTCTGGCGCTGTCACTGGCACCGACACTGGCGCTGACTCCGCCACTGACTCGGCCACGCCCTTCGGCATCGTGATCCTCGCCGTCACCGGCTCCTCGTCATCCGGCTCCGTCAAAGGCACGCTCCCAGGATCCGGTTCGAGCGAACGAGACACAGGATCTCGCAAGAGCTCGTCGAGCT
>Ga0255058_10002303_pt1 | contig 10538 bp, 8 predicted proteins | sample Cases_109_9_MG_FD_188637 | JGI IMG/M metagenome (GOLD analysis project Ga0255058, IMG submission 188637) | Seawater microbial communities from Amundsen Gulf, Northwest Territories, Canada - Cases_109_9 | ecosystem: Environmental > Aquatic > Marine > Gulf | place: Canada: Northwest Territories... | reverse complement strand
TCGATAGCGCCCACGAGTCGGATCCTCATCCGGCAGGGTGGCGTGACCGATCTCGAGGGTGTGCTGCAAGTCTGTGAGCGGCATTCGGAGTACTGGGACGGTCGTCTCCCGAGTGAGATTCGACTGAGCGACTACTTCAGACGCGCACTTTCCTCACAGGATGAGGTATTTCAGTTTTGGATCGCTGAGAACGGGCACGGTTCGGTGCTCGGCTGGGAGATGCTCGCCACGCGTAACTGCGATCCGGCTCGCCGACGGCTCACTGGGAAGGCGACCACGTGCCTCGGGCAGCAAAGCGGCCCGCTTGGGCGCACTCTGGCGACGCACGCGATTCGCCACGCCGCGCGGACGCCCCTTCAGTATCTTTTTGCTGAAGTGCCCTTACGAGACACCCTCATGGTGAGCGTCCTCGAGGCTGTGGGCTACCAGGAAGTTGGGCTGATTCCGCCAGCGGCCAAGCCGCCGGCCCAGTCCGAACGCCTCGCGTTCGTGTACGTCGTCGACCATTAGACGGCCTGCGGCCTCAGTTTGCCCTCTTCGGGGTTTCGGATAAGGTGCTTCGCTCCGGAGGCGTCATGGCGACGAAGCGAACCACTACGAAGACGCGGGCAGCGAGCAAGACCACCAAGAAACGGCCGTCGAAGCGGCCGAGCAAGACTCCGCCGAAACGAACTGCCAAAGCCCGGAAAGCTAGCGCGTCGAAGCGACCGAGTAAGAGCCCGGCGAAAGCAGCCAAAGCCGCAACCAATGGCGCTCCAACGAATGGTGCCTCGCAGAGGGCGAAGCCGGCCCGCAAACGACCGAGCAAAGCGCCCGCCAAGTCAGGGGCAAAGCGGACAACACGGCCGGCGAAGGTTGGAGCAGTCGCGAAGTCGGGACAGGTCGCGCCAGGGCCCGCTCCAATGCCAGATGTGGTAACGGTCACGGCGCCCGTTCCGGAGGCGGGGGCAGGTCCAGCTACTTGGGCGTCGAATCCGGGTCGTCCATCGGGGTCTCACTCTCGGTCGCGAGAGTCCTATCTCGACGAGGCGCCTCGAGATCATGCAGAGATTTTGGCTGGGTTTCTCAGGGTCGTGAAGACGGCGGCAGGGGACATCCGGAAACTGATCTTGCAGGCGATCGCGCTGAGCAACCAGAGGCGCGACCGCTTCGATCGATGAGCGAGCGGCGTGCGATGGCGATCGTGGGGGCCTCCCTCGCGGGGCTTCGGACTGCTGAGTTTCTCAGGCGCGGAGGCTTCGAGGGCGAGCTCGTGTTGATCGGCGACGAGAAGCACTTGCCCTACGACCGCCCCCCTCTCTCCAAAGAAGTGCTGCGCGGTGAGTGGGAGCCCGATCGGTTGGCGCTGCGTCGAAAGAGTTACGACGAGTTAGAGCTCGACCTGAAGTTGGGGCGACGTGCGGTCTCGCTCGACACCACTGCACGCGAGGTTCATCTCGAAGGCGGTGAGTCGGTCGCGTTTGACGGCCTCGTGGTCGCAACAGGCGCACAGGTCCGCAGGCTACCGAATCAGCCGGACCTGCGAGGGCTTTTCACCCTGCGAACCCTGGACGATGCGCTGACCATCCGTGACGCATTGAAAAAGGCCTCACGTGTTGCGGTCATCGGGGCGGGCTTCATTGGGGCTGAGGTCGCCGCTTCTGCTCGCCAATTGGGGCTCGAAGTCATCATGATCGAGGCCCTCCACGCACCCCTGGCGCAAAGTCTTGGATCGCGGCTCGGACACATTCTTCAGCAAGTGCACGAGCGTCGTGGTGTCGAGGTGCACTGCGGCCGACGCGTCACGGCGTTTCTTGGAAAAGATCACATCGAGGGTTTGGCGCTCGACGACGGAACCGACCTTCCCTGCGATTTGGTGGTCGTCGGTATCGGGGTGGAGCCAGCGGTGTCGTGGCTACAAGGCAGTGCGATCGAGCTCGACGATGGGGTTCGCTGCGACGCGACTTGCATGTCGAGCGTTTCTCACGTCTTCGCCGCCGGTGATGTCGCGAACTGGTACAACCCTCTTTTCGAAGAACGAATGCGCGTCGAGCATTGGACCAATGCGGTCGAGCAAGCACGCCATGTGGCCGCTTCGCTTCTCGCCGCACCAGGGGAAGCCAAGCCCTTCGAGTCGGTCCCGATGTTCTGGTCCGATCAGTTCGACATCAAGATCCAAGGCGTGGGCCATCCGTGCGCGACAGACGAGCTGATCATCACGGGTGGAACCGCCGAAGAAGAGAAATTGGTCGCTCTTTATGGGCGGGCCGGCCGCTTGGTCGGTGCGGTGACCTTCAATCAGCCGCCCATGATCATCAAGCTGCGAAGGCTGATCGGCGAGCGCGGAGCGCTTGAAGCCGCAACCGAGATCGCCGAGTCTTAGCCCGGTCGTTGCGGGATCCGCTAGGCCAAATCGACTAGCCAGAAGCGCTCGAGCTCGGGCCGATGCTGCTCTACAGCCATGCGCGCGAGATTCACCCAAGGGCCGCAGGCGTCCAGGATTGCGCTGTCTGCCGTCGCCACGACCGCGGTAGAGGTTTTGAGTTTCTCGTCCACGCGGTCGGACAGGACAGCGTCTACGCACACGGGGTGTCTCTTTGCCGTCGTCCGTATGGCGTTGGCGAGGCGCCCGGAGTTGGAAACGGGTCGGTCGATGTAGATCCGTACATCGCTTGGTCGCATCGAATCGAGGATGCCGAATAGAATCTCGACTGCGTGCTCGGTCTCGTGGACCAGGCGATAGTTGCCATGAAAGCTCGCCATGTCCCGCATGCATCCGTCGCGGCCGAGCAGCAGAACGCCGCCCGCCAAGGCCACCTCGACCGTCGTCAGAACGTTCAGGCCATCCAGCTCGAGCGCCATCCCTTCGACCGCGTGCGGTTTCATTCGGCGCGACTCGCGTTGGGCCATCGCCCCGTCCGGACACGCACACCTGCTGACGGCGACTCTCTGTCTCGCGCGCAATTGATAGCGATCGCCCACGATCTTGAGCGCCGAGCGCTCCGCATAGCCGTGGGTCCGGAGCCAGCTCAAGTCACGAACTGCCCGTCGCAGTGTCTCTTGGGTCCCCTCCGAGAACATGTCTGCGTCTTGAGGATGTGGGCCGCGGTGACGACGAGTGTCAGGCACCCCCGGAGCTTAACCTAGGGACTGTCCCCTTTTCGCGGGGCGGCGACGCAAAACCTGCGCAATGGGCAATTGCGCCGCAAGCATTTCCGCGACCGTAGCCCCATAGGCCCCAACACGCGCGGTTTTGTTCGATGGCACAGCTCTTGCTGCGAATCGTTCAAGCCCGTGATGAACGTTATGATGTCTACGGTTCTCGTCGTGACCGATCTTACATCTGTGAGCTACAAGCTCGTGGGGTTTGCTGCGTTCGTGGCTGGGGCTCCCCATGGCGAGGTGATTCTGGTTTCTACATATGGAAGGGGATCCGGATGGCGAACGCGGATCGAGGCTAAGCTACGTCGGGAGGGGCGGCTCCTCGAGCGCCAACGCCAATGGTGTGCGGACCGGGGGGTTCGCTGCCACGCCGAGCTCTACGAGGACGGACTTTGGCCAGAGTTCGTCGTTCAAAGCGCAGAAAAGGCAAAGGCGGACCTGATTCTGGTCGGGGTTCAGCTGCTGACCGAGAGCGGCGAGGTGCCCCCTCGGGAGGTGAGAATCCTAGCCCAAGACGCGCCGTGTCCGGTGAGTGTCGTCCGGCTACCGGCATTATCGGTCTTCTGAGTGGCCCGCCGTTCGTATGGGCCCTTGACACACAGGCCGCAGTTTTCTAGCCCCAACCCAATGGCGGATGCCTCCCTGCTTTCGCAGCTGCGCGACTATGTCGGCTTCGACGAGGAGTCGGCTCGTTCGCTTCAGAGGATCGGCCCGAGGCTCCGACCCCATTTCACCCGTATCGTGACGGAGTTCTACGATGCCGTCCTTGCCGACCCGATGACGAGGGCCGTCCTGCGCGATGATGCTCAGGTCGAGCGGCTCAGGGTGTCGTTGCATGAATGGCTCGATCGGTTGGTGACCGGGCCCTACGACGACGCCTACTTCGAGAAGAGGGCCCGGATCGGTCGAGTGCATCTCCAGGTCGGCCTCGAGCAGCGCTACATGCTGGCCGCGATGAACCTCATTCGGGTTGGGCTTCACAGGGCCATCGCCGACTCGTCCGAGAATCCTCCGGGTGACTTCGAAGAGCACCGGGCCATCGACCAGATCTGCGACATCGAACTCGCGATCATGCTCGAGACCTATCGCGAGGACTACATTCTCAAGAAGACCGCCGAGACTGAGTCCTTGGCGACTATGGGCAGGTTGACTGCAGGCTTGGCTCACGAGATTCGCAACCCGCTCAATGCGGCGAAGCTCCAACTCGAGGTGCTCCGACGCAACGCCGCGAATGTGGGTGACAGCGCGACCCGACGAAAAATCCAGCGGCGTACCAACATCGTTCAAGACGAGCTACTGCGTCTGTCGATGCTACTCGATGATTTCCTGAATCTCGCAAGAGCACGGAGTCTCGAGCCGATTCACTGCGACGCCTGCGACCTGTTGACCGAAGTGATCGAGCTTCGTAGCCCGGAGATTCAGTCCCAGGGCATCGAGATCGTTTCCGATCTGTGCAACTCGTGCCCGCTCTTCGCCGAACGTGACCGGATCAAGCAGGTGGTGAACAACTTGATTACCAATGCGGTCGAAGCGGTCATCGGTTGTGAGTCACCCGAGATTCGAGTGAAGAGCCAGGTGTTGGGCCGCGGCCGGTGGGAGGTTGCGGTCATCGACAATGGCCCTGGCGTCGCCCCGGAGATCGCCGGGCGCGCTTTCGAATCGTTCGTGACCACCAAAGATGCGGGGACCGGGCTGGGGCTCGCGATCGTGAAGCGTATCGTCGACCTTCACGGAGGTGCCGCCCAGCTCACGCCGGCGGCCGGAGGTGGAACCCGCGCGTCCTTCTGGATCCCGATGCGGGCTTAGTCGTCGCCGTTTCGATTCGGGAGTTGGTAGCCCCACTCTTTGACCCGGTACTGGATCTTGCGCTGACTGATCCCGAGAATCTCGGCTGCACGCGCCGTCGAGCCGTCGACGGCATCCAACGTCCGGAGAATCGCCATGCGTTCGAGCTCCGACATCGTGATGCCCGGAATCAAGGCCAGCACAGAGCCATTGTCCAACGTGGCGTGTGCCGACGTTGGGAGGTCGTCCATGTCGATCAAGGTCCCCTCACACATCACCACGGCGCGCTCGATCGCGTTCTCTAGCTCTCGTACGTTGCCGGGCCACGGGTAGATCATGAGGTGCTGGAGCGCGGGCTGCGTGAATCCGTTCACGTCGCGATCGTTTTCCCGTGCATACTTCCGGACGAACGCCTGCGCGAGGAGTGGAATGTCGCTTCGTCGAACGCGTAGCGGTGGCACATCCAGCTGGACGACTTTCAATCGGTAGTAGAGGTCCTCTCGGAAGCGGCCGTCATCGACGCGTTGCTTGAGCTCACGGTTTGTGGCTGCGACGACGCGAACATCCACTTTGAGGGTTTCGTTGCCACCGACCCGTTCGAACTCTCGTTCCTGGAGGAACCGAAGCAGCTTGATTTGCACACCTGCGGGAATTTCGCTGACTTCGTCGAGGAAGAGGGTGCCGCCGTCGGCCTGCTTGAAACGCCCTTCTCGGCGGCCGGCGGCGCCGGTGAACGAGCCCCGCTCATGACCGAATAACTCGGACTCGAGGAGCGTTTCACTCAAGGACGCGCAGTTCAATCGCACGAACGGCTTGTCCTTGCGCTTCGAGTTTTGGTGGATCGCTGCGGCGATGAGCTCCTTGCCGGTGCCGGTCTCGCCGTGGATCAGGACGGTCGCTCGGCTTTGCGCCACCTGGGCGACATTCTTCATGAGCCGCTGCATCGACGGGTGCTCGCCGAGGATGCTGTCGAATTGGAAGAGCTCGTCGACTCTCTCTCGAAGCAGCGTCGCCTCGCGAGACAGAAGCGCTCTCTCGAGACCGCGCTCCACGATCGCGTTGACCGCGTCGAACTCGAGTGGCTTGGTCAAATAGTTGTCTGCGCCGAGCTTGATCGCCTGGATCGCGGTATCGATCGTAGCGAAGGCCGTCATTACGATGAAGGTCGCGTGGGGCGCTATCGGACGACCGTGCTCGATCAAGGACAGACCGTCCATGCCTGGCATCTTGAGGTCGGTCAGGACGACGTCGGGGTCGAACTGCTCGAGTTGAACGAGCGCTGTCCGGCCGTCGGCCGCAGTGCTCACCATGTATCCGGCGTCTTCCAACAACTCCGCGAGAGCGCTCCGAGCGTTCGCCTCGTCATCGACTACCAGTATTCGTCCTGTCGAGCTTGCCACCGTCAGCCCATGATCTCGCAGAGGCTGGGTCGTGGGCAACTCGGATGCGATGTTCATCCTTGTCATGTTCCTCCTACAATGCAGGTCGCGTGCCAAAGAGGGCGCCGGTTTCTCCGATTTTTCGCCCTTTTTGAGGTCTTGCGCCGGCCTCGAAATGAAAAAGATGCGCGTCAGGTGTGCGCCGAGGGCTTCTGAGCGTGGGCCCTGCTTTGAATTCCCGGGGTCCGTGCCACGGCGAGCGTCTTGAGCTCATCGAATGCGACCACCAGGTCTTCCACGAATTCGTGAACATCGGGGAAGGATTCCCAGTCTGCGTTGAAGCCCCAGTGGAGCCCACCGCAGTAACTGAAGAGCGCAACGCCAAGGTTCTGGTTTTGCATCAATGGGACCATCGGGTAGATGGCCTTCATTCGCGCTCCCAACATGTAGAGGGGGAAAGGCGGTCCCGGCACGTTGGTGATGATCAGGTTATAGGTGCGCATCCGCATGGCTGTCCTGAACAGCTCGGACATGATTCTTTTCGTGGTCAGGTCGGATATGTCTTCGATCAACTCCGCACCGCCGGCTTGATTCGACTCGTGCTTGAGCGCGGTGGTGACACGAATCACTTTCTCCAGCCTGCGCAAGGGATCGGCTTCGGACACCGGTAGGTCGGCCAGGAGCATGGCGACATGGTTCCCGACGGAGGACCCGCCCGACTTCCGCGTGTTGACTGGGAGGACCGTGCGGAAGCGCTCTACCGCGTCGACGTCGGTGTTTCGGCGTTGAAGGAAACGGCGCACCGCTCCCGTGGTCGCGGTGACGACCACGTCGTTGATCGTGCCGCCGAGAGCATTCTTGACTGCCTTGACCTGGTCGAGCTCCAAGCTCGTCCAATCGAAACGTCGGTACGGACTGATATCGTGCTCTGTGAACGGCGTTCGAGGAGTGGGCTTGAGCCCTGAGGTCAGTACGTTTCGCACACCCCGCAGATTCTCCCGAACGCGGGGCGTGAAACCTGCGAGCTTTCGAATGCCGTCGATTCGATGACCGACCTCGTTGCGCAGCAGCTGTGCGCGAATCGGAGCGGGTCGGGGCTGCCAGCCCGCCGGCTCGGGAACGTGCGTGTCCGGCGTCCCTTGGAGCAGGGCCTGGAGCAGCTGAACCCCGGCCACCCCGTCCACCATGCAATGATGGGCCTTCACGATGAGGGCGAAGGTGTCGTTCTCGATGCCCTCGACGGCCCAGAACTCCCACAGGGGCCGGCTCCGGTCGAGGTGTTGGGAAAACAGGCGACCGACGAGGCGCTTGAGGGTGCGCTCATCTCCCGGAAGTGGGAGCCGAGTGTGCCGCAAGTGGAACCGCATGTTGAAGCGGTCATCGTCGACCCAAACGGGGTGCTTGAGCCCTGGGACCCATTCAAGGCGCTGGCGGTAGCGCGGAATGCTGTCGAGAGCCGCTTCGGTGAACTGTGTGAGGCGCTCGAAATCGAGACCCCCATGTTCGAGCTGCAGTGGTTTGGCCTCGAATAAAAGCGCGGCCCCCACGTGCATGGGGGCGGCTTCGTTCTCGATGTCGAGGAAAGTTGCGTCGAGCGCACTCAGCCGTTCGAAGAATGGCTCGATCATGACGACTCCTCTGCGTAGCAATATACGCGCCTGGCTCGATAGGCCCATTGTCCATAGATCTCGTCTGGGGACAACGCAGAATATTCGTTGACGAGTCCCTTTAACGCAGAAAATGCGTTTTCAAGCCTGTAGAGCCAACTCAGGGGGCGAAGAGATCCTTGATGCGCTCCTGGTTCTCGGGGCGCGGTCGAGAAGTGTCGAAGCGTTCGTGCTCCGCCGCGGGGAGCTCGACTACGGGTTCGTAATTCTGGACGAATTGATTGAAGAGGTCAGAACGCGCGTCGCTTTCGTGGGCGCCTCCGCTCTCGCGTTTTCTCAGGCGGGCGAGGCAAACTTCGCGAGGAGAGACGCATTCGACAAACGAGAACGGAACCCCACGCTGCGTCGCAACCTCTCGAATCGCGCGCCGTATCGTGCGGGTTCTAAATGAGGCATCGACGACGACCGGGCGCCCCGAATCGACGACAACGTCCGCCAGGCGGAGGAGTTCGGCATAGACCCGGTCAGTGGACCTCTCCGAATAGGCGCCCGACCAGGCCTCGCTCCCCATCGGTTCGGTCGGGGTCTTGCCCATCAGGTGCTTGCGCGTCCGATCGGAACTGATAACCGGTGCAGCCAAGAGGTTCCCGATCGCGTTGGCCGCGGTGCTTTTGCCGCTTGCGATCATTCCGCCAACCGCAATCACCCGCGGGCTCACGAGCGGGGGCCTTTCGAAAGCTAGCGACAGCATGAAGTAACGCCTGGCTTCCCGTCGCGCGCGTTCACGGGCTTTCATGGAGGCTTCCTCGTCAGCGGCGAGGAGTGACGAGACTTTTCCGCGCACGAAGGCACGATAGCTCTCGTAGAAATTGACGACCGAGTAGAGGTCGTAGTCGTCCGACTCTCGCGCATAGCGGGAGAGTAGTCGCTCTGCGAGGTCGACGCGTCCGTGCCACGCGAGATCCATCGAAAGAAAGGCGATGTCGGCGCAGACGTCTGCATATCGAAAGCGGTCGTTGAACTCGATGCAGTCGATGATCGCGATCGAATCGTCGCGTCCAAAGTACACGTGCTCGAGGCGCAGGTCGCCGTGCCCGTCCCGAACTCGGCCTGCTGACACGCGCGCTGCGAAGCGTGCTCCGTCCGCGAGGGTCGCTGTTTGCCAAGCTTCGACTTCTCGGGTTTCTTCGACGCTGAGGTAGTCCTGAATCGACTCGCCGGTCTGTTCGAAGTTCTCCCGAACGTTCCGACGGACGACCTCCACCTCGCCATGCCTCGAGGTCTCCGCGTCGCAGCGAGCGCGCGCGTGAAAGCCGGCGATGTGTACGGCAAGTCGGTCCACGTCGTCCGGCCGCAGCTTTTCGGCTTGGAGCAATAGATCGGCCCGTTCGTCGTCGGGAAGCCGGCGCATGTGAACGGCCCAGTCGACTACTTTACCTTCCCCAGACAGGCAGTGAACCCCGGATGCGTTTCGCGTAATGGGCACGACGCCCAGATACACGTCGAGCGCGAGTCTCGCGTTGAGTCGAACTTCGGCTTCACACGCGTCGCGTCGCTGTTCGACTGTCGTGAAATCGAGAAAGCCGAGGTTCACAGGGCGTTTGATCTTAAAGACCTCCGCATCACCTAAAAACACCCAGGAAATGTGGGTTTCGATCAACTCGAGCCCGGTCGCTTCGAGATCGGCTTTTAGTGTTCCCATGACGCTCGCGTGTCGCTGCGAATACCATACCAGTCGAGCGCAAACCGCGTCGACGTGACGCATTTCCCGCGCAGTCCACTCGATCGACGCAGGCCTTGCGCTACTCTTGTCGCCGCCCAATCTGGGAACCGTGATCTGCAGTCTCAAGTGCCTTTCGAGTGGGCACAACCTTTGCTTGGTAGGGTAGCAACACAGATGAGGTAGAGAGATGGCGAACTTCGAAATGCCCGTGACCGAGTACATGACCAGTCCCGTCGAGACGATTCGAATCGGGGAGAGCTTGATCGCAGCCAATGACTCGTTCTCGGAACGGGGGGTATCCGCGCTCGGCGTGGTCAACGATGATGGTGAGCTCAAAGGTGTCGTGTCACGAACGGACATCCTGCACGCGGCGGTCTTCACCCAAGGACAGACGTTCCGAGTGCCCGACCGGCCCGTCGAGGAGCTCATGCAATCGCCGGCGATCCAAGTGACGGCCGAGAACCCGCTTGCAGTCGCCGCCAAGGCAATGCTGAAGAATCGAGTTCACCGGGTGTTCGTTACGCGCTCCGGGAAGCTGGAGGGCGTGGTGTCGACCCGTGACTTGATGCGCGCGGTTCGCGAGAAGCGGGTCAAGACGCCGATCGGCGAGATAGCCTCGGGCTCGGTGGTGAAGGTCAAAGCCGAGGACCCGATCGCGCTTGCCGTTGAACGCCTCGACCTATCGAACAAACACGGCCTGGTGGTGACCGAGGGCGACTTCCCCGTCGGGATCTTCGATCAAGCGTGCGCCTTGGAGTCGCGCCGCTTGCCACCGCAGACCGCGATCGAGCACGCCATGAACGTCCGTATTCTGATCTTGCCGGCCGGCATCGGAATGGGCCGAGCCGCCGAGCAGGCTCTCGAGATGAACGTGCGCCGAATCCTGATCGAAGACCATCGCGG
>Ga0255058_10002302_pt1 | contig 10541 bp, 8 predicted proteins | sample Cases_109_9_MG_FD_188637 | JGI IMG/M metagenome (GOLD analysis project Ga0255058, IMG submission 188637) | Seawater microbial communities from Amundsen Gulf, Northwest Territories, Canada - Cases_109_9 | ecosystem: Environmental > Aquatic > Marine > Gulf | place: Canada: Northwest Territories... | reverse complement strand
TTTCACGCTTGCCCCGTCAATCGCGGCGGCAACCAGTTCTGCAACGTCGATGACTCGCATGCCGCTGTCTGTCTGCTTGATGCTGTCTTCCAGACAGGCGATGCAGTGAGGACAGGCGGTAACGAGCACCTCTGCGCCTGTGTCGACGGCCTCTGTCGCGCGCAGGTCGGAGAACCGCTCGCCGGCCTTCGTGTCCATCCACATGCGGCCCCCGCCGCCTCCACAGCAGAGGGCATCGGCGCGGTTGTTGGCCATCTCTGTCAGCTCCAGACCGGGGATCGCTGCCAGCACTGTGCGAGGTGCGTCGTATATATCGTTTCGCCGGCCCAGGTAGCAGGGATCATGGAAGGTGGCCCGGATGGGATATTCGCTGTCAAAGGAGAGCCGCCCCTCGCCGATCAACTCCGCCAGGTATTGCGTGTAGTGCAATGGCCGGAAGCCGTCGCGGGGCGGATGGTGGTTGAGAAACATGTCGTAGCAGTGGGGTGAGACCGTGACGATGGTTCGCACGCCGGCCTCCTCGAAGCGCCGAGTGTTGGCCTCGACGAGCCGGCTCAGGTAGTCGTGCTTGCCCAGCGCATACGCCGCGTCTCCGCAGCACGGTTCGTCTTCGCCGAGCGTTCCGAACGACACTCCCGAGGCCTCGAGCACTTTGGCCAGGGCACGGGCCACCTTCTGGGAGCGGTTGTCGTATGAGCACGTGCACCCCGCGTAGAGAAGGACCTCTGTAGAGGCGGTGAACGCGGGGACGTCGATCCCCCGCGACCAACCTGCCCGTTGTGAAGGCGGGCCTCGCCACGGGTTGCCGTCCCAGTGGAGCGACCACATGACCGACGATAGGCCTTTCGGCACCTTGCTGTCCTGCCAAGCGAGTTGCCTCAGCGCCAGCATCACGTCCGCGATTGGCACTCCTCGCGGGCACTGCTCCTCGCAGGCACGGCAGGTCGTGCACCACCACATCTCGCCGTCCGCCTGGGCGATGCCCAGCTGGGCGCGGCGCATCAACATGCGGACGTTGACGGGCTCGTCCTGGAGGAGGCCCCACGGACAGGAGGCAGTGCAGACCCCGCACTGGAAGCAGGGCGCGACGGCGCCGTCGGTCGCTGCCATGACGCGCTCCCAGAGGGCGTCATCCAGCGTCACCGTGTGCGTCGCCGGCCGCGTCGCTGGGCGCGTTCCCGTTCGCTTCATGACGCGGCCACCACTTCTCCGACACGGCTGTGCAGGAACTCGTCCATCTCTCGTATCTTGGCCGCGAACTCCCGTCCTTCCGCAGCGGAGATCCATTGGAGTTGCAGGCGCTCCGGCTCGATGCCCTTCCGCTCGAACTTCCGTCGCCAGAAGTTGAACCGCTTCTGCGTGTGGACGTTGGCGTCGATGTAGTGGCAATCAGATCCCTTCTCCGTCAGCCGGCAACCGGTGACCAGGACAGCGCCTGCGCCGAGATCGAAGGCGCGGGCGATGAAGTCTTCCTCGATGCGCCCCGAGCACATCGCGCGGATGATGCGAGCCGAGGCCGGGTACTGGATCTTCTCGACGCCGGCCTGATCGGCGCCGGCGTAGGAGCACCAGTTGCAGGCGAAGACGAGGATCTTCTCGTCAGCGCGATCGGCGAGCGCAGCGTCGATTTGGGCGAGGATCTGCTCTTTCGTGAAGTAGGGCATCGTTATGGCCTCGGGCTTGCACTCCGCGGCGCAGGTACCACACCCCTGGCAGGCAGCTTCGATGAAGTCGATCGGTCCGACCTTGACGGGGCCGAGCATCTCAATTGCGCCGAAGGGACAGACAGGGACGCAGCGCCCGCAGAAGATGCACTTGTCCAGGTCTATCTGAGCGGTGATCGGCTCCTTCTCGATGTGGTCCTTCGCCAGGAGCGCTGCTGCCTTCGAGGCAGTCGCCAATCCCTGGGCGAGGGACTCGCGTACATCCTTCGGACCCTGAACTGCGCCGGCAAGGAAGATGCCGGGCGAGCCCGCTTCGACCGGGCCTAGTTTCGGGTGCTTCTCGAGGAGGAACCCGTCTTCGCTGCGCGATACCTTGAGCTGAGAGGAAACCTCTTCCGTCGGTGGCTTCAAACCGAGTGCGAGAACGAGCAGGTCGGTCGGAATCTTCACATCGGCACCGAGCAACTCGTCGCGGACGGTAACAGAGTCGCGCTTGATTCGCAGCGCTTGCTGCGCCGGAACGTCGGGGTAGCGAACGAATTGCACGCCCTTACGGGCTGCTTCTTCGTATGACTCTTCCGCCTGCCGGCTGAACGTTCGGATGTCCCGATACAGCACGCGCACTTTCTTGCCCATCTCCCGCAAGCGAATGGCCTGGCCGATCATCGACTCGCAGCAGTAGCGGGAGCATCCGGCTCCGCCCTCACGGGAGCCAACGCAGCCCACTACGGTAACGCGCTCGCCGGGGACCTCCGGCCAGAGGCCTTCCAGTTCGAGATTCGTGATCGTGTGCAGCGCGGCGCCGTCGAACTCAGTCGCCTCATGAGGCTCGGCGCCCATCGCCAGCACCACGGCGCCCGCCGCGATCTCTTCACCGTCTGTGAGGCGGGCATTGAAGTCGCCGATGTGGCCGCCGATGTGCTCGATCTCCACGCCGGCGTGCACGTTGACGCCTGCGCGCAGCAACTCCGCACGCTGTGACTTGAGGAGATCGTGCGCGCTGAGTCCGGCCGGTGCGAGTTCGTCGAGGTGGCGGAGCACCCCGCCAAGCTCCGGTTCCCGCTCGACGAGATGCGTCTCGTAGCCCTGGTCCGCAAGGTTGGTGGCCGCGACCATCCCGGCGATGCCGCCGCCTATCACGAGGGCTGACTGCACCATCGGTTGCCTGGTCGTCTCGAGGGGAACGAGCAGGGCTGCCTTCTCGACACCCATCTTGACCATATCCATCGCCTTGAAGGTAGCGGCCGCCTTGTCCTCTTTGTGCACCCACGAATCCTGGTTGCGCAGGTTGACCATCTCAAGCAGGTACGGGTTGAGCCCGGCCTTGAAGCAGACGCGGCGGAAGGTTCCTTCGTGAGTCTTCGGCGAGCAAGCCGCGATCACAAGCCGGTTCACGCCGTGCTCCCGAATACGGTCGACGATCTCGGCTTGCGTGTTGCCTGCGCATGAGAACTTCTGGTCCTGCGCGTAGACGACGTTGGGCAGGTTCGCCGCGAAGTCGACCACGCGGTCGATGTCCACGACACCGGCGATATTGCTCCCGCAGTGGCAGACGAAGACGCCGATTCGGGGCTTCTTGAGATCGGTTATCGGCTCAGCGGCTTCTATCTCCGGCCAGTAGCGCTCGTCGAGGTGGCAGAGTGCGGCGGCAGCGGCGCCGCTGGCCTCGGCGACGCTGTCAGGGATGTCCTTGGGTCCGCCGGCGCAGCCAGCCAGGTAGATCCCCGGCCGCGGGCTGCCGATGAGGCCAAAGCTTGTTTCCTCGGCGCGAAGGAAGCCGTCCTCGGCCAGCTCGAGACCGAGCGTCTCGCCCAGAGCGCCGAGCCCGTCGGGCGCCTGGACGGCGGTGGCGAGCACGACCATGTCGAAGTCCTGCTCTTCGATGCGGCGTTCGCCGAGGTCCTCAAAGCGGACCGTCAGGCCGTCCTGGTTGCGCGTGATGCGCGACGGGCGGCCGCGCACGAACTTCGCACCTTCCTCCTGAGTCCGCTTCCAGAAGGCGTCGAACCCTTTGCCGTAAGCACGCACGTCCATGTAGAGAACCGTGACGTCGGCGATGCCGTGGTCGAGCGCCTGAAAGGCGTGCTTGATGGAGTACATACAACAGAAGCGCGAGCAGTACTTGAAGAATCGCTGGTCCCGAGAGCCTACACAGAGCACGAAGGCGATGTTCCGAGGGTGCTTGCCGTCCGAAGGCCGGACGATCTCGCCGCCCGTCGGGCCGGCCGACGTCAGAAGGCGCTCAAACTCCATCGCGGTCAGAATGTCGGGGTGAGTGCCGTAGCCGTACTCCCGCAGGCGCGAGGCATCCATCGATTCGAAGCCGGGGCAGACGATTATCGAGCCCGCGTTGCGCTCGAGCTGCGTCTCCAGGGGAATGCTGAAATCGATGCACTGGGGGGGGCAGACTTCAGCGCACCGATGGCAGGGCCAGTAGTTTGGCGGCTCGTTCAGGCAGTTGTCGATGTCGATGACGTAGGCCCCGGGAACGGCCTGCGGATAGGGTGTGTAGACCGCCTTCCGAGAGGCCATCGCCGCGTCGAACTCGTTGGCCAGAGGCACCGGGCAGACCGGCTCACATTCGCCGCAGCGAGTGCACTCGTCGGTCACGAATCCGGCCTTCTGGCGGATCGTCACGGTGAAGTCACCGGCCTCTCCGTCCACGCACGTGATCTCTGCGTTGTTGAGCACTTCGATGTTCGGGTGCTCACCAACCTCCGAGAGCTTCGGCGCTTCGATACAGACGGAGCAGTCAAGGGTGGGGAAGTTCTTGTCCAGTGCGGCCATCTTGCCGCCGATGGACGGCCCTTTCTCAACGATGACGACCCGCGCACCGGCCTCTGCCAGGTCCAGGGCTGCCTGCACACCCGCGATGCCGCCGCCGATGATGATTACTGAATCGCTCATGTCGCCGCTTTCTGTTGGCTGGCTGAGGTCTCGCTCAGCCCGTACTCGAATCCTGTGCTCAGCGCCCTTAGATTTAGCTCAAGAAGGCGCGGCCGAACCGTCTCGCGGACTGACTTCTCCAGCGCCTCCCGGCTGACGATGCCGGTCACACAGATGAGGAATCCTAGCATGACGACGTTGGCCGCCATTCGGTTTCCCAGGTCGGTGGCCAGGCGCATGGCGGGCAGACGCTGAATCCCGTTGCTGCCGGCCTCTACAAGGTCGCTGTCCACGATCAACTCGGCCCCGTCGGCGAGCGCCACGCCGTACTTGTTGTACGCCTCCTGTGACATGCACACGACCAGGTCCGGACGCGTGACCAGCGGATAATCTATCGGGCCATCGCTGATCACAACTTCCGCTGCGCAGGCACCGCCGCGCGCCTCCGGACCGTAGGACTGGGTGAAGACGGCCTCTTTGCGGTCGTAGATGGCGGCGGCGCGGCCGAGTATGAATCCGGCCGTAATGATGCCCTGTCCGCCGAAGCCCGCCAGCTGGATTTCTTGCCTCATGCTCCGTCTACTCCACTCGGGACGAAAACTGGCCGCTCGATATCCACGAAGTCGCCAAGCACGATCGGCGACTCCTTCTGCATGTCGATGCCGGCATCCCGCAAGTCGACGTCTGGATCGACAATAGAGTTGGTCCTGTACATGCGCATCTCATCCAGACCCTCACCGATGTCGTTGGACTTGCCAAAGCCGACGGGGCAAGGAGAGATGACCTCAATGAACCTGAACCCAGGCTTGCGGAGGGCGTTCAGCATCGAGCGATGCACCTGGCGCACGTGGAGCGAGGTCCAGCGCGCGACGTACACGGCTCCCAGACTGGCGGCGAGGTACGGGAGGTTGAAGGCCGGTTCGCTGTTGCCGAAGGGCGTCGTTGTGGTGCGAGCGCCCGTGGGCGTTGTAGGACCGCACTGCCCGCCGGTCATACCATAGTTGAAGTTATTGACGCAGATGACGTTGATGTCAACGTTGCGGCGGGCGGCATGCAGGAAGTGGTTGCCGCCGATGGAGAACAGATCGCCGTCGCCGCTGAAGACGGTGACGCTCAGCTCCGGGTTGGCGAGCTTGAGCCCAATGGCAAAGGGGATCGCGCGGCCGTGGGTCGTATGGAACGAATCGAGCTTCAGATAGCCTGCGACTCTGCCCGTGCAGCCAATGCCGGAGACGATGACGTGCTTATCCAGGGCGGTGCCGGACTCGCTGATCGCGTTGGCCAGACAGGACATGATGCTCCCCAGGCCGCAGCCCGGGCACCAGATGTGGGGCAGGCGATCGGCTCGCAGCAGTCCATCCATCGGGTGGTCCTGGACAAAAAGTTCGCTGCTCATCGCGCGGCCTCCTGAAGCGCCAGAAGCACTTCCTCGGGAGGGATCATCTTGCCACCGGCGTGAGTGACCCATGTCGCGGGTCGCCGTAGGTGCCGCTCGACTTCGCGGGCCATCTGGCCCAGATTCATCTCAGCCACAACAAACCGGCTTACGCGGTTCGCCAGCCCGCGGAGCTTCCTGAAAGGGAAGGGCCAGAGTGTAATGGGACGGAGGAGACCAGCCTTGATGCCCCGTTCCCGAGCCAGTAAAACGGCCTGTCTGGCGGAACGGGACATTGCGCCGTAGGCGATTACGACCACTTCGGCGTCCTCAGTCATCACCTCTTCCGCAAGAGAGATCTCCCTTTCGTGCAGTTGAACCTTACGGGTGAGGCGACGTATGAGCCTGTCGTGGACGAGTGCGTCGCCAGCCGGGTATCCGCGTTCGTCGTGTGTGAGGCCTGTGACGTGGACGCCGTGGCCCTCGCCCGCGATAGGCATCGGCGGCACCAGGTCTTCGTCTGGAGCGTAGAACAGCAGGTCTTCGCTAGCAGCCGGAACGCGCTTCCGGTTGACGACTGACACGCTCTCTTCCGGCGGGATAGTCACGCGTTCGTTCATATGGCCGACTATCTCATCGGCCATGACGAAGACCGGCATGCGGAAGCGCTCGGCGGCGTTGAAGGCAGTGATGGTGAGATCGAACATCTCCTGTGGTGACGCCGGAGCGAAGGCGATGGGCTCGTAATCACCATGGCTACCCCATTTCGCCTGCATCACGTCCGCCTGGCTGACGAGGGTCGGCAACCCCGTAGATGGCCCGCCGCGCTGGACATCGATGACGACGCACGGGGTCTCAGTCATTACACCGAGACCAATGTTCTCCATCATTAGGGTGAAGCCAGGCCCGGACGTAGCGGTCATAGCCTTGGCACCACTCCAGGAGCCGCCCAGGACGGCCGCCATTGAGGCCAGTTCGTCCTCCATCTGGACGTAGACGCCGCCCAGCTTCGGAAGCCGTTGGGCGAGGCGCTCGGAGACCTCGGTAGATGGCGTTATCGGGTAGCCAGCGAAGAAGGTGCAGCCAGCCGCCAGAGCCCCTTCCGCGCAGGCCACATCCCCATTCATGAAATGCTCTCCGGTCAGGACGCGTGGCTGGGCCTCGGCGGTAACCATTACATTTCCTCGGTGTAAATGGCGAATTCAGGGCACACGAGCTTGCAGAACGCGCAGTTGATGCAAGCGCTTTCCTTGCCCGGCGCCACGACGGGGTAGTGATAACCCTTGGCGTTCATGCCTGTAGACTCTGCGAGGACCTCTTCCGGGCAGAATTCGACGCAGAAGTTGCAACCTTTGCAACGCTCGACGATTACGAAGACCTGGCCAGTGGGAAGGGAAACCCGGTCGCTATCGAGAGGTCTGCGATATTGCGTTGCGACCATGAAGGGCCTCCGCCGTAGTTGCTGTTCCGTCCGCTCGGAGGCGCTTGATCCTTAGTACCCGCTGCTAACATAGGGACGGCAGTTTCTTAGTGTCTGTGGGGCGTAGGGCCGGTGTGGTGTAGGGCTCAGCCCGACTCGTAGATGACCTGCCCCCATGAAGCTGCCACACGCTATGTTGGTGCGCCGGCGGCGATGGGCCTCAACCTCGAAACCGATTCGCTTTCAGGTGAACCAAGTCGGCCCGGCTCGAGAGACATCCTTGCTCCTCCCGGCTCAGGCGGGAGAAGCACCCTGGCCATCATCAGCCCCGCCGCGCCCGCCGACGGAGCCTCTCCTGACTTCCTGGAGCAACTCCGCCGTAACCTCGGTGCAGCCCCTGGAGCGAGCAAACGCCTCCACCCTACTGGCCACGAAGCCTCGAAGGACAGATGGGGCGCGCTCCATTCGCTGACGGGCCTCAGGAGACCATCGCATCGTCGGCCTGAAAGGCAGGCCGTACACTCTTTCTTCGGGCTTTGATGAGGCCTGAAGAGTACAGGCTTCCGGCTCGTAGGGGCATAACGGATCCTCTGCCAGGGGATTGTCAAGTTCCGCGAAAGCCCTGGCGCGGCACCCACCACACGCCTCCCAGTAGCCACACTCGCCGCAACGGCCGGCGAGGCCGTCCCGATGGCGAAGGCGCTGGAACACCGAAGAGTCACGCCAGATGTCAGCCAAACGTTTCTCCCTCACGTTCCCTCCGGGAATCGGAAGGTACGGGCAGGGTGTTACGTCCCCCGCGGGGGTTATGGCGCAGTACTGGACACCTGCCGGACAGCCGCCCGCTCCCCAGTAACCCCGCGACCCAGCCGCGGCAGTAGGATTTTCAAGAAGCAATCGCTGGTACTGCGGCGCACACTTGGCGTTGAGCATCAGGGTGTCCTGGTACCTGGCCTGTAGTGCCGCCAGAGCCTCCAGAATCGCCTGGTACTGGTGGGGACTGATGCTTGATAGATAGCGCCCCCTGCCCGTCGGGACAAGGAAGTAGACGTTGAGACCTCTTGCGCCCTTCTGGAAAGCGAAGTCGGCAATCGCCGACAATTCGCCACTGTTCTCTGAGGTCATCGTGGTCTGGATCGTGAACGGCAGGCCCGCCGCTTGCAATACCTCCAGAGCGCGGATCGCCTGCCGCCAAGACCCAGGCGTCTTGCGGAAGCCATCGTGACGCTGGGCCTCCAAGGAGTCGATACTCACGCCGACCCCTCTCACTCCTGCGTCCTTCAACCTCTTGCACGTCCTCTTCGTAAGTAACGTGCCGTTGGTCCCCAGGACAACCACCAGGCCCCCGTCGGAGGCATGTCTTGCGATCGGGATCAGGTCGGGTCGCAGCAGGGGCTCACCTCCGCTGAGAATCAGCAGTGCCCCGGGGCTAGCAGCAGATACTTGATCGACGACGGCCAGACATTCCTCCGTGCTCAGTTCACCGCGTCGGTGACGGAACGGCGAGGCGTCCAGGTAGCAGTGCTCACAGGCGAGGTTGCACTTCCGGGTGAGGTTCCAAGAGATGATCTGGATCCTGGCGTCCACGCCTGACGAAGGCGCTGTACTGGGGCGAGTCTCATCTCCGATCACGAGCCCTACTTTCCGAAGCGATTCCTCGCCTGGTCAAGCACCTCGGCCGTTATCTCGCGGCAGCCCGTGTCGGTGGCGTATTTCTCGGCCAGCTTCCTCACCATGGGCCGCATGGGGGACGGGACACTGTGAAGACGCGATTCGGCCTCCTCGGTCCAGAGGGGCAGCCCGCCGACCAGGCCCTCCCGCAGGGACTCCAGGGGAGCCGGCTCCACCGTGCGACCGCCGATCTTCACATCGAGGGCCTGCACCAACTGAGTCTCCATGGGGTTAGTTAGCAGAGCGACTCTGCTGGAGCATGTAGGGCAACGGAACACGATGCTAACTGATCCATCGTCTGGCCCGGCGGCTTCCTCAAACTTCATGCCCTCGTCGCACTCCACGCACAGGAACTTCACGCTTCGCCCCCCGTCGTGGCCAGGCCAAGCCGATGCCTCAGCAACTCCGCGATTTCGTCGATGGCCTTGGCTGCCGGTGTGTCGGGATGCTCAGTCACAAATGGGATGCCCCTGTCCAGGGTGGAAGGAATGCGCGGGTCAAAGGGTATTCTCCCCAGGAAGGGCACGCTCAGGTCGGCTGCGAGGCTCTCGGAACTCTGGCCCGAAGGGAAGAAGGTTATCGAGTGGCCGCAGTGGGGACATGGAGCCGGAGCCATGTTCTCCAGGAGGCCGATCACGGGGACTGACCCAAGCTCGCCAGCAAGGGCCAATGACTTGGCGACCACCATGTGCGACGAAGGCGAAGGGATGGTGATGGCCAGAGCCCCGCTGGACGAAGGCAAGAGTGCGGCGATGCTCGGTAGCCGTTCTGGACCAGGCGGAAGATCGACCAGGAGTAAGTCTAGGTCGCCCCATTCCGTGTCGGTCAGGAGCTGACGGAGGACGTTTACCTCAAGGGTGCCCCGCCAGACTTGCGCATCGTCCTGTGTAGGGGCTTTCCACACAACGGGCGTGGAGGCGTCCGAAAGAAGCAGATGCATGGACATGACCTTGATGCCAAGAGCCCCAACGGCGGGCTGGGCAGCGGCAGCCCCCAACTTTGGACGCCCTTCCCCCGCCCCCACCATCCTGGCCACACAGGGGCCGTTGAGGTCGCCGTCCAAGACACCCACCCGGCTACCTTGCCGGGCGAAAGCAGCAGCCAGATTGGCGGTTAGAGCGCTCTTGCCCACTCCTCCCTTTCCGCTCATCACCACCAGCACCTGGTCGACAGTTTCCAGCCGGGCCTGGAGGCGCGCCATGTGGGCTGCCACCTGACCGAGGATATCGGAGCCGGCATCTCCTGGAATATCCTTATAGCGCTTCATCGTTAACCTCTCCTCTAAGTCGATGGGTCTGTTTCGGGGCTTGCCTCTGGCAGGTCTTGAGCGTGGATCGGCGTCACCTCACGGATGACGGATAGGACCAGTTCCAGCGTTATAACGGCTTGCTTGCTGAGGCGCGCTGCTTTCTCGATACGCAGTTTTGCCTGGCTACGGCGGTGAGGGTCGGCAACCGAGCCGAGGGTTTGCTCTGCTGCCTTGGACCAGCGGAGTACCTGGCCGTCGAAGGCGCTTTCCTCGCTG
>Ga0255058_10002301_pt1 | contig 10541 bp, 8 predicted proteins | sample Cases_109_9_MG_FD_188637 | JGI IMG/M metagenome (GOLD analysis project Ga0255058, IMG submission 188637) | Seawater microbial communities from Amundsen Gulf, Northwest Territories, Canada - Cases_109_9 | ecosystem: Environmental > Aquatic > Marine > Gulf | place: Canada: Northwest Territories... | reverse complement strand
CGTCGTCTCGACGGTCTGTCCCCCACCGTAGCTCAGGGAAACCCGGGTGGGGCTTCCCGTCTTCCCGGTCGAAATGATCTCCGCCCGCAGCTCAAGCGTGTCGCCCGCCGTGACATCCCCGGGAGTGACGAGCCTCCGAATGCCCACGCCGGCAATGGTCTCGGCAACGCGAACCTCTCGTAGCGCGATTCCGAGACGCTGGGCCAACCGTCGCCCCTCCTGGCGATCGGAGAGTTCACCGTCGGTTACGAGAATCAACGAATCGGCGCCCGCGGCCCGTGCCTGCTCGATCGCTGGAACCACGCGAGTGACCGTTCCTCCCGGCTGCAGCACCTCGAGATCCCCGGGGTCGAGCCTCGACGCAGAGCCCGCGAACGCCCACAGCTCGGGAGCGTGCCTCGACGCGAGGAGGTCGCTGGCGGCTTCGCGCGCACGCTGCATTCGCGTTACTCCACCCGTTGCGGCCGCCGGGTAACGCATGCTGAGGGAAACGTCCACGAGTATCGCGGTCGTGGGCGAACCGCCGGCGTGTCCGCCGAATGGAGGCAACCACGGGGCCGAGAGTATGAGGAACAACGCGGTGCCGCGGAGGAGACCGGCCAGCCCCCGGCCACGGACTTTTTCCTCGCGGTGGGCGTACCACCAGAACGCGACCACGAACGCCAGAACGCCAGCCGTGACGAATGCCAGCCCGGGCATCAGGGAAGGCCTTCGCTAATCAGCTACGGCGGGGCCGACCTCATCGGACCGGGCCACCGGCAGGTCCACGCCGGACAGGAGTTCGAGAGCCGCGTCTCGCTTCACGAGGAAGGTGTCCATGTACTGTTCCTCGAGTGCAGGAGCGGACGGCAGGTTCATGCTCGACGGGTTCCGGTGGGCCCCGTTCTGGATGAACTCGTAGTGCAGGTGCGTACCTGTCGAGAGCCCGGTAGAGCCGACCCGGCCGATCACCTGCCCCTGCTCCACCCGTGCCCCCACGCGGATTCCGGCCACAATCGAGCTCAGGTGCGCGTATCGCGTCTGGATGCCATGAGTGTGCCGAATCTCCACCATCCGGCCGTACGTACCCCAGGTGCCGGCCCGGGTCACGGTTCCCGACGCCGTCGCCTTGACCGCAGTTCCGTACGGTGCACCGTAGTCGATGCCACGGTGCGCGCGGTATCGCTTCAGGACCGGGTGAAACCTGCGGTTGGAGTACCCGCTCGTGATGCGGTAGGGCACGGGATACCGAAGGAACACTCCGCGGAGGGACTCGCCCTCGACGTCGAAGTAGTTCCGCTGCCCTCCCGGGCGGGTGTACGGAATGGCCGAGAGCACCCGTCCGCGATTCCGCAGCTCGATCGCGATGAATCGACGGGTCCGGAGCGTACCGTCGGGACGGAGCTCTCGTTCAATGGCCACCCGGAAGGCATCTCCGCGACGGATGTCTCGCGTGAAATCGACCTTCCAGGCGAAGACGTCCGCCAGGTCGTACACGTACTCCTGGAATTCGCCCTCTCCCAGGCGCTCCACTTCTCCGGACAGCTCCGCATACCACAGGCTGGACTCGATCAGCCCCCCCAGGAGGAGCGTGTCCACATGGATGGGCACCGTGGCGATGTCGCTGGTCCAACCGTCGGCGTCCGAGTCGAGCCGCAACAGCGAGTCCTGGTTGAGCTGGAGGAGAATACGCTCGGGCTGTTCGCCCGGCTGGCCGGTCAGCTGCATGACCACGCCGGGCCGGAAGGTGCGCGGGTTCTTGAACTCACGCACGACCTCGATCAGCTCATGGATTTCCTGCGGCGAGAATCCCCGGCCATCCAGTACCTGCGCCAGCGTCTCTCCTGACCTCAGGGTGTCGTACACGCTCTCGGGAGGAGGTGGAGCGGGTACGTACACCGTCCGAACGATCTCGTTATCAGGCCCGGTACGGGATCGGAGCATTGACCGCAGTCCGAAACCTACGAGAATGAGAGCCGCAATGGCGACAGCAGGAGCCGCGAAGCCACGGGTATTCGACGACCACGGCTTTCGCGGTCGGTAGTCCCCGCGATCCGGATCCGGTCTCGCGTCAGTTAATCGCAAAGCTGAGCTTCCTTGCCGTCGTGTTCGTGTCCGCCCGATATCAGTCCATCTGGCGCCGAATGAACGTCGGGATCTCGAGATCCTCTACCTGCGACCGGCCCGTGAAGGCGCTCCCGATCTCCGGCAGAGATCCGGATATCGTCTGCGCAGCGCCGCCGATCACCGATACCAGCCTCGGCCGCAGGATCGGCTCGGATTTGACGGGCACGACCTTCAGTGTCGGTGCGGGCCCGTCTTCCACCTGCTCGCCGAACCCCGTCGCAATCACCGTTACCCGTAGCCTGCCGTCAAGGTTCGGGTCGTGAACCGCGCCGAAGATCATCTCGGCGTCGTCGCCTGCCGCCTCCTGCACGATGGAGTTCACCGTGGTCACCTCGTCGATCGCGAGGTCCATCCCGCCCGAGATGTTCACGAGAACACCGGTGGCGCCGTTAATCGATACGTTGTCGAGCAGGGGCGAGCAAATCGCTTGCTGAGCCGCCTCGACTGCGCGGTCGTCGCCGGTCGCTTCCCCGGTGCCCATCAGCGCCGCACCCCGATTGGACATCACCGTGCGTACGTCAGCGAAGTCGACGTTCACCTCTCCCGTAACGCTGATCAGATCTGAGATGCCCTGGGTCGCGTGCAGGAGTACTTCATCCGCCTTCTTGAGAGCGGCACGGAATGTCGTGCCCTTCCCGACGACGGAGAGAAGCTTCTCGTTGGGAACGACGATCATCGTGTCCACCGAGCGGCGCAGGTCCCTCAGTCCCATCTCGGCGTGCCGCATCCGCTTCTTGCCCTCGAAGTTGAACGGGCGCGTAACGATGGCGATCACCAGGGCACCCAGTTCGCTCGCGATCTGTCCCACTCGCGGAGCCGCTCCGGTACCCGTGCCACCGCCCATGCCGGCCGTGACGAATACCAGGTCGGCGCCCTCCAGCGCACGGCGGACTTCCTCCTCATTCTCGGCCACGGCTTGGCGGCCCACTTCCGGCCGAGCCCCGGCGCCGAGCCCACGGGTCAGCTTGCGGCCGATCTGCAAGCTGATGTGGGCCTCGCAGTTGCTGAGTGCCTGCGCGTCCGTGTTGATCGCAACGAACTCGACACCGTCGAGAGCCTCGTCGATCATGCGGTTCACCGCGTTCCCTCCGGCTCCGCCGACACCCACGACTTTCATGCGGGCGTTCCGCGTCGTCTCACGCTCGAACTCGAATACCATCTGTCCCTCCCGACTGGTGTTGAGGTTCATCTTCGCTCCGATCTCTTTCTACTACTTTCCGACCTCGCCCCCGACTCAGAAGAAGTCGCGAAGCCAGTCGGTGAACCGACTGAGTGTCCGCAGTGCAATCCCACCGTCCGTCTCGCTCGACCGCATCCGGCCATACAGTGCGAGGCCCACCGCGGTGGACAGACATGGGTCCCGGGTCGCCTCGACCACGCCCTCCAGGCCGGCACCGGGCAGGCCAAGGGCAACGGGCATGTTGAATACGGTCTGCGCCAGCTCGACGATGCCCTCCAGCCTGGCACCGCCACCCGTCAGGACCACGCCGGCCGGCAATGTGCCGAGCATTTGCTTTTCCTCGAGCGCCTCGTAAACGAGGCCGAACATCTCGTCCAGGCGCTGCTCGATGATGTGGGCCAACAGCTCTCGTGAGACCTCACGCGTGGTGCCCGGAGTCGGCCCGGCGATATCCAGCTTCTCTTCGTCTGCGACACCTTGGGTGCTGGCGCATCCACAAGTCCGCTTCAGCTCCTCCGCATCCGCGAGCTGGATCCCGAGACCCTTCACGATGTCGTTGGTGACGGTGACGCCGCCCCACGGAAGCGTGGCCACGAGGTGCAATCTGCCCTCCCGGTAGACCATCATCTCGGTGGCCGCTCCACCGATTTCCAGGAATACGACACCGGCCTGCCGCGCGTCCTCCGACAATACAGCGAGGCTCGAGGCGAGCGGGGCCAGGACCAGCTCCTCCGTGCGGTAGCCGGCCCTATCGATCGCCTTGCGCAGGTTGAGGCACGCCGGCGAGCCGGCCGTGACGACACAGATCTGGGATTCGAGACGCGTGGCCTCCATTCCTCGCGGATCCTGGATTCCCGACTGCCCGTCCACGACGTAGTCCTGTGGAATCGCGTGCAGGAGTTCGCGGTCCTGTGGAATGACAATCGCCCGCGCCACCTCGTGCACCCTGTCGAGGTCGCCCTGGTCGACCTCCTCCCCCGAAACCGCCACGACGCCCGTCGACGCGCCAACCTCGATGTGGTCGCCCGCCACACCGGCGAACACGACCGCAGCCTCCACTCCGGCCATCTCCTCTGCGTCCCGCAGGGCCTCGCGCACGGATTCGGTCGCCGCCTCGATGTGCGTCACATTCCGGTTGCGCACTCCCTCTGTGTGGGCAGTGCCGACGCCAAGCACGCGCACCGTATCCGCAGCGCCCTCCCATGCCGGTCCGACCTCGATCAGCACGGCGCTGGTCGTCGTGGAGCCAACATCGAGGCCGGCGATGCAACGTGCCCCGCCGATCATGCTTCCTCCTCGAGTTGGACGACGACCTGGCCGCGGAAACGGGCGTCGACCGACACCACGCGTCCCCGACCCGCGCATTCGGCGATCGCATCCTCCACTCTGAGGAACGCCACGTCGGCGCCCTCGAGCGGAAGCAGGATCCTCTCGGCGTGGCTGCCGTCGAGAAGCAACAGCTCGATCGATTCTCCAGTGGACCGCCGAATCTCCGAAACGCGTTGCACGAAGCCGGCGCTGAGGCGATCCAGCCGATCGAGGACCGCCAGAACGCGCCTCGAGTCCTCGTCCGAGACCCGGCTCGCCTCGACGACCGCGTCCTGGAGGATCGGCAGATCCAAGCCGTGCACGGCCGGATCCAGGGGAAGCACTCTCCCCCGTCCGTCCACCGGCTCAAGCACGGGCGCCGCGACCAGGGCCACGGGTCGCACCTCGACCACCTCCACGGTCAAGCGATTGAAGCCCTTGCGACGGATGTGGGCCTCCTCGACCAGAGGGTGACTCTCGAGCCTCGTTTCGGCCTCTTCATGGTCGTCCCACACAGACGCGTCGGGAGGGATGGCCGCGAGATCGAGCGCATCGTCCGCGGTGATGAAACGTGCACCGGTCACTTCGACCGAGGACACGTGGAAAGCGGGCACGGTGCGCAGTACCGCAGGGGCCCACAGCGGGCTTGCAATCCCGAGGGCGGCGGTCGCTCCGACCACGGCCAGGCCGCGACGCGTGCGCCGCGTCACTGGACCGCTCCCACCGAAGCCAGATCTCCGGCATCGAATCCCCACAACCGGATTTCCGGCTCCAGCCAGATTCCCTCTTCGTCGTGCACCCGACGCCGGGTCTCAGCCATCAACGACAGGACGTCGCAGGCGCGGGCGTCGCCGACGTTCACGATGAAGTTGGCGTGGCGCTCGGCAATCCGGGCTCCACCCTTCTCCGCGCCCCGCATCCCCACCCGATCGACGAGTTCCCAGGCCGACCCGTGCGGGGGACCGGGGTTCTTCCAAATGGAGCCGCAGGACGGAAGCTCGTACACCTGGCTCTCGACCTTGAGACGGCGGCGCCTGGCATGTACCGCGTTCACCGTCCCGGGGTCACCCGGCTGAGCTTCGAAGCGTCCGCCGAGAAACACCCAGTCATCCGCCACATCCACGTGCCGGTAACTCGGAAAGGCCTCGGCCGGCGTCAGGCGGACTTTCTGACCTTCGGGCGTCATGGTCTCCACCCACTCGGCCCGGTCCCACAACCCGGTGTCCACCGATCCCGCGTTCATGCGGAGCCCACCACCTACGCTCCCCGGAACCGCCTCGAGAAAGTCCCAGCCGGACTTTCCCCAGCGACGGGCTTCCCCGACGAGAGCGGGCAGACCGGCCGCTCCGCCTGCATCGATCCCGGTCTCGGAGACGACGAGGTAGTCGAACTCGCCGGCCAGGGAGATGACCGAATCCGGGACTCCACGATCGGCAACGAGCACGTTCGCGCCGCACCCCAGCACCCTGTACGGGGACCTGTCCAACGACCGCAGGGCCCGCGCAAGGTCATCGGGCGTTCTGAAACGGCCATAACGATGGGCGGGTCCGCCGATCCGGTAGCGTGTCAGGGCCGCGAGCGGCACGTCAGACTCCCACACCGTTCGCCTCCGTCCCCTCCGCCACCGCGTGGGCCAGCAATGTGACGTCACCTGCGCCCATGAACAGGACGACTGCATCGCTGTCGAGACCGTCGACCCACCCTGGTATGTCCGCCGGGATGAGCTGTCCCACGACACCGCCGGAAGCCTCCACCACCAGGGTAGAGGTGACCCCGGGAATGGGGATCTCGCGCGCCGGATAGATGGGCAGGACGACAGCCTGGTCCGCCTCCGCCAGCGCCGCGGCGAACTCCACCGCCATCTTCCGGGTCCGGCTGTACAGATGCGGCTGGAACACCACGGCCATCGGTCGTCCCGGCCACGCCTGCCGCACCGCGGCGACGGATGCCAGCACTTCCGTGGGATGGTGGGCGTAGTCGTCGAGGATTACGCGGCCGCCTCGATCGCCGAGGAGCTGCAGGCGCCGGTCGACACCCGTGAAGCTGGCGAGCGCATCAGCCAGCGTGTCGGGTTCGAGACCCAGCGTCAGGCCCGCGGCCATGGCCGCACCCGCGTTCTGGGCGTTGTGGTCCCCGGCCGCGCCGAGCTCGAACTCGAAAGACCCATCGCCTGACCTGAGGCGGCAGGTCTGCCGGATCCCCCGACGCTGGATGACCTCGACCCTGTAGTCGGCATCAGGATCGAGCCCGTATGTCCGCACGGCCTCCAGTCCGCGAACGACATCCGGGACGCCTGGCCCTTCGGCGCAGGCGAGGATCCCGTCCCGGCGCTCCGCTCGCCCGGCAAACTCCCGAAACGCGGCCTGCAGGTGCCCGGGTCCATCGTAGCACTCCATGTGCTCCGGCTCGACCGACGTGATCACCGCAAGACTGGGATCCAGCTGGAGGAAGGATCGATCGTACTCGTCGGCTTCTGCTATCGCGATCCCGACCCCGACGCGCGCGTTTCCATCCCAGGCGCCCACGCGACCACCGACCAGGACCACCGGGTCGAGCCCGCCGGCCTCGGCGACGCAGGCCGTCATGGCCGTGACGGTCGTCTTCCCGTGCGTTCCCGAGATCGCTACCAGACGGCGACCGTTGAGGAGGGCACCCATGGCCTCCGCCCGCTTCACGATCGGGACCCCCGCATGCCTTGCAGCGACGAGCACCGGATGATCCACCGGCGCAGCCGAAGTGTGTACGACGAGACCCGCCTCCGCCGCCGGACGGATATCATCTACTGCGACCAGGCGGACGCCCTTTGCCTCAAGGCGGCGGGCCTCCGGGGTGATCTGCAGATCCGAGCCACTCACCCGATAGCCTTCGCTGGCCAGCAGGAAGGCGAGGCCGCTCATGCCGGCCCCGGCGATTCCGAGCAGATACACCGCCTCCCCGGCCGGTGGAAGCACGCTTCGGTCAGGAGGGCGACGGTCAGTCATCGTTCCTCCCGGACGACCCGTCGGCCAGCCGCAGCAACTCGCTCGCGATCCGATCGGCGGCGGCGGGCCGACCGCGCTCGCGGCTGGCCCGCGCCATGGCGACCAATCGCGCCTCGTCGTCGAGGAGGGCAAACACGTCCCTCCACAGATCACGGCCGCTCACTGCGCCCTCCTCGCGCATCAGGGCAGCTCCTGATGCGACGAATGCCGCCGCGTTGTATCGCTGGTGGTCGCCGGCCGACGAGGGAAGCGGAACCAGGAGCGCCGGCACCCCGAAAGCGGCCAGCTCCGCGCAAGTCATCGCACCCGACCGGCAGACGGCGAGACGAACCCCGCCAAGCTGCGCGCCGAGATCCTGGATGAAGGGCACGACCCGTATGCGGGAGGCCCACCGGCTCCCGAGCACTCGGGCCGCGACGGAATCGTGGTGCGCCTTCCCCGAGATCCACACGACCGTGACGTCCGCGGGCCAATCGACGACAGACTCGAGCCCCTCCATGAGAAGCTCGTTGAGCACCAGGGCCCCCTGACTGCCCCCGAAGGCGACGACTACCCTGCCCTTGGGCCAATCGAACGGATGGGCCGCCTCTCCGACCGCTACGGGATTGCCGAACTCGAACACGCGTGTGCTTCGACCAGGCCTGATCCGGCTGCGCGCCTCCGGGTATCCGAGATGTACCTGATCCACGCGTGAAGAGAGTACGCGGGTCACCAGGCCGGGCATCGCGTTCTGCTCCTGGAGTGCCGTGCGCGTTCCCCTGGAGGCGGCCCATGCGACCGCGGGTCCCGACGCGTAGCCTCCGGTCCCCACGACCAGGTCGGGATTCAAGTCGGCGAAAATGCGGCCCAGGCCCGCGACAACGGCGGGAAGGCTCGATATCAGCCGCCAGTTCCGCCACGGACGGGACCGATACAGGGGCTCCAGCGGCAGCAGCCGATAGGGCCAGCCGGAGTCGGGAAGCACGCTCGCTTCGATCCCGCGGCGCGCCCCGACCAGCATGAGCTGCGCGTCCGGCGCCGCTCGTCTCAGGGCCGCGGCGAGATTCAAGGCCGGATACAGGTGCCCACCCGTCCCGCCTCCCGAAAGGAGGATGCGATGCGCCACGATTCAGGCTTTCCCTCCTTTCGAGACGTTGAGCAGGATCCCCGTCGCGCCGAGCATGAGGATCAGGTTCGTTCCGCCCGCAGAGATGAACGGCAGGTTGATGCCGGTCGTGGGAAGCAGACCGAGAGCGACGCCCATATGGCCGAAGGCCGCGAAAGCCACGAGAGCCGTGATTCCGACAGCCACCAGCTGCCCATACAGGTCGGGTGCCGATCTCGATATCCGCAGGCCGAGCAGGGCCCACGCCAGGAACAGCACGATTACCGCGGCAGCCCCGATGAACCCCCACTCCTCAGAGATGATCGAGAAGATGAAGTCGTTCTGGGGCTCCGGGAGATACGACATCTTAAGGTTGCTCCGCCCGAATCCGACTCCGAACATCCCGCCCGACCCGACGGCCATGAGCGACTGCTTCAGTTGGTATCCTCCGGCCGCCGCTGTCGAATCCGGGTTCATGAACGCCGTGACCCGAGCCATCCGGTATCCACTGCCCATGATCTGCATCCACAGCACGGGAAGAGCCGCGGCCCCCAGCGCCACGAAGTGGCCAAACCGCGCGCCGGCGGTGAACAGGATCGTCGCGGCCACCGCCGCGATCATGACCGTCGCCGAGAAGTGCGGTTCCAGCAGGACGAGGACGCAGACGAGACCCACGACGAGCAGGAACGGAAGGAGCCCGTAACGGAAGCTGTGCAGACGATCCTGCTTCTTCACGGCTACGGCGGCCGTCCACAGCACCACGGAGATCTTCGCCAGCTCCGACGGCTGCACGGTGACTCCAAAGTCGAGCCAACGGCGCGCGCCGTTGACGCGGGGCGCGAGCGACTCGGTGCCCGGGAAAACCAGCACGATCAGGAGCAGGAATGTGAGGCCGAGCAGGGGCCACGCGACGCGGCGATACAGCCGGTAATCGATCACGCTCGCCAACGCGAGTACAACAAATCCTACGGCGGCCCGGCTGATCTGCTGGAATAAGTAGTAGCTATCCTCGAGCCCCTTGAGCTGGGCCACGTAGGAACTGGCGCTGTAGACCGAGATCAGCCCGAACACCACGAGCGACACGGTAACCAGCAGCAGCGACCGCCCCGTCACCGAAGGGCGGGAGCTCGCCGGACGCACCGGGAAGCCACGGAGCACTCGGGAGGTGCTCACACCGCGCTCCCGTGTCCCGGGGGAAGGTCCCGGTACACTTCCTCGAACGCCCGTCCGCGTTCGCGGTAGTCAGGGAACATGTCGAAGCTGCTGCAGGCCGGGGAGAGAAGGACGACGTCCCCCGGCTGTGCGAGCTCGGCCGCCGCTCGCACGACGGCGTCCAGGCCGCTTTCAACCCTGAGCGTCCCGACACTGCCGCCGAGATCAGACAAGATACGTGGAGCGGCTTCTCCGAAAGCCACTACGGCCCGGGCATGTTGCTTGAGATCCGTGACCAGGCCCGAGTACGGCTCGCCCTTGTGTCGTCCCCCGAGGATCAGCACGACGGGGCGATCGAACGAGCGCAGGGCGACTGTGGTCGCGGTCACGTTGGTGGCCTTCGAGTCATTCACCCACAGCACGCCGGCTCGTTCCCCTATCGGCTGCAGGCGATGGGGCAGGGCTTCGAACGAGGCGAGGCCCTGCCGGATCGCATCCGCTCCTACCCCCGCTAGCGCGCACGCCAGGCCAGCCGCCAGAGCGTTGGCCACGTTGTGAGGCCCGAGGAGTCTCAGGTCAGATGCCGGAAGCCAGATGTCCTCCGCATCGAGCCGGCACCGAAGGGCGCCATCCGCTCCGAGGAACGCCCCGCGGTCCACGCGACCGGCCGTTGAGAACAGGAATCGTTGCCCGTCCACGCCCTCCGCGAGGGCCAGGCTACGCGGTTCGT
>Ga0255058_10002300_pt1 | contig 10546 bp, 9 predicted proteins | sample Cases_109_9_MG_FD_188637 | JGI IMG/M metagenome (GOLD analysis project Ga0255058, IMG submission 188637) | Seawater microbial communities from Amundsen Gulf, Northwest Territories, Canada - Cases_109_9 | ecosystem: Environmental > Aquatic > Marine > Gulf | place: Canada: Northwest Territories... | reverse complement strand
CCCCAGGTCGTGAGGTCGTAGGGCACGGTCACCAACACCTCTTGGATGTCCTTCGGCAGCGTGTCGAACCACTTCTTCGAGTAGACGACGATGCCGGGCTGATAGGAGTGCCTCGAGAGGAACAGGTTGCGCTCGTCCTCGCCGAGACCTTGGTACCACGTCGTTGCCATGGCGAAGAGCGCGGTGTTGTCGAAGCCATCGACCACCCCCGTCTGCAGGCTGGTCATCGTGTTGGCGACGTCGATGGTGACCGGGCTCGCCCCGATGGCTTTGTATGCTTCGACGTGGGCGACGGCTTCCTGCGACCGGTAGCGAACGCCCTTCATGTCCTCGGGGGTGCGGATGGGGCGTCGGCTGAAATAGGAGCGGAAGCCGTTCTCTCCCCAGAGCGCGAACACCAGCTTTCGCTTCGCGAGGATCTTCCGGACCTGGATCAGAACCTCGGGGTTGTCGAGTGCGAGATCCGCTTGCTCGACCGAGTCGAAGAGGTAGGGCGCCTCGAGCACGTTTACCTCGCGGACGATCGAGCTCAGGCCGCCCACCGAGCCCGCAAAGCCCTGCATGCTGCCCGCGGCCACGCGACGCGCCAACGAGCGCTCGTTCGAGCGCCCAAGGCGGAGCTTCACCTTGACGCGGCCGTTGGTATTTTCTTGGATGTGCTTCTTGAGCTTTTTGAGCTGCAGCGCCCAAGGGCTGCCGGGAGGCACGACACTCCCGAGCTCCAATACGTATTCCTGGGCCGACGCCGGGACCGGTGCGGAAAACAGGAGGGATAGACCGAGGAACGCCCCGGCAAAGACAGAAATACGCATTGGATTCTCCTTGGAATGTATGGCTAGACGAAAAACCGACCGTCCCTATTCAGAACAGGTCGTCGGCTTCGGCCATCAGGATCTTGGCCTTCTGTTGTTCGCACGTGTTTTCCGCGACGAGTTCGGGAACGATGTTTGGGTCCGTGTTGAGCACGAACGCGAGCTGCTCCTCGAACAGAGGACGATCGGCTTCCTTGATCGCCCACTCTTCGGCGACGTACGTGTGCGTGCCGAGGTAGTTCGGGGCCGCCGCAATGGACGCCTCGAAGTGCTCCAGGCTCTTGGTCATGTCGCCGCCCGAGAACGCGGGCGCCTTCGCGAAGAAGATGCCGAAGTAGCGATCCGGCCCGTAATGCCAGTAGGTAGGGTCGTTATCGAGGCAGAACTGCATGATCGCGCGCACCTCGTCTTTGTACGAGAGCAAAGTTGCGAAGCTCTCGAGGGTTGCCCAGCGGCCCAGATTCGATGAGCGCCAGTAGAGAGCGGGCACGGCGCTTGGGCCCAGAACCTCAATCGCGTTTTCGATCAGTGCGCCCTTCGACATCTTGTCGGAGAACGCGGGAGACATCGCTACCAACGCGTGCTCGGCGGCTTTGGTACCTTCTTCGTGCTTGCCCTTATAGGTGTCGGGCTGCGCTTCGTCGAAACGCAGATAGCAATCCGCATAGAAAAAGAGCGCGTGTGAAAGGTCGGTCCACGCTTGCGCGTTCTTCGGGTTGAGGGCGACGGCCTTCTCCCAGTTCTCCACTGCGGCGAGTGCCTGTGCCTCGTCTCCACGCTGAAGCCAGGCTGCCTGGGCTGCGGCGAGCAACTGTCCTTCCTGCGCTTTGGCTGATTCGTCGAGGACGACGGTTTCGGAGCTGGTCTCCCACGCTCCCTCACGGGTAGAGCCACAGCCTGCCACTACGGCTGCCATGGATGTCAGGACAATCCACTGCCTGAACTTCAAGGAACTCGTCATGCTTGCCTCCTGCTCCCCGGCCGATACGACAGGGGTATGGGGGGGGCATACCAAGAGGTGTTTCATGGTGTCAACGACAGGTCGACCCTAGGGTGCTGGTTTGCTTGCGGGCCCTCGGGGCGTGTGGTAGTTGGCCAGCTGAAAATTTGGTTTACCTCACTGGGTGGGCCGCCGGGCCCGCCCATTTTTCGTTTACTGGTCTGGGGGGCCTTGGGAGAAATTGACCCGCGCGACCGAACAGTTAGGAAAGACGCTCGTGGAGCTGATCGACCCCATTTGCCGTGCCCATGGGGTAGACCTGGTCGACGTGCGCTATCAGCCGGAGCGGGATGGTGCGGTGATTCGGGTCATCATCGACAGGGACCTCCCTGGCCAAGAAGACGGAAGTGGCGTGTCGCTGGACGATTGTACCCGCGTGAGCCGAGATATCTCGACCACGCTGGACCTCCACGAGGACGTCCTTCCTTTGGGAGCCTATCGACTCGAAGTCAGCTCGCCCGGGCTCGAGCGGCCGCTGGTCAAGCTTGCCGACTTCGAGCGTTTCAGAGGTCGCGAAATCAAGTTGCGGACACGGACCGCAATCGAACGGCAGCGCCGATTCCACGGCAGACTGCTTGGTGTCGTCGACCGGGCCATCGAGCTCGATCAAAAAGGCACCATTCTTCTCATTCCGCACGACGACATCGCGCAAGCGCATCTCGTGTATCGATTTTCAAAATAGGTGAGTAGATGTCAATGCACCAAAGCACGCTCTCCCTTCAGCACGTTATTGAACAGGTCAGCCAGGAGAAGGGTATCGATGCCAAGATCCTGGTGGAGGCCACCGAGCAGGCGATTCTGACCGCGGCGAAGCGAACCTTCGGGATAGAGCGCGAGCTCGAAGCGCGGTTCAACGAAGAGACGGGGGCAGTTGATCTCTTCCAGTACATGACCGTCGTGACGGCCGTCGAGAACAGCGAGCACGAGATTTCGCTCGACGAGGCGGAGACGCACGGGCTCGAAGCCGAGGTCGGCGAAGAGCTTGGATTCCAGATCTTCTACCTCCCCGAGGATCGCGACAAGGCAGAGGAGCAGGACAGGCAGTTCGGTGAGCTCCTGAGCCTGGAACAGAGCCGACGCCGGTTTGGCAGGATCGCCGCCCAAACAGCGAAGCAGGTGATCATCCAACGCGTCCGGGATGCCGAGCGTGAGCGTGTCTACGCAGAGTACAAGAACCGCAAGGGCGAGATCATCACCGGTGTGGTTCGCCGCTTCGAGCGCGGGTCAAATATCATCGTCGACCTCGGGCGCGGTGTCGAAGCCGTCCTGCCGCCGCGCGAGCAGACGCCACGCGAGAGCTACCGTCCAGGCGACCGTATCGTGGCCTTCCTCAAGGACATCGACCGCGAGGCCCGAGGGCCGCAGATCATCTTTTCGCGAACGGATGTCGGGCTCTTGGTGAAGCTCTTCGAGATGGAGGTTCCCGAGATCTACGAGGGCATCGTGCGCATCGTCGCGGCCGCTCGAGAGCCCGGGGCCCGTTCCAAGATCGCTGTCAGCAGCCGCGATTCGGATGTCGATCCCGTGGGCGCTTGCGTCGGTATGAAGGGCTCGCGCGTCCAGGCCGTCGTGCAGGAGCTTCGCGGCGAGAAGATCGACATCGTTCCTTGGGATCGCGACCCGGCGCGCTTCGTCTGCAACGCAATTGCGCCGGCAGAGGTGGTCCGGGTGGTCATCGACGAGGCCAACTCCAACATGGAGCTCGTCGTGCCCGACCCCAAGCTTTCCCTTGCGATTGGGCGGCGCGGTCAGAACGTGCGTTTGGCTTCCCAATTGACCGGCTGGCGTCTGGATATCGTGAGCGAGTCTCGGTTCAAGCAGATCGAAGAAGAAGCGATGGCTGCGCTCTCGCGACTCAGCGTAGACGAAGAAGTCTCTCACTCCCTCTATCGGATGGGCTTCCGAAGTCTGGACGAAGTGGTCGAAGCGAGTGAGAATGAGCTCGCTTCCGTCCCTGGTGTTTCTGCCGAGCAGGTCGCCACACTTCGGACCGACGCCGCCAACGCTATGGAGGGCCTTCGCAAAGAGCGTTTGGCTGCCATGGCTGAGCTAACGGAGGAACCGAGCGAACGGGACAAGCTCCTGGTCGTTCGGGGAGTCAACCCGCGCGTCGCCGACCAGCTCGAACAAAGCGGCTATGCGTCGTTCGAGGCGGTCGCGTCGGAAGAAGATACCGATCGCTTGGCCATCAAGACGGGGCTCGGCGCGCAAAAGGCCCAGGCACTCAAGGTGGCGGTGAGCGAATTCGCGACTAACGAGTGGCCCCCGGTCGAGGCCAAGCTCGCCGAGAGCGTCGCGAAGGCCCGGGCAGAAGCTGCCAAGTTGGAAGCCGAAGCGAAAGCAGCCGCAGAGGCTGAGGCGGTCGCCGCGGCGGAAGCTGCTGCGGCGGCAGCGGAGACGGCCGAGGCCGCCGAGACGGCGTTGACCCCGGAGCTCGAAGAGGAGGCCCCGGGTTCACCCGAGTCTGCGGACGAAGGGTCGGAGGAGAAGCAGGAGTAACGGTCGATGTTGGGCCTCATGGGAAAGAACGAGCGAGACAGAACATCGCAGCGCATGTGCGCCGGGTGCGGCAATCGCGCCGAGCGAGATGAGCTGGTGCGTCTCGTGGTCGGCCCTTCCGCGCCCTTCGTAGCGGTCGACCTCGGGCGTCGGCTCCGTGGACGCGGAGTCTCCGTGCATCCCCGCCGCAGCTGCGTACGAACGGCGTTGCTGCGCGGTGCCCTGGCAAGGGCGCTTCGAGGTGTCGCGCAGGTCGAGCCCGAGAGCATCGAGCGAATGATCATCCTGCAGTTGACCCAGCGTGTGCACGGGCTGCTCAGCTCGGCGCTGCGCATCCGCAGGATCGCGGTAGGTACGGACGCGGTCCGTTCGGCGCTTCTGGTGAATCAGGGGGACCTCCTGGTAGTTGCCGAGGATGCCCGGGGCCGCGCCAGAGAGATCAGGAAAATGGCAACCGCGATCGGTTGCGCGACGACCACTTGGGGGAAAAAGGCGGGTTTGGGAGAAGTTTTCTCGCGCCAGGAGCTCGGGGTGTTCCTCGTGACGGATAGGGGTATCGCTAGTGCGATCCTGGAGTGCCTGGATCAAATCGAGGCACTATCGGAGGATGAATGAGTAAGGTTCGAGTCTACGAGGTCGCACGGGAGTTGGGGGTCGAAAATCGCGACCTGATCCAGCGAATGGCGACCCTCGGGATTCAGGTGCGCAACCACATGAGCGTGCTGGACCCGGCCGAGGTGGATCGCGTCAAACGCGCGCTCGACAAAGACCGAAGTGAGACCTTGGTCGAGGAACGCATTCGACCGACCGTCGTGCGCCGCAAGCGCCGCAAGAAGTCGGACGGAGCGGAAGCGGCCCAAAGCGAGTCGGCCGAAGCCGCGCCGGCACTCAGTGCCGAGCCTCTTGCCGAAGCCGCCGCTCCAGCATCGGTCTCGAAGCCGCCGCCGGTCGAGGCTCCGGCCGCCGCCCAGCCTCCTGCGCCGACCTCGACCGCGGCCGAACCGGATATGGCACGTGAGCAGCGAGTTTCCCAGCCGCCACCTCCATCGGAGCGGCCTCAACCCGAAGAGGAGCAGGGGCGGTTCTCCCACGACCCCCTCCCGCCGGGCGTCATGCGACGCGGCAAAGCCAAAGCGCCAAGCGCTACCCCGCTTTCGGAGGGCGCGCGTCGTCGCATCGTGGCCGAGCATGCGGCGCAACGAGAGCAACAAGCGCCCCGGCGTCGCGAGATCCGAGGGCGCTCGTCGATCGGCCCCACCGGTCGTCCTCAGGGTCGCCCCGGAAAGAAGCGTCTGCAGCCGGGCAAGAAGCCGAAGCAGACCGAGATTACGGTTCCAAGCGCACAGAAACGCGTCATTCGGATCGAGGACAACATCCAGCTCCAGACACTGGCGCAGCGCATGAGCCTCAAGGCGACCGACGTCTTGATGAGGCTGATGGAGCTCGGCGTATCCGGAGTCCACATCAACAGCACACTCGATGCCGACACCGCCGCCGTCCTTGCAAGCGAGTTCAACTACGAGGTCGAGAACGTCGCCCGAAGCGAAGACGAGATCGTGGGTGATGCGCGGGGTCAGTTCGAGGACTTGGCTTCCGATCGGCATCACCGAGCGCCTGTCGTGACGGTGATGGGCCACGTCGATCACGGCAAGACGTCGTTGCTGGACAAGATCCGCGAGAGCGACGTCGTCGGTGGCGAGGCTGGGGGGATCACCCAGCACATCGGCGCGTACCGTGTGGATACGAAGCAGGGCACGGCCGTTTTCCTCGACACCCCCGGTCACGAAGCTTTCACCGCCATGCGTGCCCGTGGTGCCCAGGCCACCGACATCGTCATCTTGGTCGTGGCCGCCGACGACGGCGTCATGCCTCAGACGAGGGAAGCCGTGAACCACGCCCAGGCCGCCGGGGTTCCTATCGTCGTCGCCGTCAACAAGATCGACAAGCCCGAGGCGAACCCGGACCAGGTGAAGAACGAGCTTGCGGCGCTTGGCCTCCAGCCTGAGGATTGGGGTGGCGAGACCAGCTACATTCCCTGTTCGGCGATCACCGGGGAGGGTATCGATACCCTTCTTGAAAACGTCCTGCTTCAGGCCGAGCTTCTCGAGCTCACCGCCAATCCGAGCATTCCGGCGAAGGGCGTGGTGCTCGAGGCATACCTCGACCGAGGCAGAGGTCCGGTTGCTAACGTCCTGATTCGAGACGGTTCTTTGGACCCTGGTGACTACGTCGTGGCCGGCGGAGTCTGGGGTCGTGTCCGCGCGATGACCGACGACCGCGGCGAGCCGCTCGGCCAAGCGGGACCGGCGACGCCCGCGGAGGTGCTCGGTTTGGCAGAGCTTCCGGCAGCCGGGGACCTCTTCTATCAGGTGACCGATCAGCGTAGAGCGCAGGAGGTCGCTGGGGCGCGCAAGAAGCCGGGTTCGTCCAGCACGGCGCCGGTGGGTGGCGTCCGCGGTCTCGACCAGTTTCAGGCCCTCATGCAGAATGGCGACGTCCAGGAGCTCCGGCTCGTGGTCAAGGCCGATGTTCAGGGCTCGGTCGAAGCGCTTCAGGGGGCGCTCACCGACCTCGGTACCGAAAAGGTGAAGGTCAACGTCATTCACACCGGCGTGGGCGGCATCACCGAAAACGACGTCATGCTGGCGAGCGCCTCCCAGGCCATCGTCGTCGGCTTCAACGTGCGTCCGCAGGGCAAGGCGTCCTCGACTGCCAAGAAAGAACGCGCCGAGGTTCGTACGTACAACGTGATCTACGAGGCGATCGACGACGTGAGGGCGGCAATGAAAGGCCTTCTCGCGCCGACGGTCGTGCAGGAGGACCTCGGCAAGGCGGAGGTTCGACAGACGTTCGGGATTCCCAAGATCGGCACTATCGCGGGCTGCATGGTTCTCGAAGGGAAGATCAATCGCGGTGCCCGGGCGCGGCTGGTGCGAGACGGCGTGGTCGTCTGGGAAGGACCGATGGGCTCGCTCCGCCGCTTCAAGGAAGACGTCAAAGAAGTCCAGTCCGGCATGGAGTGCGGCATCGGGCTTCAGGACTTCAACGATGTCAAAGAGCAAGACTTCATCGAGTGCTACGAAGAGAAACAGGTCGAGGCTACACTCGAGTGATTTGAGCGACGAGGTTTCGAATGGTCGTCGGCGTCTGCCAAATTTCGCTTTCGTTACCCGGTGTCAACTCGTTGAAGGCCAAGCGCTCTATCGTCCGCAAGGTGCTCGATCGGACAGCGAATCGTTTCAATGTGGCCGTGGCAGAAGTGGGACAGCAAGACACACACAGGCAAGCGGTGCTCGGTTTTGCTGTCGTGTCTGGCGACCGACGGCACGCCAACTCCATGCTTGACTCGATCGCAACCTTCGTGGAAGGCGCTGGGGAGGCGGTGGTGACCGACCGTTCGACGGAGCTTCTGTCGGTCGGCGAGCTTGGGGAGTGGTCGGACTGATGGCGCAGAACAAGGGCTATCGCAGAGCGGACCGTGTGGCGGAACGACTTCGGAGCGAGCTCATGGATCTATTGCTCCGCGGAAGCGTGCGGGATCCAGCTGCGAGCGACGTACTCGTGTCAGCGGTGCGCATGACCGACGACCTCAGTATTGCGCGGGTGTACGTTCGCCTCCTCCAGGAAGCCGACGGGGCCCGTCAGGACGAAGTCGTCGATGCGCTAGGGCGTGCGAAGGGTTTCCTTCGACGCGAGCTTGGCCAGCGACTTCAGCTCCGGCACGTCCCCTCACTCGAGTTCTATTGGGACGACGTGGTCGACTCTGCGCTTCGCATCGAGTCGATCCTCGACGAAATTCGCGACGAGCCGGGGTCGACAGAACCGGAGGGTTCGCAGTGATCGATCGTGCGCTCCAGATGGCGCAAAAGGGCCAGCGATTCCTCGTGGCTTGCCACCGAAGGCCCGATGCCGATTCGCTTGGCTCGGCGCTCGGGCTGATCGCCATGCTGCGAGCGATGGGCAAAGACGCGACGCTCTTCATGGCGGAATCGATTCCTGACTCACTTCGGTTCCTCGTGGAGAACGAGAACGGGGTGGGGTCATTCGAGGAAGGGGTCCACTTCGACGCAACGTGGATCATGGACATCGCGGCCAAGAAGCTCCTACCTCCGGGCCTTCCTGGGCCGGAGGTGACCGGGCCCATCATCGTGGTCGATCATCACCATGCCCACGACGACATGGGGGACGTCGTCGTCCGCGATACGAACGCTGCGGCGACGGGAGAGGTGGTTGTCAATTTGATGGAGGCGGTCGGAATGACCGACTTTCCTCCGGGGGCAGCAACCCCTTTGTACGCGGCCATCGTGGCGGACACCGGCGGCTTCCGGTATGCCTCGACCAGGCCGGAAACGCTTCGCCTGGGGGCTAGGCTGATCGAGGCCGGCGCAGACCCATGGCGCGTCGCGTATCAATTGTTCGAGCGTTGGGAGCCGGCGCGTTTGAAGCTCCTGGCCGAGATCATCTCTACACTGCAGATGGCGTTCGAGGGGCGCGTCGCGATCATGCGCGTGACTCGAAAGATGCTGGCGGACTGCGGGGCGAACGACGACATGGTCGAGGGGATGGTGAACTACGCCCGATGTGTTGAAGGCGTCGAGATTGGCGCGCTCTTGTGGGAGTGGCAGGTCGTCAAGGATGGGAGCAACCATCTCGAGACCAAGATCAGCCTTCGATCGAGCGGGACGGCCGATGTGTCGCTGATCGCGCAAGCGCTCCACGGGGGCGGGCATCGTGTTGCGGCCGCTACCCAGCTCGACATCACGATCGACCAGGCCGATGAGCGCTTGCGGGCGGAGCTCGCCGAGTACTTCGGATGAACGGCGTCCTCGTCGTCGACAAGCCCGCAGGGTGCACATCACATGACGTCGTCCAGCGTGTTCGCAAGGCGATAAAGCAGCGGTCGGTAGGGCATGCCGGGACTTTGGACCCTTTGGCAACTGGGGTGTTGGTCGTAGCGATCGGGGAGGGCACCAAGCTCGTCTGCCATTTGCAGTCCCACAATAAGCGATACGAGGTGACCATCGCGCTCGGGGCCGAGACCGATTCGCTCGATGCGGATGGGACGGTCACCGAGCGCGCCGAGGTCCCGCAACTCGACGAGGAGAGAGTATCCGAGATGCTCGTGCAATTCGTCGGACGACATGCGCAGGAGGCACCGAAGCTGAGCGCGATCAAAGTCGGGGGGACGCCGCTTCACCGTCGGGCACGTCGCGGTGAGGACGTGCAAGCGCCGATGCGGGAGGTCGAGCTCTTCGAAGCCAATGTCGAAAACGTCGGGTCGGAGGAGCTTCGATTGAACGTCCATTGCGGCAAGGGGTTCTATGTGCGCTCGCTCGCGCGGGATCTCGCGCGGGCGCTCGGCACGGTTGGGCACGTGAAACGGCTCAGACGCACCGCCAGCGGGCCATTCGATCTCAGTCGGGCACTCGACGGCGATTCGGTCACGCAGGAAGCAGTCTTGGACCGCTTGATCTCCGTCTCCGGAGCGTGTGGCTCGCTCACCCGCGTCGACCTCCACGAAACTGGCGTAGAGCATGCACGGCATGGCCGACGCATCGCGGCTGAAGACATTTCTGACGAGGCCTGGCGTGGAGCCGCGACCGACCAGCCTCTCGCGCTCTTTGCTCCGGACGGCGAGGCAGTCGCGCTCGGCCGTCGTGATGACGATGGTGTTCGCGTGGTGCGGGGGTTCGTTCGCGGCGGCTAGAATGTGGTAGGTCCCTAGCGTGGAGCAGACGCGTACCCTCATCGTTGGCGCCGGCATCAGCGGTCTAGCCTGCGCCGATCGCCTCGGCGACGAGGACTACTTGATCGTCGAGGCAGAGGATGAGATGGGCGGCTACTGCCGCACCGTGAAGTGCGACGGCTTCGTTTGGGACTATTCCGGGCACTTTTTTCATTTTCGCCATCCGGAGATCGAGGAAGAGCTCGTAGGGCGCATGGACGGTCGTGTGCTTCGCATCGAGCGCGACAGCCGCATTTGGTACGCGGACCGATTCATCGATTTTCCGTTCCAAAAGAACATCCACCAGCTGGCCAAAGCCGAGTACGAAGAGTGTGTTCGCGACTTGAAGGACCGACCCGCCGAGCACGAGACGGCCAACTTCAAGGAGATGCTGTACGCTCGATACGGTCGCGGCATCGCCGAGAAATTCCTCGTTCCCTACAACGAAAAGCTATATGCCACGAACCTTGCGACCCTCGACGTCGATGCGATGGGCCGGTTCTTTCCACA
>Ga0255058_10002299_pt1 | contig 10547 bp, 7 predicted proteins | sample Cases_109_9_MG_FD_188637 | JGI IMG/M metagenome (GOLD analysis project Ga0255058, IMG submission 188637) | Seawater microbial communities from Amundsen Gulf, Northwest Territories, Canada - Cases_109_9 | ecosystem: Environmental > Aquatic > Marine > Gulf | place: Canada: Northwest Territories... | reverse complement strand
ATGGCGAGCGGCTGTACCCACCAGGTGTCCCGGCGCTGGGTTTGGCCGAACGTTCTACGCTCGAGCAGCTCGGTCCGAGCCATGCGCAAATGCTTCCTTGCTGGCGCCTTACGGGGTTGTTTAGCGCCTCATCGGAGTCTGGGAGCGCCTCATCGGGGTCTAGGAACGCCTCGTCGGATCAAAAGGCTATTCGGCGCGGCCGGTACTGTCAAAGCATCCGGCCTGTCAGGGCTAACGCTAGCAGGTCAGAAGGGGAACGCGATCGGCGCGAGAATGATCGTGACGATCCCTACGATGACGGTGAGCGGCACGCCGAGCTTTACGAAATCGAGGGTCGTATAGCCGCCGTCCTCGTACACCATGAGGTTCGTCTGATAAGCGGCCGGCGTGATCGTGGCGCCTACCATGCCGGTACATCCCGCGGCGGGCGGAAGGCTCGTACCGACCAGCAGGACCAACGTGGCTCCGAGAAGAGCCAGCGTCAGCCAGGCGTCGAGCGACATGGAGGATGCCAGCACCGGCGCTCAGGGCCGGAGCCGCCGACGTCTAGAAGTCGTCGAAGCCGCCGAAGTCATCGAAGCCTGCCGAGGGAAGCGGCACGGCCTCGGGAATGTCCACGTCAGGGTAGTCGATTCCACCGCCGCCACCACCGACGTAGATGGGGCCCCCGTAGTGGTAGCGCGGGCCATAGCCCCACCATGGGCCACCAACGCCGGCCCCCACCGAGTAGCTGACAGGGGTGCTGTGCACGTTCGAGGAGCATGCGGCCAGGGCCGGTCCCAGGAATCCGAGGGCGGCGATGCCGATGAGCAATCTCTGCACGGTTCTCATTCTGGCTTCCTCTCTCACTCTGGGACGAAGATGGCGAGTGCCGCACCTGTCGGGTCGACGATGACGGCCGCCCGGCCCTCCGCGAACTCGGGATCGGGCTCGACGACCACCTGGCCTCCGAGCGCCACGGTTCTTTCCAGGGTGGCGGAAAGGTCCTCGACCGCCACATAGGCTAGCCATCCCGATCCCGCGTCTCCCCTCTCCAGTTCCACCACGCCAGCCTGCGGCTCCCCGGCCACCTTGAGAACGCGATATGGCTCGTCACCTCGAATCTGGAGTCCGCCGGCCGTGTAACCGAGCGACACATAGAACGCGAGCGAGCCGGCGAGGTCCGAGGTCCAGAGCTCGACCCACCCGAAGTCACCCGCCGCCGGCTCCCGATCGGGCGGATCTCCGCCGTTCGCCCGGAGGAACGCTACCCCTGCACCCTGGGGATCGGTGACGAAGGCCGTCCTGCCGCGGTCCGCGAGCTCCTGTGGCGGGTCGTGTACTACGCCCCCGGCATCGCTCGTCTGCTGAGCGGCGCGGTCGACGTCGGGGACCGAGATCGAGCCGATCCACAGCGATGCGGAGCCTTCCGCCTCCGGGTCGGCCACGATCCCGGCGATCATCCGGTTTCGGTTCTCGACCACGGTGTAGCGTACCTCTCCCTCCGGCAGGTCGGAGAACACCCACCCGAACAGCTCGCCGTAAAAACGCTTCGCCTCATCGACATCGCTGGTCGCGAGATCGAACCAGACGAACTTGCCGTACTGGTGCTTTCCGGTATTGGGCTGGGCCACGCGCGGCACGCGGACCTCCATCGACGACTGGCAGCCAGCCGCCACGACGACGAGCGCCAGGGCCGCAGCCGAGACGTAGCGTGATAGGAGCGGAAAGCGTCGGTCGTTGAACATGGTTATCCTTTCGCGTTAACCGGCTCCATCAGGATGGGGCCGGTGCTGATCGACAAGATGGGGGCCGCTGCCGCTCAATCAAGCCGGGGCCGGTGCCTCGGAGGGCATAGGTGCCACCGGTTCCGGTGCGACTCGGACCGCCTCGGGCGCCTCGTCCCCGCCGAACGGGATCCTGAAGAAGATCGTATAGAGCACCGGCACCACGATAAGCGTAAGGACAGTCGCCACGAGTAGTCCGACCATGATTGTCACCGCCATCGAGATGAAGAATGCGTCGGTGAGCAGCGGGATCATTCCGAGGATCGTGGTTGCGGCCGCCATCATGACGGGCCGCATTCGCGACACACCCGAGTCCAGGACCGCCTCGAAGCGGTCCTTCCCGGTTTCGATCTGACGGCCGATCTCCTCCACCAGGACGATGGCGTTCTTGATCAGCATCCCGAGCAGGGCCAGTAACCCGAGTAGGGCCATGAAACCGAAGGGCTGGTTGAAAAGCAGCAGTCCGGCGGTCACTCCGATAATCGCCAACGGCGCGGTGAGCCAGATGACGAGCGTCTTCTTGATCGAATTGAACAGCAGGACGACGATCAGGACCATCAGGCCGAAGAAGATCGGCAGGGTCCGCGCCAGCCCGGCCTGAGCCCGGGCGCCGTCCTCCGCCTCGCCACCCCAGGCGATGAAGTAGCCGGGCATGTCCTTGAGTGGGATCTGGTCCATGTCGACGACCGGGATGGTTGTCGCGGTCAGCGTCTCTAGCGGATCCCTGTCCCCGAAGTTCTTCCCGCTATGGGCCGCCACGTCGACCCTGAGGGCCCGTTCGATGCGTGGTTTGGCACGCTCGAACAGCTCGCTGGGCAGCTCTCCGTCCGGGTCTGCGTGAACACGAATCGTTCGGGTGCGGTTCCAGCGGAAGACAGTCGCGTCCTCCCACACGGTCTCGAAACCGGCGAGCACCTGGCGCATCGGGATATTTCGGCCGGCTGCCGGGCTCCAGATCTGGAGATCGCGGATGTTGTCGACGTCATCGCGCTCGTAATCCGGGGCGCGGGCCACGATCGGCAGGAGCTCGTCGCGCTCGCGGTACACGCCGGTCTGGGCGCCCTCGAACGCGGCGCGCAGCTGCTGCGCCAGCTCCGGGCGGTCGATTCCGAGCTGCCGCGCCTGCGCCTCGGCCATGAGCGGCCGGACGGTCTTCACCTTCTCCCGCCACTCGTCCCGGATCCCCTTTCCGCCTTCCTCGCGGAGGATATCCTTTGCCGTGGCAGCCATCTCGCGCAGGATCGTCTCGTTTGGGCCGCTGATCCGGAGTTGGATCTGGCCTCCCTCCCCCGGCCCGAGACGGAATTTCCGGATGTTGACGATCGCCTCGGGAAGAATCTCCTCGAGCTCCCGCTGGGTCTTTGCCTGCAGATCGTCGATGAGCGTCCAATCCTCCACGTCCACGAACATCGCGCCGAAGGCGGAACTGGCCGAATTGGGCGTGTAGACGAGGAGGAAGCGCAGGTCTCCGCCGCCGATGGCCGTCGAGACGTGCGTCACTCCATCCAGGCCGAGAAAATAATCCTCCGCCTTCGCGAGCTCGCGTTCTGTATCCCGGATGTGCGTGCCCTCCGGCAGCCAGATGTCCGCGAAGAACTGAGGGCGGGTCGAGTTCGGGAAGAACATGTTGCTCACGTACCCGAAGCCCCACAGGGAGACGAGGAAAATCCCTACGATCAGGCCCATGGTAAGCCAGCGGGTGCGGATCGCGCCGGAAAGGACGCTCTTGTACCCCTGGTAGAACTTGCCGCCGTAGGGGTCCTTGGACTCTCCCTCGCCCTCCTTCATCCCTTTCAGGAAGATCTTCCCGATCAACGGCGTCGTGGTGATAGCCGTCACCCAGCTCAGCATGAGCGAGATCAGGATCACCTGGAAGAGCGATCGACAATACTCGCCCGTGCTGTCCTGGGAGGTGCCGATCGACGCGAAGGCGAGGACCGCGATCACGGTTGCGCCGAGGAGAGGGATCATGTTCTGTCCGACGACCTCCGAGGCCGCCTTGATGCGATCCATGCCCCGCTCGATACGGACCTGCATTCCGTCGACGATGACGATGGCGTTGTCGACCAGCATGCCGAGGGCGATGATCAGCGCTCCGAGTGAGATCCGCTCGAGCATCACGCCCTGCATCTTCATGAAGACGAACGTGCCGAAGATCGTCAGGAAGAGAATGCCCCCGATGATCGCGCCGCTTCGGATCCCCATGAAGATCATCAGCACGACGAACACGATCGCCACGGCCTCGAGCAGGTTGACCATGAAGCCCTTGATCGAAGCCGTGACAGCCTCCGACTGCAGTGACACTGCCCCGAGCTCCATGCCGATCGGTGTCTGCGCCTGGAGCTGCTCGAACCGTCTCTGGAGGGCCTCGCCCATCGTTACCACGTTTCCGCCCGACACGGTCGAGATGCCGATCGCGACGCCCTGTTTTCCATCGTAGCGCATGATCTGGGTGGGCGGATCCCGGTATCCGCGCCGGACGCTGGCCACATCCTTCAGGAAGACGAGCTGGCCTTCCCCCCCTCGGGTCGTGATGAGGAGCTCGCCGAACTCCTTCTCGGACGTGAACTCGCCGGTCGGGACGATGGAGATGAAGTCGTAGCCGAGCTCCAGCCGGCCCGCGTCGGCCGGTAGGTTCTTCGCCTGAAGGGCCCGGAAGATATCGTCCTGAGAGATCTCGAGGGCGGCCATCTTGGCCCGCGACATCTCGACGTAGATGGTCTCCGTATTAGTGCCCCAGAGGATGACACGTTTGACGTCCTGGACGAGCAGGAGCTCCCGACGGAGGAGCTTCGCGTACTCGTACAGCTGGGCCATCGTGTAGCCCTCGCCCGAGAGAACGGCGTACACGCCGTATACATCACCGAAATCGTCGTTGACGATCGACGGACCGGCACCCGGCGGCAGGCGGCTCTGATAGTCGTTCACCTTCCGCCGCAGCTCGTCCCATACCTGCGGCAGCCGGGCGGCGTCGTACTCGTCCTTGATCGTCGCCTTGACCGACGACATCCCTCTGGTGTTCGTGGATTGGACGCGCTTCAGCTGCCCCAGCTCCTGCACGGCACGCTCGATGACGTCGGAGACCTCCTCCTCGACCTCCTTTGCCGAGGCGCCCGGGTACGGAGTCGTGATGATCGCGTCCTTGATGGTGAACTCGGGGTCCTCGAGCCTCGAGAGGGTGTTGAACGACATGTATCCGACCACCAGGAGGAGGATGGAGAGCGTCCAGGTGATCGTGCTCTTCCGGATGGCGAGCTCGGCGATATTCATCGGCAGGCGCGTCCTTCAGCCATTCTCGTCCGTGTAAGCGGTCGGTGCACGAAGTCGATTGGAGAATGCAGCACGGCTAGCTGTCCATCAGGCGAATTTCCTGGCCTTCCTCGAGCTGGTAGATCCCGGCCACCGCGATCGTCTCGCCCGGCGTCAGGCCTTCCAGCACTACGATGCTCTGCATTCCCGTGACGGGGCCCACCCGCACGCCGCGCTGGTGTACGGTCCGGGCCTCTGTGTCGACGATCCATACCTGCGCGGCTCCGGACGCATCCGAAAACACGGCGTGGGCCGGCACGGTGATCGGCACACTGTCTTCTTCGCCTAGCAAGAGATCCGAGAGGATGACGAGCGCCGTCATTCCCGGCAGCACTCTCAGATCCGTCGGCTGGGGCATCGTGAATGTGATCGGAAACGTCTGCGTGGCCGGATCGGCGGCTACCGCGAACTCTTTGACCTGCATCGGATAGGATCGGTTCGGCGCGACATCGAAGGTCGTCACGATGGTCGGAATGTGACCCTCTCTCACCGTGGCCATAACCGACTCGGGGACGTTGATCACGATCTCGACCTGGCCGATGTCATGCAGGCTGAGGATCCCCTCTTTGGCCGGCACGTCCTCGAAGTTCTCCACGTACTTGAGTCCGATTTGGCCGGCGAACGGGGCGCGAAGCTCCGTGTCCCTGAGGTCGGCTTGCGCCTGCTCGAAACGCGCCCTGGCCACATCGCGCCGGGCCGTGGCCAGCTCCAGATCCGCAAGCGGGACGGCCTCGCGCTCGTAAAGCCGCCGGTAGCGTTGTGCGTCCGCTTCCGCCTGATCGTAGGCGGCCTTCGCCTCGGCGAGCGCGATCCGATAGTCTCGCGGGTCGATGCGGGCCAGAAGCTGTCCCTGGGCGACGTGGTCTCCCTCGTTCACCGGGAACTCGATCAGCGGTCCGGCTACGCGGAACGACAGCTCAGCCCGGTCTGCGGCTTGTGTGGTGCCCGGAAAGGTGAGACGACCGCCGCCCATCCCGCCGACCATCATGGTGCTGATCGGCCGCGCGACGGCGGGAGGCTCGGCCTCTTCCCGTCGGCCGCAGCCCGACGTCGCGAGGAAGGTCGCAAGAAGGGGAAGTAGAAGGCCTGGCTTTGCTGCCACCGATCTTTTCATGGTTCCTACTCTTCGCTTAACGGTGCCGGATTTGATGCTCATCCTTTTGGCTGATTGCTCGTGGAGGCCACGTTCAGGGCCGCCTCGACCCGCAGACGAAACTGCTCTTGCTCCTCCAAAGTCCGGTCATCCTCGAACCAGGCGATGGCGCGCTGGAGATTCACGAGATCGATCAGAAACGCGTAGACGGCGGCGGCGGCTCCTTGTGCGGCGACGAAGCTCTCGGTCTGGGCGGAGAGCAGATCCGTCACGTTCACAAGACCCTGAGAGTATTTGTCCTGTACGAGCTCGAAGTTGCGTCGCGCGGCTTCCGCCTGGCGCCGGTTGAACGTGATCGTGGGGTACGAGCTCTCCAGCTGACGGAGCGCGGTGCGGGTTTGGCGCTCTATGAGATCTCCGGTCAGCTGCTCCTTCCGGTACAACCTCTCGAGCTCGGAACTCGTCCGGCCCACTTCGTACGCTCGCGCGGCTCCCTGAAACAGCGGATAGGTTGCCGTGAAGTTGAAGCCCCACAGGTTCTTGTCGATCTCATCCAACTCTGGCCTGCGGGCGATCTGGTAGTCCCAAAAGAATCCGGCGGAGAGCGATGGGAGATACCACCTTCGTTTCCGCTGCCCCACCTGGATGTCCTGCGCCTCGATCTGCTTCTGAATGGCCTGGAGCTCCGGGTCGTTCTCCCGCGCGAAGCGCACGGCGAGGTCCCGAAAACGTTCCAGCTCCCCGGCGTCATCGAATAGAGGCGTGAGGACGTCGACGAAGAACGGGAACTGCTCCTCGGGTTCCTCAACCTCCTGCGGCTGCCATCTCCGCTCCTGCGCCACGGCGAGGATCTGGTTGAGACGGATTCTCTGCGTCTCGATCCGGGCTAGGCTCGCGAAGAGCCGGCTCTGGCGCTTCGCGACTTCGGCCTCCCACCGATAGACCTCGTCTCGTCCGGAGTAGCCGACCTCGGCCCGGAACTTGGCCAGCTCAAGGTTCTCCTGGGTGACCTGGAGGTTTGCGACATTGATCCTGTAGAGGATCAAAGAGAGGGCGTAACGGAGGTACTCTGTCCCGGCTTCGTCGAACGCCTCGAGCCGGTGCGCACTATAAATTTGTTCCGAGCTCTCGACGAGCCGCTCGGAGGAGCGGAAGTCGCTGATGATGGCGTCATCGTAGATCATCTGATTGGCCCGAACGCCCGCCGAGGCGACCCTGTCCGGAACGGTCCCCTCGAGGAAGAGCTGACTGATCCCGCTGATGTCCCCGATGGCGCCGATCTGCGGGAGTAACGGGCTCCGGGCCAGGCCACGCTCCTGCTCGGCCGTCACGATGTCCTGTGCCGAGATCGCCAGCTTGAGGTTCCCCCGCTCGGCATACCGCAACACCTGCGCGAACACGAGCGGTTCACGGGTCAACTGGAGGGCGCGTTCATTGAGCCACGTGGCTAGGGCGAGCGTGGTCACGCTGGGTCGGTAACCGATCTCGACGGCTGTTTCCGCATTCATGAGGAGGCGCGGGTCGGCGGAAACCAGAATCGGGAGGTCGTCCATCGACGCGCCGCGCATCAGCTCGCTGATGTTCACGGCCACGCGTCTCGCGGCGACGGTCGTCAGCTCCGGCGTACGAGCGGCCAGTGCGCCATCGATGACGTCACCGTGTCCCTCCACGCTAAACGTCGGAATCCGGCGGGCGTTCAGGCCGCTAATCAGGCGCGTATGCTCGCTGCTCGTCAGCCGCGGCAGGCGCGTGATGATGGCCGCCGTGGCGTCGCCGAGAGCCGCCAGCGCCGCGTCGACGTCGGTCGTCACCGGCACCGGAATCAGCTCGGTCTCCGTCGCGGTCTCAAGGCCGTCAATCTCTGCGCGTAGCAAAGCGAGCTGGTCGAGAACGGCCGCATCGATCAGGACGTGAATCCGTCTGTCCGCCACCAGCTCGAGCAGCTGGCGTATGTCACCCTCGGCACGATTGGCGATCAGCATGAAATTGAGGTTGGGCTTCGCTGACCGGTCGCCGCGGATGTCCGCAACCTTGAACAGATCCAGCCGCTGCACGTACGCGCTGATCACCGGCTTGTCGAGCTCCATCCGTGCGGCAGCCTGTGTGATGAGCGCTCCCGGTGCGACGATCGCGTCTACCTCGGGATCGTCCAAGGCAGCCCGGAGAGCCGCTTCCATCCGGTCGGCGCGCCAGCCCGCGTCGAACTCGGGGGCCTTCTTGAAGATCGCCCGCTCGCCTCGCGCGCCGAGGATGTCTGCCACCTCTCTCTCGACGCTGGCCAGCACCGTGTCGCCGGGAGACGGGCCATCCTCCACTACGGCGATAACCAAAGGCGCTGCACGGACCGGCTCCAAGGCTCCTTCCTGGGCTGCACCGCCGGAAGGAACCAGGAAGATCGCCGACAGTGATAGGGCCAGCGGAGCGGCGCATCCACCGAGGCGCCGAGCGAAGAGCCTGTACATCAAACCGTCCTTCTTCAGCGGGAGGATCGAGGCCTGCCGTACGCGAGCGTAGGGGTCCAATTGGCAGCATCGGAGGTTCCCTGTCGAGGGTTGGGTCGACGGAAGGCGAGGACCGCCCGCCGATCGCCTTATCTTGGAGGACCGCGGAGGACGATCCGCGAGACGACCTGATGGTACCGACCGGGGGTACACCGCTCCATGAACGCGATCTTCGAGAGGATACGGGGGCGCAGGCTCTTCCAGTGGGCGATCGCCTACGTCGCTGGCGGTTGGCTCCTGCTCGAGCTCCTCGGCTTCGTGGCGGACAACTTCGGCTGGCCCGGCTCGATCGTGCGGGGAGCCACCGTGCTCCTCGGGGTCGGGTTCTTCGTCACCCTGGTTCTGACCTGGTACCACGGGGAGAAGGGGCATCAGCGGGTCGGCGGTGTGGAGCTCCTCATGCTCGCCGCGCTTCTGCTGATCGCCGGCGTCGCGGTGCGCCAGGTCACGGAGTCCGGTGCGGCGACCGACGATTCCTCCGAGACGGTCCTGGCACCGCCCCTGGGCGCTGCGTCCGTGGATGGAGCCTCGATCGCCGTCCTTCCGTTCGAGAACCAGAGTGCCGAGCCGGAGAACGAGTACTTCAGCGACGGCATCACCGACGACATCATCACGCAGCTCGCCAAGATCGGGGGTCTGAAGGTGATCTCGAAGACCTCGGTCATGAAGTACCGGGACCGGGGTAACAAGAGCCTCAAGGAGATCGGCGAGGAGCTGAGCGTCGCTGCGATCCTCGAGGGCGGGGTGCGGAGGGTCGGAGACCGCGTGAGGATCAACGCCCAGCTGATCGACGCGCGCACGGATCGGAACATGTGGGCCGAGACGTACGACCAGGAACTGACGGCCGCGAACATATTCGCGATCCAGAGCGACGTGGCACTGGAGATCGCGCGTGCGCTAAGGGCGACCCTGGCACCGGAGGTGAGCCAGCGGATCGAGAGGGCCCCGACGACGAGCCTCGAGGCCTACGATCTGTACGCCCGCGGCCGCTACCTCTGGGGCCAGCAGACAAGGGAGTCGCTGGAGGAGTCGGTCGACCTCTTCCAACGCGCCATCGCGATCGACTCGACCTACGCCCTCGCCTAATCGGGCCTCTCCGACAGCTACAACGCGATGTGGGCGCTGTTCTTCATGTCCGAGGCGGAGGCGCTACCCAAGGCGAAAGCGGCGGCGGAGACCGCGGTGCGGTTGGATCCGGAGCTGGCAAGAGCGCACACGTCCATCGGCACGATACTTCAGTTCGAGATGCGGTGGGACGAGGCGCGCGCGGAGTTGGAGCGCGCCCTGGAGCTGGACCCGGGCGACGCGCAGTCGCGGCAGGTACACGCGTTTCTCCTGCTCATCCTCGGGCTCACCGACGAAGCCCTCGTCGAGATGCGGAGGTCCGTCCAACTGGATCCGCTCTCCGTCCAGAGCCGGACGGCGTATGTGACGCTCCTCCTGTTCGCCCGGGATTACGAGGGCGCCGTCGAGGAGACCGCCAACATCTTGGAGTTCGAGCCTCAGCTGGACTACCTCCACTACATCCAGGGTTTCGCCCACGCCAAACTCGGCGACCTGGAGGAGGCGATCGCGGCGATGAATCGGGCTAACGAGATCAACGGGAACGCCGGGTTCTCGCGGGTTGGCCTCGCCTACGTGTACGCGCTCTCGGATCGTCGCGAGGAGGCGCTCGGCATCCTCGAGGAGCTGGAGGGAGGCCTGGTCCCTTACCGGGAGATCGCCTACGTGTACGGTGTCCTCGGCGACCTCGACCGCGCGTTCGAGTACCTGGATCGGGCCTTGGCGGAGGAGCCCGCCAGCCTCAGCTACATCATGACGGATCCGACCGTAGACCCGATCCGCGATGACCCGCGCTACGACGCGCTGTTGGGGAAG
>Ga0255058_10002298_pt1 | contig 10548 bp, 11 predicted proteins | sample Cases_109_9_MG_FD_188637 | JGI IMG/M metagenome (GOLD analysis project Ga0255058, IMG submission 188637) | Seawater microbial communities from Amundsen Gulf, Northwest Territories, Canada - Cases_109_9 | ecosystem: Environmental > Aquatic > Marine > Gulf | place: Canada: Northwest Territories... | reverse complement strand
GGTGATGTTTGTACGGCGATTAGCTCGGGCGGTTCGACCACGACCGTTTCGATGCCGGCGTTCGAACTATCGGCGACGTCGCCGGCATTATCGGCGAGGTCGCCGGCATTATCGGCGAGGTCGCCGGCATTATCGGCGAGGTCGCCAGCATCGACGACGCCCGTGCCGCCAAGCTCAGACCCCTGCGGCTCGCTCGTCGCAGGTCTCAGATCGGGACCTGCCGGCGGCGGAGCGTCAGCCACGAGGAACCACCAGTACGCAGCCGCCGCAATAACAAGAATGACGATCGTCGCAATCCACGGGCCCGGCGAAGCCTGGCTTGCCGGCTTGCGCACCTTACCAACCACGGGCGGCATGCCCGAGGCACGATTCAGCTTATAGTAATCCTGCAGGACGTCATCGTTATCCACGCCAACCAGCATCGCGTACTTGCGCAGATGCCCCTTGGCGAAGACGGGCGCGCCGAGTACGTCGAATTTGTTTTGCTCGAGCGCCCGAACCTTCGGCTCATCGAGATGCAACTCCTTTGCGACTTCGAGGATCGTGATTTGTTGCTCGCGACGCGCGGCAGCCAGGCGTTCGCCTGCGAGCGGCCCCTCGGTCTTGTCGACCTCGTCCGCGCGCTCTTCGCCTGCTTGTTGTTTGGTCTCGTCAGTCATTCAGGTCAGCTTCCCAGGACGCGCCTCGATTCCTCAGAATCCGGGAAGTCCCGCAACAGTTCGTTCGAGCATTCGGTACGGGCCTTCTCATTGCCAAGTTTGTCTTCGATCAGTATGCACAGGTACAGCACGCCCGAACTTGCCGGGAAAAGGCTCTGATAGCGTTGCAGGAACGCTCTTGCGCTCAGATCGGCACCGGTCTGATGTTTGAGCAGCGCCATTTGCAGTAACGCTTCGCCGTGATTCGGCCGGTACTCGAGCGCCCTGCGAAAATACGCTTCCGCTTTCGGATAATCCGGCTTCTGCGACAAACACACACCCGCATTGGTCATCATGAGTTCCGGATTGTCATTTGTCGCTGCGCTGATCGAGCGCTCGAATTGCTTTTCCGCATCGTCGAAGCGGCGTTGCCCGCAAAGAAACAGGGCGTAGCGATTCTGCACGTCGAAATTTCGCGGGTCGGTCTTGAGCGCCTTGTTATGCATCTCCTCTGCCAGGCGTTCATTGCCGAGTTGCTCGTAAGTGGTGGCAAGCGTTGACCACACGATCGCGCGTGAGGGATCAAACTCCGTTGACAGAATCAGGCGGTCGCGTGCAAGTTCGTAGCTGCCGCGTCCGAAGTACTGGATCCCGAGCTGAAAATGCATTGCGGCCGCGCTCTTGTCATCCGACTCGGGTTTGGGCGGACCGGACGTCGACGATACGCAGCTCGCCAGCAGACAACAGGCCGAGGTAATCATTAAATTCTGCGCCAGTCGTACAACCCTATCGCTCATATTCACGCCGTAGCCATCCTCATTTTTTTCTCGCTCAGTTTGACGCGCACACGGTCACGCACCTTACCGGCCAGTTGCCCGCACGCGGCATCGATATCGTCACCGCGCGTCTTACGTGTCGTCGTAACAAGCTCGTGCTGACGCAGCCTGTCCTGAAACCGCCGGATCGTATCCCGGGACGAACACGAAAATTCGTTGCCGTCGAATGGATTGAACGGAATCAGATTGACCTTCGCGGGCTTGCCCTTGAGCAAGGCAGCGAGTTCATCCGCACACTCAAGCGAATCATTGACGTCGCGTAGCATGACATATTCGAAGGTGATAAAACGGTTGGAATGCTTCTTCGCATAGCGCCAGCAGGCGTCCAGCAATGCATCGATTGGGTGCAGCTTGTTGATGGGTACAAGCCTGTTTCGCAGTCGATCGTTGGGCGCATGCAGTGATACGGCCAGCGCCACATTGCAGTCGTCGGCAAGTTTGTCGATGTGCGGCACAATACCTGAGGTACTCACGGTAACCCGACGACGTGACAAACCATAGGTCCAGTCGGACAGGAGCAGCTCGAGCACGGGTACTAAATTACGATAATTTGCCAGCGGCTCACCCATGCCCATGAAGACGACATTGGTTACCGCAGGCGCGCCGTTACTGCGTGCCGGCAGGTTCTGATTGGCGTGCCACACCTGGCCAATTATTTCGGCAGCGGTCAGGTTGCGATTGAATCCCTGCGCACCGGTTGCGCAAAACGCGCAATCGAGCGCACACCCCACCTGCGATGAGATACACAGGGTGCCACGCGCCGCTTCCGGAATGAATACCGTCTCCACCGCCTGTCCGGAACCGCTCGAGAACAACCATTTGATCGTGCCGTCAGCCGAGTCTTGCCTGGCTTCCTCAACGAGCAACTCGATACAGGCTCGTTCCTGCAATTTGCTGCGCAGCGACTTGGACAAATCGGTCATGGCGTCAAAGTCGAGAACGCCCTGCTGATAAATCCACTTGAGAATCTGCCTCGCGCGGAACGGTTTTTCATCCAGGCCCACCATGAATTGCTCAAGCGCGTCTTTCGGCAAGCCGAGCAGATTCACTTTGTCAGATAGGCCGGTCATGATTTTCGTAGACGCGGTCAACGCGACCGGGGGCAAAGTCCGTCACTGAAGAAAAACGCGATTTCATTCGCTGCCGTTTCCGGACCGTCGGATCCATGCACGATATTTTCTTCGATGCTCTCCGCGAAGTCGGCGCGAATTGTGCCCTGGGCTGCATCAGCCGGATTCGTCGCACCCATTATCTCGCGATTCCGGGCGATCGCATTTTCGCCACTCAGGACCTGCACCATCACCGGCCCGGACATCATGTAACTGACAAGGTCGGCATAAAACGGGCGCTCCTTGTGAACCTCGTAAAAGCCCTCTGCCTGCTCGGTCGTAAGCTGCATCATGCGTGCCGCAACGACTTCGAGTCCGGCTTTTTCGAAACGGGAGTAGATCTCCCCGATCAGGTTCTTTTGCACACCATCAGGCTTGATGATGGAGAGCGTCTGCTCAACGGTCATACTTATATCCTTCTTCCAGATATTAAGAAAATCAGATGTTGAAACTTTCCCCGCAGCCGCACTCGCCCGCGATATTCGGGTTGCGAAAGCTGAAGGCCTCGTTCAGGCCACTCTTGACGAAATCAACCTCAGTGCCGTCAATGAGCGTCAACGCTTCGGGGTCAACCACCACTTTGACACCCTTGTCCTCGAATACGATGTCCGAGGCCGCTATTTCGTCGGCATAGTTGATGACATAGGAATACCCCGAGCAGCCGGTTTTCGTGACGCCCAGGCGCAGCCCCACGCCCTTGCCGCGCGCTTTGAGATGCTTGAGAACCCGGCTGGCTGCCGAATCTGTGAGTGAAATTGCCATATTTTTCAGTATCTAAGGGTGTAATTCGGATTGCTGGCGGATGGTGGCTCCAAGCGACCGTACCGCGTCTTCAAGTACTAGTATACGGCCTGTTTTCTCCACAGGTACAGCCAGAGTTTGCATAAGTCCGGACGCGGAAAACCGCTGCAGATGCGCTACCTTCTGCCCCTTGTAGCCGCTGCAAAATGCCGCGGCGGCCGCGATCAGGTGCGGGCAGCCCCAGGCGCGGAATCCAAGCTCGCTGACGCGGTCGCCAACGGCCTTCGCCGATAATTCGACGCGCACGCCCTGGTCCGCCACGCGCACCGTGACGCCGCCCTCAACGACCCCGGCGTGCGGCGTCGTCGCGAACAGCTCCCGTACCCTCGGCGAGTATGGATCCGCGCTCATGCGGCCCTCTCTGGCGTGATACCGCGTAGCTTGCCGACAGCATCGCGGTAGCGCTGTACGGCGAAATCGACGTCCGCCGACGTCGTCGGGCGGCCGCAACTGAAGCGAATGGCGCTCTGCGCCAATGCATCGCTGCGGCCGAGCGCACGCAATACGTAAGACGGTTCCTTGTGCAGGGAATTGCAGGCTGAGCCGGTCGCGACGCACAAGGGTTCAAGCGCGAGCAACAGGCTCTCGCCCTCGATGTCCTCGACACTGACGTTCAGGATTCCCGGGAAAGAATACTCTGCCGAGCCGTTGCGCACGACACCAGGCACCGCGGATACGCCCGCCCACAGGCGATCGTGCAGGGTTTGCAGATGTGCGAAGTCGTCCTGCATTCGCTCAGCCGCGATCTCGGCAGCCAGCCCGAATGCAGCAATCAGATGCACGGGCAATGTTCCCGGTCGAATGCGGCGTTGCTGCCCGCCACCGAAGGTCAAGGGTTCAACATGACAGCCGGGGCGGTCGGCGATGTACAAAGCGCCTATTCCCTTGGGGCCGTAGACTTTGTGCGCTGTCATGGACGCCAGATCCACGGGCAACGACGCCAGGTCGAATGGCAGCTTGCCTGTGGCCTGGGCGGCATCCACATGGAACAACACATCACTGTCGCGGCACAGTGCGCCGATGGCCTTGATGTCCTGGATCACGCCGGTCTCATTATTGACGTACATCACAGACACGAGCTGGGTGTCATCGCGTAGCGCTGCTGCGAGGTCACCGATGTTGAGGCGACCACCATCGTCCGGCTGCAGCCACGTAACCTCGAAGCCCTGATTCTCCAGCGCACTAAAAACGTCGGTGACCGCATTGTGCTCGGTCGGCATCGTGATCAGGTGCTTGCCACGATGCTCACGGTGGCGGGCCGCGCCCGTTATCGCAAGATTGTCGGACTCGGTGGCGCCAGACGTCCATATGAGTTCACGAGGCTGGCAGTTGAGTAATGTGGCCAGCTGCCGAGTTGCCCTATCGACGACGTCGCTCGCGCGCCGCCCCACAATATGAGCTGACGACGGATTCCCGAAACCACCATCTGCCGTCAGCTGCGCCAGCATGATCTCGGCGACGCGGGGATCCGTCGGCGTCGTCGCCGCGTAATCGAGGTACACGAATTCATCCATCATGATGATTCTTCCCGGCTGCGGTCCACGGACGTGAGGATGCCGCGCAAAATATTGAGTTCGTTCTGATCAGGCCGCGCGCGAACAAACAAGCGACGCAGGCGACGCATCAGGTAACGGGGATTGTCAGGATCAAGAAACTGCAGGTCGGTCAATGTTCGCTCCAGATGGCCATAAAAAAGCTCCAGTTCCGCGCTCGTCGCCAACGGTGCATCCGCCTCGTAGGCGGGACGCTTTTCGGCCTGCGCGGCCCGAATCTCGTAGGCCAGAACCTGCACGGCCATCGCGAGGTTCAGGGAGCTGAAGTTGGGGTGGGTCGGAATCGTCAACAACGTGTCGCAGTGGTCCAGGTCTGAATTGCTCAAGCCGGTCTTTTCGGGACCGAAGACCGCCGCTACCTTGCCGTGCGCGCTTTCTTCAAGCAAACGCGCAGCAGCGTCCTTGCAGTCCAGGCACGGCCAGTTGATCGACCGTGGCCGGGCGCTGGCGCCGGCGATGTAGACGCAATCGGCGATGGCCTCCGGCAACGTCTCGACACGTATAGCGTTTTCGAGCAGATCGTGGGCGCCCGAGGCGCGCGCCGTCGCCTCCTCGTGCGGGAAACAACGGGGATCAACGAGTGCAAGGTCGGATAAGCCCATGTTCTTCATGGCACGGGCGACCGCGCCGATATTGCCGGGGTGGGTGGTTCCAACGAGTACTATTCGTATCGACATGTCTGGCCTGACGGACCCAAAGTCCGTTATTCTACCGCCCCGGCCGGTTTCGGCCGAGTTCTTTGAACATGTTCTTTACCAAGATGGAATCGGTTTATGCACGCATTACTCAATGTGGCCGTCATGGCGGCGCGACGCGCCGGCGCGATGCTCATTCGAAAAATGAGCAACCTCGAAAAATTGAAGGTCGAGCAAAAAGGGCATAACGATTTCGTCAGTGATGCCGACCATGCCGCGGAAAAGGCGGTTATCAACTGCATCCTCAAGCACTACCCGGATCACGCCATCCTCGCCGAAGAGTCCGGTGCGCAGGGTGAGTCCGACCATGTCTGGATCATCGACCCGCTGGACGGAACGACCAATTACCTGCACGGATTCCCGGTATTCGCTGTATCCATCGGCTTGCAGATCAATGGGCGCATGGAACATGGCGTTGTTTATGATCCGATGCGACAGGAGCTGTTCACGGCAACAAGAGGAGATGGCGCGCAACTCGATGGCCGACGCATCCGGGTCAGCGGCCAGAAACAGCTCGAACGCGCATTGATCGGTACCGGGTTTCCGTTCCGCCAGGCGGATATGGAGTTGTCACCCTACCTGGACATGCTTGCGAAGGTCATTCAGAACACCGCCGGTGTACGGCGACCCGGTGCCGCAGCGCTGGATCTGGCCTATGTCGCTGCCGGACGCCTGGATGCGTACTGGGAAACCGGTCTCAAATCCTGGGATCTCGCGGCAGGCAGCCTGATTCTCCGCGAAGCGGGCGGCATCATCTCAGGCCTGGATGGCTCGGAAGGTTTCCTCGAGACGGGACACGTCCTTTGCGGCAGCCCCAAGATCTACAAAGACTTCGCCAAACTCTGCTCGAAAGACATCAAAACCTTACTGGCCTGAGGTCGCAGCGCAAGCGCAGCTCCTACAACAAGTCAGGGTAGGTCGTCGATCAGGTCCGGGTCTTTGACAGGTTCGATCAGGTCCTGCGCGTTTACTCCGAGGAGTAGCGCGGTTGCGCTTGCCGTGTAAATCGACGAGTAGGTTCCGACGATGATGCCGACAATCAATGCGATGGAGAACGGCGCAATCGATTCGCCGCCCAGGACCAGTAATGCCACCAGTACCAGCAGTGTAGTCATGCCGGTAATCAGGGTGCGCGCCAGCATCTCGTTGATCGAGGTGTTCATCGAATCCCCCGCCGTCACGCCACGCAACTTGAAGAAGTTCTCGCGGATTCGGTCAAACGCAACGACCGTGTCATTGAGCGAGTAGCCGATCACGGCGAGCACCGCTGCGACGACCGTCAGGTCGAACGGCAACTGGAAGATCGAAAAGACTCCGACCGTCACGATGACGTCATGCGCGAGAGCCGCCACGGCGCCCGCAGCGAACTTCCACTGGAAGCGGAACATCACGTAAACAAAGATCATGAGCATCGCGAAAATCATCGCAAGGCCGCCCTGCTCGGTCAGTTCCTCACCGACTTGCGGGCTGACGAATTCGACACGCCGCAGATCGACTGTATCGCCGCCGGCTTCCAGTATCGCCTGCAACTGGATCCGTATTTCGCTGGGATTTGCGTCGCCTTGTGGCGGCAGGCGCACGAGTACGTCCGTGTCCTCACCGAACTGCTGCACCTGGGCATCACTGAAACCGGCATCCGCAAGATTCGTGCGAATCGTTTCGAGATTTGCCGCCTGTGAGTAGCCAACCTCGAGAAGCACACCGCCCGTGAAGTCGATGCCGAAATCGAGCCCGCGCGTGGCGAGCGACGCAAACGACACGACGACGAACAGCAGTGATAATAACAACGCGATCTTCCGCCGCTGCGGGCCCAGAAAATCGATGTGGGTTATTTCCTTGATCAATCGCATCGTATTTCCCTCACACCGGCACGGATTCGAGTTTGCGTCCGCCAAACACGAGATTGACGATTGCACGCGTGCCAACAATGGCCGTGAACATCGACGTAATAATGCCGAGCGACAACGTGATCGCAAATCCCTTGATTGCGCCTGTACCGAACGCGAACAGCACCACGGCCGCGATCAGCGTTGTGATATTGGCATCCGCGATCGACGACATGGCTTTTTCATAGCCCGTGTGAATCGCGGCCTGGGGCGTATTGCCCGCCGCGATTTCCTCTCGTATTCGCTCGAATATGAGTACGTTCGCATCAACGGCCATACCCACTGTCAGTACGATCCCGGCAATACCTGGCAATGTTAGCGAGGCTTGCAACAGCGACAGCAGCGCGACGATAAAAATCAGGTTCGAGAACAGAGCGACATTCGCAATCACGCCGAACCAGCGATAGTAGACGGCCATGAACAAGATGACGCCAAGAAAGCCGATCTTGATTGCCTGTGATCCCCGGTCGATATTGTCCTGACCAAGACTCGGTCCGATCGTGCGTTCGTCGATTTTATAAACCGGCGCTGCCAGTGCACCCGCACGTAGCAATAACGCCAGGTCCCGCGCCTCGACTTGTGACAGGCCCGTAATCTGAAAGTTGTTCTTGAATACGCCGCGAATTGTCGCGCAGTTGATGATCTCTTCGGTCTTGACCGTGCGTTGCTCCGGAACGCCGTTGCGAACCACGGTCTCGCGATTCGTCTCGATGAATACCGTACACATCGGTTTTTGCAGGTTGTTCTGCGTCGTCACCAGCATGCTCTCGCCGCCGGCCGCGTCGAGCTTGATGTTCACGGCAGGCTGGCCTTGTGAAAATATGAATCCTGCATCGATGATCTGATCGCCCGAGGCGATCACCTTACGTTTCAGGATTGCAGCAGGCTCGGTACCGCGGCCCGCATAACGCCGCGAACCGGGTTCGTCGCCTGACTGATCGAGCAAGCGAAACTCGAGCGTCGCCGTCGCGGTAAGAATTTTGTCGAGCTCTGTCGGGTCCTGCACGCCCGGCAGTTGCACCACGATTCGGTCCACACCCTGGCGTTGAACCAGCGGCTCTGCTACTCCCAGTTCGTCAACACGATTCCTCAGCGTCGTGATATTTTGTTCGATCGCAAGATCCTGGCGCGCCTTCATTTGCACCTCTGTCATGCGAATCAACAGCGACCGACCGTCGGCGCCGTCACTTATGATGATATCGGGATCCGAGCTACGCAGGATGTCGCGAGCGGCAACGGTGTCCTCCGCGCTCGTCAACCGCACAGTAATAACGCCACTGCCAAGGTCGACGCGCCGCCGAATGTGCGCATCACGCAGTCGATCTTCGAAGTCTTGTTGATATGAACTCAGACGCGCTTCGACCGCCGTGTTCATATCGACTTCCAGCAGCACGTAAACCCCCCCGCGCAGGTCCAGGCCCAGACTCATGGGGCTCAGCCCAAGATTTCTAAGCCACTCGGGTAATTTCGGCGCCAGCGTCGTCGCGACCCCGAACTCGCGCGCATAATTTTCACGCAGTACGGCCCTGGCTGCGGCCTGGTCTTTCACCGACGTGAAACGAATCACGGCCCGGCCACCCTTCGTATACGACGCTTCGGCGACGGCGCCCGTGGTCTCGACAACGCGAACGAACTCGGCAAGCTGGTCGTCGCTAACGGGAATGCCGGTCTTTTCGGCGAGTTGCACCGCGGGCGACGTTCCATAGATGTTCGGCAATGCCAGCAGGATGCCCGCCACCAGGATGACGAGCACCAGGATGTTTAGCCAGGTCGGGTACTTGTTCAAGAAATCAGGCTTCTTCGAACGTGCCCTTGGGCACGACTTGCGAAATGCTCGACTTTTGAATCTTGACCTCGGTGTTGTCCGCGATCTGCACGATTGCGTAGTGCTCGCTGACGCCCGTGATGCGACCGAGTATTCCCCCGGCCGTCAATATCTCGTTTCCCACGCTCAGCTCGGAAACGAGCTGCGAGTGCGCTTTTTGTTTCTTTTGCTGTGGCCGGATCAGGAGAAAATAGAATGCGCCGAAGATAATAGCCATGGGCAGAAGAAAGCTAAATGGATCGGCCTGCTGCGCGCCCTGTGCGTACGCGTTACTAATTAAAAAATCCATGAGAATTTCCGAAGGTTCTGAACGTTTGGTTGAAGGCTGATCGGGAGCTGCCCCCAAAAACAGCGCGGTATTATGGCACAGACCTCAATACTTATGGGCGGCTTCTGGAATCACAAGATGTGCGGCCATTCAGGGGTACAGCACGCGCATCGACGCGAGCAATTCCGACAAGCTTGCGGAGTCGATCGCCTCACGAATTCTTTTCATAAGATCTTGATAATAATGAAGATTATGGATCGTCGCGAGGCGAGGCCCCAGGATCTCGCCGCACTTCACGAGATGCCGGAGATAGGCGAGGCTGTAGTGCCGGCAGGTGTAACAGTCGCATTCGGGGTCTGGTGGCGACGTGTCGTCGGCGTAGCGGGCATGCCGAAACTTGATCGTGCCGCGTGAGGTGTACAGCTGGCCATTGCGCGCATGTCGGGTCGGTATGACGCAGTCGAACATGTCCACGCCGCGGCTGGCGGCCTCGACGATGTCCAGGGGCAGTCCGACGCCCATGAGGTAGCGAGGCGCATCGACGGGCATGCGTGTCGCGAGAAAATCGAGTACGGCGTTGCGCTCCTCTTCGGGCTCGCCGACCGCAAGTCCGCCGATCGCGTAACCGTCGAAACCGATATCGGTAAGCCCTGCCAGTGAATCTTCGCGCAAGGCATCAAAGGTACCGCCCTGCACGATGCCGAACAGCGCTTCGCCACGATCCGGTTCCTCGTTCTTGAGTTCATCGAAGCGCTGCCGCGAACGCGATGCCCAGCGCAACGACAGAGCCATCGAGTCACGTGCCTCGGATTCAGTCACGGGATATGGCGTGCACTCGTCGAAGATCATGGTCACATCAGCATTGAGATCGTGCTGCACCTCCATCGATCTCTCGGGCGTCAGAAATACCGTGTCGCCGTTGACGGGTGATTGAAAT
>Ga0255058_10002297_pt1 | contig 10554 bp, 8 predicted proteins | sample Cases_109_9_MG_FD_188637 | JGI IMG/M metagenome (GOLD analysis project Ga0255058, IMG submission 188637) | Seawater microbial communities from Amundsen Gulf, Northwest Territories, Canada - Cases_109_9 | ecosystem: Environmental > Aquatic > Marine > Gulf | place: Canada: Northwest Territories... | reverse complement strand
TTTTTAAACGGAAATATGATTGCCCCTTAGAAAGAATTCTTCTATTTTTGAGGGGGTCATACTTGTTAAAACTATTTATATTTTTTCATGAGAGATTAAACCAGAAGCCGCGCCATTTGACTGTCTGCTAATCATCAGCATATTGCTAAAGATCTAATAGATGGATTGGGCGCATCGGAAACCGTAGATATTTAATTTCATATCTGGATAGTTTCTAATTCTTCTTGTTGTTGTAACATTGTAAATTTTGTTGACCCAAGAACCTCCCCGCAATACTTTATATACGCCAGTTTTGGGACCCTGTGGATTTATCTCAGGACTACGCTTGTAATAATGGGGATCGAACCAATCCTGGCACCATTCCCACACATTTCCCAGCATATTAAATGCCTTATAAGGGCTTATTCCCAAAACAAAAAGATCCACCGGAGATGTAAATTCAAAATTATCCGCTGTGCCATTAATGTTTAGGTAGAGGGAGAAATTATTTTTTTCACCCAAATCATTTCCCCATGGCCAGATAAAACCTGAGGGTCCTTTCGCCGCTTTTTCCCATTCCGCTTCAGTTGGCAACCTTTTGTTAGCCCATTTTGCATAAGCGGCCGCATCTTCCCAACTAACTCCAACCACTGGCTGATTAGGTTTATTAAATTTTTCGTCATACCAATATTTTGGAACGGGATGCCCGGTTTCCTGTAGAAATTTTTCATAATTTATATTGCTAACTTCATATTTGTCTATTAAAAAATCTTTTAAGTATACCTGATGGGGCGGTTTTTCTTCCTCTGCTGAAGAATTCCCATCTCCCATAATAAAATAGCCGTCCGGAACATAAACCATATCTTCCGGTATCTCTAACCCCTCTGGAATTTGGAGGTTATTAAAAAACTCCGTTCCTTGTGATATTGCCCAACCTTCTTTAATAAGAGGGTAAGATAATAAAAGAGCGGATAAGAAGAAAAAGAAAAATATTTTTCCTTCATTTTTAGAAAAATATTTAACCGCTTTACCGTAATAATTCTTAAATCCTGCCATAGAAAATAATTTTCCAGATATTAGGGGTATTTTAAATATCTAAAAACAAACCCCAGCCAAGCTTTTTTAAAATCAAGTGGTTTTTCTCTCCGCTTGCATAGCTATCATTGCCTCTTGCATCCACGAAAAGCCCTATGCTCCCTGTATTATGGAGAGAAGAAAGTTTTCCCACACCCGGTCCTTTGCCAATTGAAACATATTTGTCATTTCCAATGTTATCGTAGAATATTCCAATTCCGGTCTCGTTTCCTATTCCCTGAACAAGGGTCTCTCCTTTGTAAAAATCATTTCCATTGTAGTCAACTAAAACACCAACGCCAAAATCGTGCCCATATCCCTGACCAAATCCAATTGTAGAAATATAATGGTCATTTCCTTTTTCATCAATAATAGTTCCGATAGAATTATGCATTCCCGCCCCCTGGGAATTTTTCCCTGAAATGTAGAGATCATCGCCATTTTCATCTACCAGGGCCCCAAAAGCATACCAATAACTGGATCCCTGTCCAAAATAATCACTTATATAAATGTCATTGCCATTGAAATCGCACAGCAGGCCAATTCCTCCAGATGCCCCAACAGAAGCATTGATAGGACGTAGCCCAAAACCAAAACCTTGCGCATAGCTTTCTGTGGAATTTTCGCGGTCTCTAAAGCCAGAATTTTTTCCTCTCGCGTGCATATAATCTGAACCTTCCACTTCAATTATTCCTCCAATCCCTTTCGTGAGGCCGATTCCTTGCGCATAACGCTCCGCCAGATATCGATCATTGCCTCCCCCCTCCAAAATAAAACCAATGCCGAAAAAACCTAATCCTTGAACAGAGGATTGTCCAAAATATTGATCATCCCCGTCAAGGTCAATCAAGAAACCGCTTCCTACAACGCCAATTCCCTGAGCTATATTCCCGGAGCTATAAAGATCGTCTCCCGCAAGATCAACCAGGACTCCTGTTCCTAATATCCCACTTCCCTGAACAAAGGGTTGGGTAGATATGTACTTGTCATTCCCAGAAATATCTATAACAAGGGAGAGAGGGCTTTCCAGGGTTGAAGAGCCCGCATTATTATAATAAATATCATGGCCGCCCATATCAATTATAATAGCGGCGTTTTTTTTATAAATGGTTGGACCTGGGCCACCAATAATAATCCTGCCAATTTCTGTTTCTTTATTCAAAATTATATCACCCGACACCACATCGTTTTGGTCAATATCAGAAACCAAAAGACTCTCGCTAGAAGGGATGAGTTGTTTTAATAAAGCAATAGTCTCTCTGTTTATAGCATGTAGTATGATTTGGCTTGAAAAATACAATTTCTTATAATCTACTTTTTGGGCTAATTTTAAAAACCGTAAGAGTTTTTCTTCCTCTTCTTCAGATGGCTCGTTATTAGCATCTCCAGTTTTCCATTGTAGGAACTTTTTGGAATATAAGAATAGAAAATCCATATCTTCCGCAGATAATTTCAAAAAAGCTTCCTTTCTTACAGAAGCGGCCCTTAAAAAAAGTTCAACCAGGTTATTAACAAAGTCCTCTAAAGAAAAACTTGGAGAGAATTTGGAAAGGCTTTTATAAGAATAATTGACATCTATTTTTTTGGCCGCAAAATTTATCAATCTGGGGAAATTATGTTGATTTTTATTAAAATATTTTTTCATATAAGCTGTAATCTCTCTGGCAACTTTGGGGGTGTTGAGAGGATTATGCAGCAGGTAATTAATATCTCCCAAGCGAAGGGGATTGAAATTATCTGAATTAAAATGAAAACTGATAATGTCGGAAGCTTTCTCTTTAACTAAATTTGCAACCGTATGATAATTGACTAACATCTTCTGCTGTTTCAAGGCCGCCTCAAGCAAGGATTCCTTTTTGAAAACAGGGTTTGTAAAGTTTCTGTGCTCCGAAAGGAATAGCTTCGCTTCCGGTTTCTTTCCTAAAGTTATATTAATCTCCCGCTCAACATTGTTTCTTAAAATTGTCAAAACAGCCTTGGACTCAGGAAAAAGTTGTTGTATCTTTTCAATAAACTCCCGCTTGAGGTGAGCTCCAGCGCCTGAGGAAAATGCCTTTCTATTGAGTTTAAGGATAATATCGTTTTTTTTCAGGCCAAAAATTTGGGCGGGGGAATTTTTAATAACATATTGAATGACAATTTGTTTCTTTCCATACCCCCCATTTGCGTTATCTATGCTTTCTTCGGCCAGGTTGATTCCTAGCCATCCTTTAGCAACTTTTCTATTGGCGATTTCATCATCGCTGAAAGGGGTATTAGTAAGGGCAAAAATTGAATTATAACTTAAGTCATATTTCTCGAAAACAAAGAGATTTGATTCCTCATTTGCCGCTTTATTTTGTTGATTGGGGTTTAGTTTTATGGGTCCTTCATTTTGCAAAAATCCTAATTCCATTACACTTTTGCAACTTAAAAAAGTTAATGACCATAAAACGGAAAATATAGTAAAAACAATAAATGATTTTTTCATAAATTTGCTAAATCCTACTATACAAAAGCTTTCTGGTCAATTAGTTCTTCTGTAATTGTTATTGACTAACTTCTTATTTGTGTTATATTTAGCTTTCAAAAGCCGGACCCATCTTAGTATTTTGGAAGATATACTCTTTGCTAAATTCAGACCTTATTTGGAATGAAGTTGAGTACAAAAAGTTATTAGAATTCCTGCTAAAAGAAAAAGGGTTTTTGTATTCTATGTATAGGGATAACTACTTGTCCAGGAGGGTGGAATCGCGGTTGTATGCGACTCGTTGTGGGTCCCTGTCCAAATATCTCCGTTTGTTAAAAAATGATGATAGCGAGCTAATAAAACTTTATGATGCGCTAACCATCAATGTCTCATCTTTTTTTAGAAATAAGGAAGTATTCGATTTCCTCAGAGAACAAGTGTTTCCCGAGATTATTAAGCAAAAGATACGGCTGGGAGAAAACTCTATTAACATTTGGAGTATGGGCTGCTCCACTGGCGAAGAACCATATTCCCTTGCCATTCTTATTCAGAGACACCTAAGAATAAGAATGAAACGCTTCAAACTACGTATCAATGCTGCGGATATAGATTCCAAGGCATTAGGATTTGCCAAAAAAGGGTTCTACTCCCGCAATAGATTGGGAGATCTTGATCCAAAAATTATTCGAGCTTTTTTTGTCCCCGTTAAGGACGGCTATAAGGCCTGTGACTTAATTCGAGGGATGATAAATTTTCAGCAGCAGGACATTCTAAAGTTTCAATCAATAAATACAATATTTGATTTAATTTTATGCCGAAATATGCTGATATATTTTTCAAAAAAGAATCATTTCAAGGCTTATAACTATTTTTCCCGACACCTCAGCCCGGGGGGGTACCTGGTTTTGGGCAAAGCGGAAATAATGTTTTCTCCCTGGGAAAATCATCTTGAGAATGTCAGTATCGATCACCATATATACCGTAAAACTGGAACCATTAATATTTGACAAACGATCAACTTTAATAAAAGGAACCAAGTCATGAAACAAAAAATATATTTTGGGTTCATAGCTGTGATTTTTGCAATCGTTGTTATGAATGCGCTAGCGACACAATTTATCGCTGTGGAATGGCAAAGGCAGCTAGTATCCATTGCGGCAGCTCTAATTACAGGTCTTGCCTTTGGTTCAATATTTGCGAATTCTATTGTTCGTGATATTGAAAGACTTGTGCAGGTGAGTGAAGAAGTGAGTCGTGGAGATCTCGCCCACGAACTTATTTTTTCATCTAAAGATGAAATCGGCATTCTGGCTAATTCCTTTAATAAAATGATAGGTTACCTCCAGGAGCTCATATCCCATATCCAGGATAACTCCAAAGAGGTTTTAACATCCTCCCAAAGTTTTTCGGTTTTTGCTAAGGAAATGAAACAAACTATAAACGAGATAGTTAGAGCTATTGAGAGTATTTCCAGGAGCGCTGAAAAGCAGCTTTCACTTGTGGAGGAATCTTCCTTCATTATAAAAGGGATGGCAGAATCCACCGATCTGATTGCGAAAAAGGCATTTGCCTCATCCACCATTGCCACCAAAATGGGCAATATCGCTAAAAATACTGGGGCTTCATCTTCCGCGGCTGTTAAAACCATGCAGGGGGTTAAAATTAGATCAAATGATTTATTAGCCCTAGTGAAACAATTTGCCAAACGCTTAAAAGAAATTGATAAAATTAGCGAAATGATCGCTGAAATTTCCAACCAAACCAATCTCTTGTCATTAAATGCATCCATTGAAGCCGCCAGGGCAGGAGAGTATGGGGCCGGTTTTGGGGTTGTGGCAGAAGAGGTGCGAAAACTTGCCGAAAGCGCCCATGGATTTAGTGAGAATATTAACACGATTATTGCGGATATCCAGGATGAGCAATCTTTAATCCTGGCCCACCTTGAAAAAAATACCATGAATATTCAGCAGGGAACAGATGTCGTGGTAGATATCGGAAAGTCGCTTGAGAATATTAGCAATGGAGTGCTGAATATGGTTGAATCCTCCAAAGAAATATCGGAATTGACCAATAATCAGACCGAACAAGCAGAGAATATGGTTCGCGCTATTGACGAGATATCTCGCCTGGCCGGGGAAAACGCCTCTGCGACAGAACAAACCGCCGCATCAACGGAAGAACAAGCCACCTCCATGGAAGAACTCTCAAACCTGGCCACCGATTTAACCCTGATATCAGAAAAACAGAGAGTTATTATCTCTAAATTTAAGACCTGATTTAAGACCTGACAATGAAAAAATTATTAATGGGAGACGAACTATTAGTAGTCTTTGCCCTGGTTGGAGATACTATATTTGGTTTGGACATCCAAAGCATAGTTTCGATAATTGAGTATGGCGAAACCAGAAAGGTGCCTCTGGCTCCAAAACATATGAACTCTATAATAAACTACCATGGCCAAATAATAACCTTATTTGATATAAAATTTTATTTTGGAGGTAAAAATTCCACAGCTCCTGAGGAAAAAAAAATTATTTACCTGAAAATGAAAGACAAGAAACTACAAATTGGTCTAATAATAGATAAGATTACTGACATTGATTATGTCTCCCCATCCTGCATAAAAACAATTCCTAAAGGACAAAACAGCGGCATTAAAACTAACTTTTTTAAAGGTTTGTTTGTTATTGACGAGGATTCTCCAGAGATTTATTGGCTTTCCACAAATAAGATAGAGGAATTTGTTAATGGGATCGAAATAAATATATAAATTAAGAATTCCTAAAACGCCATTCGCGAATAGCCGGCTTATCTTTCTTTTATTATTTTAAGATTGGATTGTTAAATCATTTTCCTTCAGATGGTTGGGAGGGTTAAGTGTAAATTCCATTCTTTCCTTAGAAATCCAAAAACGCGCCTGCCCTTAAGACGCGACAGCTCTTGCGAAAAATATTTTTGAGTTTTTGGACCCGGGGAGGTTTGGATAAAGAAAAAGTCTTTCATCATAGGCAAGGAAGGATTACGCAAAGGATAGATAATTGAGGGAAGTTAATTGATAAATTTATAACAATCTTTAGAAAAAAAATGTATGGCGGATACTGAAAACACAAGTAATGTTATGAAAACGTTTAACGCGGTTTCTCTCTATGTAGTAAAGCAGATGGCTCGGTGCAAGATTGAGGAAGGCAGAACTTATGTGAAAGAGAGGTTTTATGTATCCTATGATTTTTCCTTTATTATAAGGGTAACGGGTAAATACACAGGAGCGGTTATCATGAGTTTGAAGGAAAAAACCGCCCTGTTTTTGGCCTCTGCCATGGTGCGGAGCCAACATGTAAAACAATTTGATAAACTAGCGGAAAGCGCAATTCAAGAGTTGGCCAATATGACAATTTCAAGGGCCCTTTTGGCCATTGCAGGCAACGAACCCTTTAATATCACCCCGCCGGAATTCATCAGGAGCGGCAAGATTTCATTGATTGGGGAAGAAATGCAAAAAACATTTGTTACTGAGCTCAAAACACCCGGAGGTATAATTGAGTTCAACATTTCGCTATTCAATGGTCCAGGTGATTTTATTAGCGATTTGGAAACGAACCAAAAATAACCTTAAGAACCGTTTATAAACAAATCCCAAACTATAACTCCCTGGACATTAAATGACAATTTGACTAATTAAAACATACTATGGAAGAAAAAAATAGCGGCGCCATTCTAATAGTAGATGACACACAATTTATGCGACATATGTTGCGTGAGATATTTGAGCGAAATGGATACAACGTTGTTGGAGAAGCTTCCAATGGCGAAGAGGCAATAAAATTTTACGAGAAATTGTTGCCTGATCTCACTACGCTTGACATTACCATGCCAAAAATGGATGGAATCACCGCGTTGAAGGCCATCCTGGAAATTAATCCCATGGCGCAAATAGTCATAGTTAGCGCTATGGGTTCCCAGGAAAATATTCTGGCGGCCGTGAAAGCGGGCGCAAAAGATTTTGTGGTAAAACCATTTGAAGAAGAAAAAATTCTTCAAATTGCTAAATTCCTTCTTCAAAATAAATGATACATATAAATAAGGCAGGGACACCAAAGAATTGGGTGGACAGAAAATTAAAAACAACCAGAAGAGAAAAATCCCCTGAAGCTGTTTATAGACTTTTCGGGCATGATTAAGTAAGAATTGGCCGATATGCGAGTTAAAAAGCTGGAAGGAATTAGGAAACCACCCAATGTTAGGATCTAAATTTTGAGTTGGCGGATGAAAGGATACATGCCCGCTGGTTTTACATGAAACCTTTTCCGATATAGAATTGGGCAATAGAAGTTGCATGAACCTAAAAAACATACGCGCCCCTCGAAAAAGAATTCACAATATTTTCTGAACTTTTGATAACAACAGGTCTGGCTTATGATTAATCGCTCTAAATACAAGAAAATGTTCATTGATGAAGCCTTGGAGAACATAGATTTAATTAATAACACTCTTGCCGCGCCTAGCATCGAGGAGCAGAGCGCTATCCAAACACTCTTTCGCGCTTTCCATTCCATTAAGGGAATGGCCGCCTCAATGAATTATTCTCAGATACAGGAGGTAAGCCACAGGCTGGAAGACTTGCTAGATGGATTGAGAAGCCAGAAGATCGTTTACAATAAAGAAATACTTGATGTTCTTTACGATGCTTCGAGTATTCTGGAGAAAATGGTTCGTGTTTTAGAGGATGATTCAGATGAAAAAATAGACATAGTTCCGTTGATGAACAGTTTGGCATTAGCATCAACAAACGCTCCTTCGGGTGGCGCTGACCCCTCAGCTTCTCCAACGCCAAAGAAAAAAGAAGGTTCGGCTGAATTGCGGCAAAAAGATCTCGCTGAGTTGAGCCAAGAGGGGAATTTTAAATATAAAATACAGATTACTATTTCCAATGATAGCATTAGTCCTCCAGCCCGCGCATTCTTATTGTTGGAATCTCTGAGGGAGAAGTCTGCTGCGCTAAAAACCAATCCGGATTTTGGCGAAATAGAGAAAGGGAAAATTGGCCGGGAATTTGAAGTTTATCTTGACACCGAATTGGCGCAGGCTGAGATAGAATCCCTTATTCGTTCTTCCGTGGAGATTGAAAAGTGTAGTGTTTCTACGATTGAAATAGCTTCGTCCGAACGAACAGGCGATCCCGAAAGATTGGTTAAAAGGGAACCATCCACAGAAGAGAAAAATACAGCTCTAAGATATAGGAAACCAGGCGCTGTCAAAGTTGATACGCCGGTATTAGATCGTTTGATCAATATAGTGGGGCAAATGTTTATCCAGGAGAATTTGCTCCGAGATATTGCCAGAAGGGTGAAGTCGCCTGAAACAGTTGCAAGCGTAAACGAGTTGGAGAAATTAGTAAAAAAACTATATAAAGAAGTAATGACCATTCGGATGGTTCCTATTTCGTTGTTGACAGATATAATTCCCAGAGTTATGCATGAGACGCTTCGCAATTCTCCAAAAAGGGTTGAACTGGCGGTTAGCGGAAAACAGATAAAACTTGACCGTTCTATTATTGAAAAGCTGGGAGATCCGGTAATTCACCTAATCCGGAATTGTCTTGACCATGGAATTGAAGACCCACATGAGCGAACCCAGGCAGGAAAGTCTGAGACCGCAAAGTTAACCTTTGCCGCCACAAAAGAAAAGGATTCAATCAAAATCGAGATATCTGATGATGGAAGGGGATTAAACCCCCATAAGATAAAGGAAAAGATTATTGCTGGGGGGTTCGCTAAAGAAGGAACCATAAAGGAGGCGGACCTTACTGAAATTTATAGCTATATCTGGAAACCTGGTTTTTCCACTTCTCAAAAAGTGACCTCTATTTCTGGGAGAGGGGTTGGCATGGATATAGTCCAAAATGTGGTGGAAGGATTGGGGGGAAAGGTGTTGGTTACTTCAACGCCCGGGCAAGGTTGCGCAATCCATTTGCAAGTCCCTTTGACTATCGCAATTATTAAAACTTTCCGTATAAGGTTGGATAGAGATGTCTATGCGATACCCATTGGAAGGGTATTGCATACTATAAATGTGCCAAAAAGAAATTTCAATGCCTCAGATGATGAAGGAGCTCATTTTTTTTACAGAAAGGAAAAAATTCCGGTGAAAGACCTCAGGACAATTTTACAGTATGAGAAAAAGAGTCTAGGCAATAACAAATCAATTCCTGTGATAGTTGTAGAAGTGGGAGGTTATAATAAAATTGGTTTGATTGTGGACTCTTTCCTGAATGTTTTCGATACCGTAGTAAAATCATTAGCCAAACCTCTGGAAAGGTTGGAAGTTTTCTCAGGAGCCACGATATCGGAAAAAGGAGAAATGATCCTGGTATTAGATGTGGATAAGTTGTTTTATACAAAAAGAAGCATTGAGAGCACGGCAATGGTTTAATGGAAATAATGCGTTAGCGCTCCTAATTTTTCCTTCCTATTATTGGACGATGCTTTGTAGAAGCCCATCCGGAAAACCAAACAAATAATACAATTTATTCAATAATCACCGAAGGTCAATAGCTATCATTTTTAAGATTTGGTGGCCAAAATTAAGGCATATTTTCAATTCAAAAGTATTAAAATTTAATCACTATTTTTTTGGCATTTAGGAATTGCTTTATATCCATTGAAAATCACTCTCATGGATTTTGGAACCTTAGCATGCATGCGTTTTAATTTTTCGGATTGAAAAATCATCCGCTTTGAAAACCTAAATCAAAAGAACCAGGATGCGAATTTAGTGATTAAGAAAAATATGAAGAATAACTGAAGAAAATTCCAAAAAGCAAAAACTCACTTGTAAATGGTTAATCAGTTTTCTAAGACAAAAGAGGACCTTACGGCAATGAATTTTATTTCTGGATGAAAGTTGAATTCCCCCTGCGCCATTTAATTATCCCCCTCTTCAACTCATAGGAAAGGACTTAGGGCAAAAGGAAAAATCCAATTTGTTTTTTCGAGTATTCTTCAAGACGAACAAATTCAGTTCCTATTTGAATTTTGCTGCTTTGCGCCGAGCTT
>Ga0255058_10002294_pt1 | contig 10558 bp, 11 predicted proteins | sample Cases_109_9_MG_FD_188637 | JGI IMG/M metagenome (GOLD analysis project Ga0255058, IMG submission 188637) | Seawater microbial communities from Amundsen Gulf, Northwest Territories, Canada - Cases_109_9 | ecosystem: Environmental > Aquatic > Marine > Gulf | place: Canada: Northwest Territories... | reverse complement strand
CGCATCGCACAGACGGTGGTCCACATGTATCTGGAGCCGATAGTGGAAGCCGATTTCCATCCAGATTCTTATGGATATCGGCCTAACAAATCGGCCTTGGATGCGGTAGGGATTGCGCGGAAACGCTGTTGGCGTTATGACTGGGGTATAGATCTAGACATCAAAGGCTTCTTTGATAATTTGGATCATGGCCTGGTCATGCGGGCGGTTAAAAAGCATACGGATTGTAAATGGATTCTTCTTTATGTTGAACGCTGGCTTACAGCGCCCATGCAAAAAGAGGACGGCTCGATCATGGAAAGAAGCCGAGGGACACCGCAAGGGGGAGTCGCGAGTCCACTGCTAGCGAACATCTTTATGCATCACGCTTTTGATGAATGGATGAAACGTGAACACCCTAATATTCCGTTCGAGCGCTATGCGGACGATATTTTGCTGCATTGCAAGACGGAAAAACAGGCACGTTTCATTCGCGATAAGATTGAACAGCGACTTAAGCGTTGTAAGTTGGAACTTCATCCAGAGAAGACACGACTTGTGTACTGCAAGGATGAACGGAGGGATCAAGAGTTTGCCGACACCAGCTTTGATTTTCTCGGTTACACATTTAGGCCGAGAATCAATCGAACGCGAAACGGAAAGCTCTTTGTTAATTTCTCCCCAGCGATCAGCGACAAAGCGAAGAAGTCAATTCGTCATACCATCAAAAGGTGGCGTCTTCATCGGTGGAGTGGGGCGACCCTGAACTCGATAGCGGTGGAAATTAACCCCGTTATACGAGGGTGGATAAACTACTATGGCCGGTACATTCGTTCGGAAGTCAGAAGCCCTCTCCAGCAAGTCGATTGGTATTTGATTCGCTGGGCCACGGGCAAATATAAGCGTCTGCGAGGACACCAGCGTCGTGCATCAGCTTGGGTTGCGGGTATCCGTAGCCGTGACCCTCAGCTTTTCGCTCACTGGGCAGCAGGCATGTCACGGTGGGGCTGAGTGACGGGAGCCGGATGAGTCGAGAGGCTCACGTCCAGTTCTACGAGCGGCTGAGGGGGCAGTTCCCTCGGCCGACTCACCTGCGGGGGATGCCGGGTAACCGGCATTCCTACCGCGCCTCCTTCATTCATGCCCCCACCGAGGAGGGGGTCAGCGGGAGGGATACTGCACCGCAATGAGTACCGAGTGGGCAGTTTTGCCCGGGTTCTACGGCGCGTGCACACTTCGAGCACGCTCTGTTCTTCTTGACCTGTTTTGTGACCAAGCAATGAACCGGCAGCTGGTACGCCGAAAGCCCTTCATCTCCTCCCACAAGCGGATTCATGGCCTTCAACCGGTTGGCGTATACCTCCCGTAGGATCTTTGTTCGTCTTATCCGCTGTCAAGATCGCCGTCCGATACCGCCTTGCGCCTGCCGTGCAGGCCCTGGTTCCGATTGCGCCGCCGGGCTAGGTGTCGAACTTGTAGCGGCGGGGTGCGGCCCGGAATGCATTTTCCAACTCCGCCTCGAGGGTCGGCAAATCGTCCTTGTCATAGATGATCTGGCGCACCGTGCGAACGTCGAATGGGATGTCACCTGCATCCTGTGTGATGCAGATCACCTGCTTGCCCACGGCATGCGCCAGGCCGACTTCGTAGTAGACGTTGGGATTGCCACCTGTTAGGTCGGCAACCACCGCCTCGGCCTGGCGGAGCTGGTGCCAAATCTGATCGGGGACCCGGCCGGCGTCGCCCATGTCCTTAGACACCTTGCAGTCGAAGCCGTGCTTCGATCCCACGGCCAATATCGAAGCCTTTACCCGGTCGAACCAGTCGGGACCGTAAGGCATCGCTACAAACCCGAGCCGAGGCTCCCCCGGCTGGCGTGGCGGATCGTGTAGTGGATAGCCGAACATGAAGCTTTCGGAGGGCAGCCCCGCCATCTGACTATCGACGGCACGCACGAAGTTGCGTAGCTGCGGAGGGACCTCGACACCGGTGTCGGCCATGAACGGGTCGATATCGACAGGTGTGTCGGCGTCGCAGAAGAGCCAAGCATGAGCCTGACCCCAGTTGATCTTTACATCCCATCGAACTTTGTGAATCACATTGACGACATCGCGGTCGATTTCCATAGCATTTCTCTCTAGTGCGGACCGGTGGTTGCTGACAAGCGATATTGTTGGTTATCTATACTAACTCATATAGCTCCAACGCCTGAATGCCGCTCACCGGATCGCAGAGCCCAATTAACGAAAATTGCAGTTAGAAATTAGGGGGTCGGACAGCCAGACTGGAAGCTGGCCCGAAAGACAACATTTTGGGTGCCGTGCTGGCCCGCCCCTCCCCCTAACCCTCTCCCTGGTGGGAAAGGGGGACATGCAGCGCGAAGGGCTACTCACCAGGTCATTTGCGGCCCCTCAGAACTCTACCATTCCAAGGGCCGCTTTCGGGGGTGAAGCGGACGTTCAATCTCCAACACTCCAAGCTAGGTATTGCTTGGACATTTGGGAAATCAAATCTTGGTCAGATTCGACAAGGGTAACGCGCCCTTCAGCATCATGGGCAGGTCGGCCTACCGGATCGAACTGAATATCAACCTTGATGTAGGGGCACTTGCGATAGACATACGTGCGCATTAGCCCCGTGGACAAACCACCCTTGGTTGTAAAAACAGGCAGCAATTCAGCCCGTGTCATGCCAACCTTGATGATATTCATCTCGCGTAGGCTCTCGGCGATCCATTCCGTATGTTCTTGCGCCACCGGAGACTCTTGTGTCGAGGCTGGCGTAGTATTCAGAAAGATAAATGACGCTAGGAAAATCGCAGTAAATCTTGTCATAGCCATGATCCACCTTCCTCTCAAGTTTCATAGGGCCGTCACACGATGCAAACATCTAAGAAGGGTTGAAAGCGGTCGTTCAAATGATCTGAAATACGAAATTCTGACTTCCGCTAACGGCCGAGGCTGTGTGAAAAAGTAGAAATACAAAAACTGGTGGTAAATTGAACCAGCTTTCGTGGTAAATCGTTACCGACATGGGAAATCAGAATCTAATCGGAGACACCTTTGCAATCAATGTGGAGTGCTGTGCCATCGGCTACGAAATTCGCCGAGTTTTCGCACAGCCTCGGCCAATACCAGTCACTCAAATGGCAGATACTGAGAGCAGGTCAAGGGCTGTTTACGGCTGCTTTGTTCCTCTGGACAGCGTTACATCGGCAACTACTGGCCTATCTCGCGCAAGCCATTTCCAGAATCTCTCCCTCAAGCTTGCCCAAAGAGTGGCAAGAGACGCCGTCCGAATTTCTATTAGGTTGGTTGGTTGTGAATCCAACGGTCTCGGTAGACGGGTACACCTGACCGGATACTGTCGATTCGCCACTAATCGAGTTGATTTCGTACTCTGTGCCAGAGCGCCGAATGTTCAAGACGTATCGGGCATTAACCGTGACCTCTGTCGCTCCTGATTCATTTGGCGCGACATAAATATTAATTCGACCCTCGACGTCTGTCTTGCGATCTATAGCTGCGACGATAGCACTTAGTCCAGACCTATCAATGCCACGACCTTCCCTGTACGTCGTATTCTCGGTGTATTTGTACTCCAGTGACTCTCTGGCCCCGCTTCGTGCATAAGAACGATGCACCGTGCCGCATTCAATATAATCCGCTGGATTTGCCGAAGAGAAAGACACATTTATTAGCCGAGACTCCTTGGAAATGTTGTTCACTACGAAATAGCTTGTTGCGAGACTTCGTACCATTCTGTTCCAGACTGCTTCAAATTCTTCCTTGATGACAATCTCGTTATCAACCTCCGACGGTTCACTGGGCGTATATGAGGATGAGCTGGTCGCCGGCGTCGCACCGCATGCGCTTAGCAGCAAGAAAATTCCGCTGACAAGAAATCGCCCTATCATTTTTATTGGAGTCATATGCATCGTCTTTCAATGTCCGCTATCTGCTGCCGTTCATGACTCTACCATCTCAACGGCAGCTATCGGGTGCAAAGCAGACATCCTCTTCACCGTAAATTCGGCTATTTACGGGCCTGTAATAACAGGCAAATAACAGGACACCGGCATTGTTTTGACTATGAAATAGCAATGCACCCGCCCGTTAAGAAACGGTCAAAAAACGGACATGGGTCCCATTAGTGAAGGGGCGGCAGGGAAAATTCAAGAATCCGAAATATGCCTGATACCTGGCTTGTAATGGCATTGGCAATCGAAAGGTGCCCTTTCCGTAATTACGGCTTGCGGCTGAACAGGACCAAAATAGTCGTCTTTGTAACTCTTTGATTTATGGTTAGAAATACAGGACTGTCTTCCAATCATTCATTGAGGTCAAAAACCGCTGAAACCCTTGCTACATAGGGCCTGCAGCCAAATCAAAAAATATTATCGGCCACCACAGTGCTCTGGTTTGCGCATATCGGGATAACTTACCGTCACGATACCTTCGCCGAGGTTCGGCACTAAAAAGGACGGTCGGCCCGTCGAGGTTCGCCACTGAGGGGGGGTCGAACGCTAGGGCCGACTCTACGGACACCGAGCTGGGCTATTCGTTCTGCTTTATTCCACGAAAAAAAGTTTTGATCTTTGAAAATTGAAGGGCACCGGGCTTCGGGAAGGTTCGGGACTAAAAGGTAGCCAGGGTTCGCAGAGCTTCGAACCTAAAAGCCAGACTCAAAACAAAACGCGATACACATTGCCTCGATTGTCCTCCGCAAAACCGAATCCGTGTGCCGTTCCGGGACCGGTGACAAACTCAACCTGAAAATTTCGGCCGTTACTGCAAGTTAGGACCGCCGCGCCTCTCGAAACCGTAGTTGCGGTGCCGTAATTGCTGCCGTATTTTTCGAATAGACTGCCGCTTGTTACTGGCGCTTCTCTGCTGACCGCCGCCGACCACTGGCCTTTGCAGTCTTCACCGTCCGGCATTGATAGCGCAAGATCACCGGTATTGTTCTGAAACCCGTTGATAGTGACGCGGAGTGGTGAAACCGGTGTAGTTTTCAACAGTGGTCCTTCGACAGGAAAGAATGTTGCGGTAACGCTAGTGGCAGCACAACCAAGAATCACAGCGAACATACCAACGACAAGCACAAAGCGGCTTGTCTTATGGTGATTTAATAGGTGTTGCATTGCAGGCATCGAAAGAAAAAATGGAGTTTGCATACTTTCATAGCTAAGAAGCGTGCCATAGATTGCGAAGGTTCGCGACCATAAAGGGACGGTCGTGTTTGCTTACGGCGAAATAGCGGACATGCCCACAAACCCCGTATAGGGGTTAACCGAAACACAACTTCGGAGTTCCCTGAGTCGGAATATTTTCCAAGACTGAATCTAAACTGATGATGGCGTTTCATCATTTTGAAGATATACAAAGCCTTATGAATTTGGTGTGAAAATTGCGTATGTGTAGCTGATCACTGGCAATTAGATTCTGGAGGCAGTCGTCATGAAGCAAGTCACTTTCGCAGTGATAATATGTGCTCTACTCGCCGGGACATTTTCTGCCCGTGCGGATCTCCTTCCGTCGCCATACTTGCCTCTGAGCACAGAGCAATTTCTTCAGGCTAATGGATCTTTTGGCGACGACTGTATGGCGTCAGGAACTTATAACGCTTTCAATCAAGCATGGTCGCAAACCGATGTTTGTTTTGGCACGCATCTTCATACAGCGACAACAGATGTTAATGGCATAACGATCCAGTTCGGTCAATCTAACTTGGCTGGACTGGTTAACAATTTTGGAGAGGTCCTAAGCGGCGTCTTCTCCTTTGTTGGAACAATACCCGAACTCGGTATCGACGATATGTCTGTTCTACTAACAGGTACGCTTTTAGACGCGTTTTATGGCCCTGTGGATTTCGGGGACGGTAGTTTCCTTCCACCGATGACGCATGCACTCATCGAACTTGATTATATGGCGGAACCTTTTGCCGGTCTCGGCTCCATACTTTATTGGGGCTCCCACGCTGATATCGGCCAATGGGGAGAGTGCGCTAACTTTCCTTGTGATGAGTGGCAGGTGAATGTTCCAGTTGGAGCTTACGCTAATTACTCTGGTTCAAGTTATCTATTTTTCGATCGAGAGCTGTTTTTCCCCGTTCCAGAACCGTCCACCCTCGCACTCTTAAGCCTCGGCCTGTTGGGATTTGGATTAGCGAGAAAGCGAACTGCATAAGGGATGCGCTTCTTCCCCAAGCGCAATAACAAATAGAACCGAGGACCAATTATCGGCCCCGCTTCGGCGGGGTTTTCTTTCGGCACCTTTATTTTGAAGCGCCGTGACAACGTCAATGAATGCGTCATCAACCAGCAGGGCCTCGATGTAGATTTCGGTGAGCATGGCCGGAAGATGGGCTGCTTATGGGCTTATTGCATGGGGCAAATATGGACGATTTGTGGAGAAATTGGCTCAGCGTGAAAGGTGCTCGCAATGTCTGCTTTCGCCGGGACCGGTCATTCAAATCATCAGAAAACCTATCTCTTGAAGGACAGCAAGCGGCCGTTCGCTGTGAACTTTGTACGCGAAAACGGCGCCCTGCAAACTGCGACAATTATGCCTTTTTTGCGACGCTAGAGCCGGATGTCCAAGCTATAGCCCGCGTACATCCGAGTCTTTCAATAGCTGGTTGCGCTCAGTCGTCTTTTCGGCAGCTTGCTGGGTAGCTGACATGTTTTGCCATGCCTGCCATTCCTTGGAATTTATTTGCCAACCCAGACTCATAGAAAAGCGCCACATATTGCGGCCTTCATGCTCGTCGCGCACGAGGCGCAGCTGCAAACTGTAGGGCACCTTGTCGAAACACACTTCAACAATACGCAAATTGGCATCCATGACCTCCTGGCCAAAATTCCAATCTGGATATTTGGCGCGTAGTAGTTCTACGTAGCGACGACCGATTTCACGCGCCTCGCCCTCGGTCGCAAACCAACTGGCCGCATCAATGTAACTAATTGTTCGCGATACGGGCGTAGCAATCAGACTTACTTTATCAATGTCAGCCGGCTTAACCGGATTCTCCGCCACAATAAGCAGATTTCCCGTGGTGGTACTCCCAGTACCCCGCGGTGTGGCCGGATAATTTGCCCCGAGTTCATAGCCCATAAATTGGCCGTCGCTGGCATCCGCAAATACAACAGCGGGTAAAGCGAGGAGGCAGAACAGCAAAAATTTAATAGGCATTGAGAACATCCTTAACCAATGAAGTACTGCAAGTATGGGCATATCTGCCCCAGACACCAACAGCCAGTTGCATTTAGCCTGTCTTTATCAGTGCGAGTATTACCCCGACACCACGGATGGTTGAGTCAATGCTGATTGGCCTTGCGGCAGTCCATGTATCACCTGATTAGCAATTGAACCTCAATCGCTCGGCAAATTATCGGCTGGATGCGCACATATATTTCAAACGACCGGTTGAAACCGCAGTCAGCAGCGGCCCCTCGCCATCCTATCAGCCCAGCGGCCGCTATGGGATGCAATCCAGACCTTCTGCGACGAATCTTCCAACGTCCAAGATTGAACGGCAGCTATCATTTAGAGCAGTCATTCAGAACGCTGGAAATGCTAAGCCGTGAATGACGCAGAACGGCCAACGGCGGTCGGCGCGATCTCCGAACCCTTTCTGCCGTCTGCAGTTTTCAAAAGAGTCACTGAACCGCGAATGCTCTGTAGGCAGCTGTTACCTGGCTTGATATTTCGTCTACCGTGCATGCATTCACCTTGTAGGTGATAAATTCCTGAGCCTTTCTTAGATTTGCAAGATGAGCACTCTTTTCCGGATAGGATCCACTGTTCGGTGCGTTCATCTGTGAAATACAGAGATCTAGCGCGAATGCTAGTAAAGTCCCCTTTTCAAGGATGAACTCTTCATCTAATGGATATCCTTCGAGCGCAGCGACAATTTCGCTAAATCGCTCTTCGATTTCCGAATAGCCGATAACTCTCGTTTCCACTCTATGGTCGATCGCGGCTGCCAGTGAATCTTCGCTTTCTTGGTTCGACGACCGCATTTCCTCGGTTTCCACCTGCCGCTATCCTATCAGCTCAGTGGCCGCTATCGGAATGCTAATGCAGACGCTGATCGGCAATAATTTGAAATCCTATATCTGAACTGCAGCTTTCGGCCTTCAAGCGGTCGCTTGTCGAGGCTTTTTCCGGGTCTCGATTTTGAACGGCGGCTTTCATCAATAGCGGCCACTCAACTCCGATGATGCAGGCTACTTTCAAAGGCAGAAACCGGCCAACTGTGGACATACAGTATTAGCTATACAGGTCCCGTTAGCGGATCCTATTCAAAATATCCACCATCAACGCCGCATTCAGGTGGTCACAAGCTGACGAACAAAGATTTCACTCAAGTTGGATTATTGGGGCTGGTCCGGCCGCGGGCGGCTTCGGTCACTGGGCTGCATCGACTGAGGACGCCGGCCCAGCCAGAGCAACGGCCGACGTAGCAGGAGCTCCACCCACGACGCCATCGCCAGCCAGAGCGGGATTGTTAGCTTCGCCAGCACATAGCCGATGAGCAGCATGCCCAGCAGGAACTGGAGTACGTTACTGACGAATCCGACCACGCCTGCTTGATCTGAGCCCAGGGTTACCAGATAAGCGAACGCGAACAATGCGATCACGCCAAATCCGAGCTTGTTCGCCTGCACGCCGGACGGTAACAGACGGATCACCTTCAAGTGCGAGCTAGACCCAGCTAGGCGTCTGCCGATCAATCGCTTCTCGTGGTACTCGCGCACCCAATCAAAGGGCCATTCCTCTTTCCTATCGAGACTCGGGACATCCCGTTCATGCAGTGCGTGCTTCGTACAAGAGTAGCCCGCGAACATCAGCGCATTGCCCTCCCAGTCGGTGAACGAGTCGAGGTCGGTGCGAATTTCGGTGATGTCCAGCATCCGTTCGTGGATCTCCGGCGACTCGGCGACCTCCTGAAGCTGGGTCAGCTGGCCCAACGAGATCTGCGTCATGTTATCGTTCGACCCGAGCCGCGCCAGGGCCTGCAGGTCCGCGGCGTACTGCGTCTTGTCGAGCAATACGGCAATCGAGCGTCCAACCGCAGTTGCCGTTGACGAGCCCTCTAGCTCCAAACTTGAGCTAGCGGAAGACGCGGAAGCGTTGCTGATCAGCGCCCGTTTGTCCGCAGACAGCGGCCCGAGCCCGAGATTGTCGACAACCCCGCCGTCGACAAGCTCGAAGTGAATCTTCTTCGCGGCGTTCAGTATGTGTTCCTCATCCTTATTCGGTTCTTGGCCCAGCCTAGTGGCCTCCTTGGTGATCGCCACCTTGTCGAACGGCCAAAGCTGAAGGCGAACAGGAGGAAAGATCACGGGGACACAGGCGGACGCGGCCACGGCCAGGCCGAGAGGAAAATCCGCCATTCCGTCGAGCTCGGAATAGTCGAATCTCCGGGCGAGTCTCGTTGCAATACCCTTGCTGGACTTTGCCACACCAGGTTCGTCTTCCAAGGCTCCCATATCTTGGGGTGTGAAAGTCCACCGCTGTCCCGTTCCAAGCAACGTCGCGTTTATGTGAAGGAGGGGAACCTCGTGCAGTCCCTTGCGTCTCAATTCCTCCATCGCGGTATCGTCGGGCTGTATCCGAAGATCAGGCATGCTCACCTGCCCCGACTGTCCGGCGAGGCCGCGGTAAAAATATTCTTCGTAGAGCTTTCCGATCCTCTCGCTATTGGTTCCGCGGAAATTCGCGAAGAAGTTGGCGAAAGTCCTCGACCTTAGGTCCTTCTTCGCACCGGCAAGGAACTCCGTGCAGAGCTCGTTCACGATCTTGATGAAGTCGCTCCGCTGCACATGCCCACCCTCCATGCGCTCCTTGACCTTGAGGTAGTATGACGCGCCAATGATCGAGCCGCCGGAGACGGTCGAGATCGTCTGTATGGTCCGGAGCAGATCGAGCTCGGCGAGACGTGCTAGGACCCCGATGTGGAAGAACGAAGCACGAAACCCGCCGCCGGAAAGTGCAAGACCGTGAAAGCGTGCCTGATTTAGGTCGTCCGTTGTCATTTGGAGAGGATACGAGACCAACGCATCACTTGCTACCTCAACTCGGCAAATACGCTGGGCACTGCGATACCTGCAAGCATGTAAAGGGTCTTGTTATCAGCTGCGAAAGTCATGCACGTGGCTAAAACCCCAACCACAACTATGCTCGCGTGAATAACTCGAAAAAATAGTCTGTCGTGCATATTCATTTTTGTTCCTTATATCACGCAGATTAGACTTGATCTAAGCTGCAGAGCATATCAAATTTGCTTCGCGACTTACTTGCCGTATCTCGGCGGAATAATCCCATAGCTGCAACAGCATACAAAGTGCCGATCCGGGTCAACTGCGGCCCCTCGCTATCCAATCAGCCCAGCGACCGCTATGGAGCGATGAACCGGCCGCTCGATGCTCATTTTTCGACAGCAGGATTCTGAATGTCTGCTTACACTCGAAGCCGTCGTTCGGATCACGCGAAAATTAGGAAAACGAAGGGCGGGAGTCGGCCAGAAGTAGACATCGCCGGTTTTTCAATAGCAGTCTAAATTGGTCGCTACT
>Ga0255058_10002293_pt1 | contig 10561 bp, 11 predicted proteins | sample Cases_109_9_MG_FD_188637 | JGI IMG/M metagenome (GOLD analysis project Ga0255058, IMG submission 188637) | Seawater microbial communities from Amundsen Gulf, Northwest Territories, Canada - Cases_109_9 | ecosystem: Environmental > Aquatic > Marine > Gulf | place: Canada: Northwest Territories... | reverse complement strand
CGACGCGTTTCGACGCCGACGATCGCGCCGACGGGATGTTGCTCGAGCATGCACGCCAGCACCGGCGAACCAAGATTCTGCGCTGCTATCTGGGGGTGCTGCTCGCGGATGTGACCTATACCCTCGAAAACGAGGCCATGGCCATGGCCTATGTGCGCATGGACAGGGGCCGTGAGCGTCACACGCTGGGGCAGATCTCCGACATCGCACTGGCGGAACGCACCAGTCGCTACCAGGCGGCGCGCAGCCAACGCTCCGCCGCCGAGGCCGCGCAACGGGCCAGCCGATCGCGGCTCGCCCTGGCTCTCAATCGCCCCGGGGAGCTGGCCACCATGCTGCTACCGCCACGGCTCCCCGGCAACCACGCCCAGCGACCGGAGTTCGAGGAAATCGAGACGCGTGCTCTGAACGATAATACCCGCCTGCAAGCCCTGCGCTTTCGCATGCAGGCGGCGCGCCAGCGACTGGAGGCCACCCGCAGAGCAGCGGACTCGGCGCCCAAGGGTGACGGACGGGAAAGTGACGGAATGATCTCCCGGGAGCGCGTCTTGAACGCCGCGCTGGCCGGGCACCAGGCGGAGCTGGCGCGGCTCCAGGGCCAGCTCGACAAGCTCCAGCTGGGCGTGCGGCAGGCGGTCCTGGACGCCTGGCTCGAGCTGCAGACGCTCTACGTCGCACGCCAGGAGGCCAGCGACTATGCGGACTACCGGGATCTCTATCTGGATCTCAGCCGGGCGCTCTACGAGCAGGAAGTGAATGCCGATCTGGGCGACGCCATGGTCAAGACCTCCGAGGCGCGCCTGGGCAGCGTGCAGACGGAGTTTTCAATCGCCAAAACCTGGGCGCGCATTCGACTGCTCACCGGAACTTCACCGGAGGAAATGTCGGCGAGCATTCTCGGAACCGAACCGTGACGGGGAGAACGACAATGAAGCACTGGAAGTTGGCCCTGGCACTGACCCTGACCATGGCCTCGGCTGCATCGATCCAGCCGGTAGCGGCGGCGCAGGAGATCGATGCCACCCTTCACTGGGCGCGGCGGGTCGAGCTCGGCATGCTGGTTTCCGGGATCGTGCAGGAAGTCACCGTCGGCAGCGGTCAACATGTTCTCGCGGGCCAGGCGCTGGTGATGCTGGATGCCCGCGACTTCGAGGCGCGCCTGGCCGGCGCCACGGCGCACCTGGCCGGTGTGCTGCCGGCGCTGGAGGAGGCCCGGGAGGAGCTCGAGCGTGCCGGGGATCTGTACGATCGCACGCTGCTCTCGGAGCATGATCTCGAGCTCACCCGGGTGGCGGTGGCGAAGCTGGAAGCGGAGCGTGCCCACGCCGATGCCCGCGTTGCCCGCGCCGCGCTGCGCCTGGAACGCGGCACCTTGCGCGCACCCTTCGCCGGAATCATCGTGGCGCGCAGTGTCGAAGCAGGGCAGACGATTGTCTCGCGTTGCGAAAGTCGCACCCTGGTGGTGCTCGCCGGCGATGAGAACTTCATTGCCCGGACGGCGCTGGACGCGCAGAGCATTGCCGATCTCAGCATCGGCCAGGAGCTGGCGGTGCTCGCGGGCGACCTGACACTCACGGGAAAGCTTGCCGCCATCGCTCCCGAGCCGCTGCCGGACCTCAGCGATGGGCCCCGCTACGTGGTCGACGTGCTCGTTCCACGGCCGGAGAAGGGGGGCCTGCTGGTCGGCCAGGGCGTCCGGCTTAAGCTGCCGTGAGGCTGTCCCGGAGCGGTCAGTCAGACGCGTCCGGGTTGAACCATCGCGGGCACCGCCCGGTCAAATAGCGGCGATCGAATAACTCCGCAACATGGGATTCTGGTTTGTGGTTGGAACTCAGAGCATGAAAGGCGCGCGATGCTGGCTCGCGACCCTGATGGCCGTTTGCCTGCCGCTTGCGCCGCTGCCGCTGTTGGCGGCGCACCTGCATCCGGTTATCGGCCAGGCGCAGCTCGTGAATCGTATGAGCGGTGAGCAGGCGCCGCCGCTGATAGACATCCGTACCCCCGCGGAGTACCGCTCGGGGCATATCCCCGGCGCCATCAATATCCCGCTGCAGGACTTCCAGCGGCGCTTCGCCGAGCTCGACGCTTTCCGGGACCGCGAGGTGGTGCTGTACTGTGAAACAGGTGCGCGGGCTTCCTATGGCGGGCGCTGGCTCGAGGCCCAGGGGTTCGAGGAGCTTCGCGTTCTCGACGGCCACATGGGGGCTTGGCGCGGGGCCGGCCTGCCCACCGAGCGCTGAGGCCGATGGCCCATCACTTTAGGTATATGGCGGACCCGCAGGAGCAATCGCTAACATCCCATGGTGTGCGTCCATGCACCCTGCGCGAGCGACTCGCTGTAGGCTAGCCTCGCCCTTTCCGTCATCCCGGCAACCCGTGGAGGCTCCCGGTGTCCGAACCCGACATGGACCTGGCCAGTGGAATCGCAGCCTTCGAGGCCAAGGAGTTCCGCCGCGCCCTGCAGTTGCTGACACCGCTGGCAGAGGGCGGCGACGCCGACGCTCAGTTTCGCCTCGCCATCATGTGCCAGAACGGTCTCGGCAGGGTGGCCAGCGAAGCGCAGGCCCTGCACTGGATGCAGGCCAGCGCGCACCAGGATCACGGGCTCGCCCTGCACGGCCTCGGCGTGATGTATCTCTACGGGGAGTGCGTTGACAAGGATGAATCCGAGGCACTCAAATGGTTTCGGCGGGCAGCCGACCAGGGCCTGGCGGGCTCCCTGACGACCCTTGCCATGATGTACCAGGAAGGGATCGGTGTGGAGAAAGACCCGGCGCACGCCCGGGAACTCTATCAGCAGGCGGGATTCGAGTGATCCGTTGGTGCGCATTCGTCGCCGCGGCCGTGTTGCTCGCCTGCGCAGGCGCGGTTGCCGCCCAGGCCCAGGCCCAGTCCGCGACGGCAGATCGGGCCTACCGGCTCTCGGCCGACGCGGCTGCCGATAAGCTGCAGTTCACTTGGAACATCGACCCGGGCCATTTCCTGTTTCGCAACAAGTTCCGATTCCGGGTCGACACCCCCGGCGTCATCCTCGGCGCCCCGCGCCTGCCGGCGGCGCAGGTGATCGCGGATGATTTTCTCGGTGACATCGAGGTCTACACCGAGCGGGTGGTGGTGGACGTGCCGCTGTCCTTCGTCGGGGCGCCGGCATCCGGTATCGACGTCAGAGTCGTGGCGCAAGGGTGTGCCCTGGGTGGGGACTGCAGTCCTCCGTTTACCGAGGAGCTGCGCATCGAGGTACCGGCGACAGCCACCAGGGCTGCTCCCCGGTCGTCCCCGGCTGTCGCCGCCCAGAGCGGCGCGGGCGCGACGCCCAATCCCCTGGCTGCGTTGATGGAGCTCGGCCAGTCCATCGGTGGCAGCATCGGTGAGGTGGAGTTTCTCGATCCGGATGTCGCCTTCGAGCTTCGCGCCGAGGTCGAGGATGAAGACACCATCGTCGCGCACTGGCAAATCGCGGACGGCTATTACCTGTATCGGGACAAGTTCCGCTTCACCCTCGCCGAAGGAAAGGATGTTTCCCTGGGCAGCCCGGCGCTGCCCGCGGGGAAGATCAAAGTCGACGACTACTTCGGCAAGATGGAGGTTTACTACCACGATGTGCTTGCCAGGCTGCCGGTTGAACGCGGCGCCGGCGGAGCCACCACCGTTACCCTGGATGTGGTCTACCAGGGCTGTGCGGACGCCGGGCTTTGCTATCCGCCCATCACCAAGAGCGTCAATCTGAAGCTACCCGTGTCGCACGATTCGGGACCCTCTACCGGGAGCCCGGATCCCGTGCAGCCGAACATCGCGCCGGCAGCGCCCGCCGACATCGAGCTTCCGGAGCAGGACCGTATCGCCCGCTCCCTGGCAAGCGGTAGCACCGTGCTCGTATTGCTGAGCTTTTTCGGCCTCGGCCTGCTGCTGACATTCACGCCCTGCGTGTTTCCCATGATCCCGATTCTTTCCAGCATCATCGTCGGCCAGGGCGACGACATCAGCACCCGAAAAGCGTTTGCCCTGTCGCTGACCTATGTGCTGGCAATGGCCGCCACCTACACGACGGCGGGCGTCCTGGCCGGCATGTTCGGCGCCAATCTGCAGGCGGCGTTTCAGAATCCCTGGATACTCACGACCTTCAGCATCGTCTTCGTGCTCCTGGCGCTCTCGATGTTCGGCTTCTACGACCTGCAGATCCCCGCCAGCCTGCAGGCCAAGCTGGCCGGTGCCAGCGGCCGCCAGCAGGGCGGGACCTTCGTGGGCGTCGGCATCATGGGTTTTCTGTCCGCATTGATCGTCGGGCCATGCGTTGCGGCGCCGTTGGCCGGGGCGCTCATCTACATCGGGCAATCCGGCGACGCGGTCCTCGGCGGCATGGCGTTGTTCGCCTTGAGCATGGGCATGGGCGCGCCGGTGCTGCTCGTGGGAACGTCGGTGGGCAAGCTTCTGCCCAGGGCCGGGCCCTGGATGGAGCCCGTCAAGACCATTTTCGGGGTGCTGCTGCTCGGCGTCGCCATCTACCTGGTGGAACGCATGGTGCCCGAGTGGATAGCCCTGTTGCTGTGGGGCGCTTTGTTGATCGTGGCCGCCATCTACCTGGGGGCCCTGGACACCCTGGCCGCGGAATCCAGTGGTTGGCGCCGCTTCCGCAAGGGCGCCGGACTGGTGATGCTGATCTATGGCGTGCTGCTGGTGGTGGGCGGCTCCGGCGGCGGCAACGACGTCTGGCAACCGCTCAAGGGGCTGGCCTCCGGGCCTGCCGGCGAGAGCCAGGAAGGTCTGGTGTTCCAGCGGGTCAAGGGCTCGCGGGGACTGGATGCCGCGCTGCGGGTCGCCAGCGCCCAGGGCAGGCCCGTGATGCTGGACTACTACGCCGACTGGTGTGTGAGCTGCAAGGAGATGGAGCGCTATACATTTTCCGACGCCAGCGTTCAGGCGGCGCTCGGCAACACCTTACTTCTGCAGACCGACGTGACCGCCAACGATGCCGAGGATCAGGAATTGCTGAAGCGCTTCAACCTGTTCGGGCCACCGGCCATTCTGTTCTTCGGTCCTGACGGGCGGGAGCGGCCCAATTACCGGGTGGTGGGATACATGAAGGCGCAGCGCTTCCGCGAGGTAGTGGAAAAGGCGACCTCGGGTGCGAACGGGCTGCGCATCTCCGAGACGTGGCGGCCGCGACCCGAACAAGCGGCGAGGCTGACCGATGCGCTCCATTCAAGCTCGTAAGCTGTAGCCGTGGGGCCGTCGTTCACCAGTAAGTACCCACCAGTAAGTACAGGTGTTGACACGGTCGTCCGCGCGCTCGTGTGCGTGATGCTGCTGACCTGTCACGCCCTCGCATACGCCGGACATTCGGTTAACCGCGCACTGACCGACGACCCGTCTCCCTACCTCCAGTTGCATGCGGGGGACCCCGTGCATTGGCGACGCTGGGAAGCGTCGTCCATGGAAGAGGCTCGCCGCTCCGACCGGCTTGTGTTTATTACCGTCGGATACTTTTCCTGTTACTGGTGCCACGTGATGCGTCGCGAGAGCTTCGGCGATCCGGGCATCGCGGAGATGCTGAACACGGCATTCGTTTCGGTGATAGTTGACAGGGAGCTCGAGCCCGCCCTCGACGAGTACCTCAACGCATTCGTTCAGGCCACGCGCGGATATTCGGGCTGGCCCCTCAACGTGTTTCTGACCCCCGAGGGCCACCCGTTGCTGGGCGCCGTGTACCTGCCGCCCGAGCAGTTCCAGACCCTGCTCCGGAGACTGACACTGGCCTGGCAGCAAGGCCGCGCCGAGCTCGGGAAGGCTGCCGCACAAGCCGCTGGCGTATTCCAGTCGAGCCAACAGCAGACGAGGGAAATGACCGTGGATCGCGCCAGCGTGGCGCCCATTCTCGAGACATTCGTCCAGCAGTCCAATCGTATCGCCGACGAGCTCGAGGGCGGCTTCGGCGACACCAGTAAGTTCCCCAGCGTGCCGCAGCTGCGCACATTATTGCTGGTGCATAGCATGGCGCAGGAGCCCAACCTGACCGAGTTCCTGATGCTCACACTCCGTCAGATGGCCGACAATGGCCTGCGCGACCATCTGGGGGGCGGGTTCTTCCGCTATACGACGGACCCGAACTGGTTGACGCCGCATTTCGAGAAGATGCTCTACGACAACGCCCTGCTGGCGGATCTCTACCTGCAGGCCGCGGAGGTTCTCGATACGCCGAGTCTGGTGCTGGTCGCCCATGACACACTGGATTTCATGCTGGCCGACCTGTGGCGGGACGGCGCCTTCGACTCCAGCCTTTCGGCGGTGGACGATAAGGACGTGGAGGGCGGGTACTACCTCTGGGATCGGGAAACACTGGAGCGCGTGCTTGATGACGACGAGCGCCGAGTAGCGGGCCTGGCCTGGCAGCTCACCGGTACGCTGCCATTCGAACAAGGCTATCTGCCCGTGGCCGGCGCCGACCGGGGAGCCATCGCCGAGCAGCTGGCGATTGATGGCGAAGCGGTGGATGCTCTGGTGGCGTCGGCCAGGGACAAATTGCGGGCCGAACGGCGAAATCGGACACTGCCGCGGGATACCAAGCAGCTCACCGCCTGGAACGGCATTGCGCTCGCGGCCCTTGCACGTGCCGGGGCACGACCCGATGGTGCTCGCTACCTGGCGGCCGCGCGGCGCTTGCGCGACGTAATCGCCTCCGAGCTGTGGACAGGCTCGGTGCTACTGCGCGCCCGGGGCGCCAGCAGTGCTGACGGCCAGGGCAGCCTGCAGGACTATGCCTTTGCCGCCGATGGTTTGCTGAGCCTGGCGAGAACAACGCACTCGGCGGCTGACTACGAGCTGGTGCGCCGAATCCTCGTCGACGCGTGGCAGCGTTTCCACACGGAGCACGGTTGGCGGCAGACGGGCGCGTCTTTGATACCCATGCTGCAGCCGTCGCCCGCCATGTCCGATGGCCCGATACCGTCGCCGTCGGCGACGATACTCGCCGCCAGCCTGGAAACGGCCGCGTTTCTTCAGGACCAGGAGCTGCGCGGGCAAGCCGAAGCGGCGATGCGGCGGGCAGGACCCGCTCTGGCCGAGCAACCGTTCTTTTATGCCAGTCATCTGGCCGTGCTGACGCGCTTCGCTTATCGATAGGTGGGGGGAAGTCGTAGCGCTCGAGATTCGGTTATAATCGCTGCCATCACGCAACAGACGATCGATATCGACCGATGAGCAAGTTTGCGAAGAACCTGCCGAAGATGGATGAGGCAGCGGCCGCCGCCGCGGCATTGCTCAAGGCGCTGGCCAACGAGGATCGACTGCTGATTCTATGCAATCTGGCCGCCGGCGAAAAGAACGTGACCGAGCTGCAGGAAATCCTCGGTCTCCGGCAACCAACGCTCTCTCAGCAGCTGTCGCGGCTGCGTTACGAGGGGCTGGTGGCGTTCCGGAGAGACGGCAAGAGCATCCACTATCGTCTGGCCAGTGACGAAGCGGCGAAGGTAATCGAGGTTCTCTACGAGCTCTACTGTGCCCCAGTGCCCCGGAAAGCGGCGCCGGCCAAAATCAACCGGCGAGGAAACAAGACGAAAGCTAACGCGCGGGCTCGCGCGGTGCCGGCCTGATAACGCTCCCGCGCGCCGAAGGGTGCGCGGGAGTATTTCTCGAGCCTGTATAAGAGCTCTGCGCTCGTTACTTGACCACCGCGCTCTGCCAGAGCTGCTCCTGCTCCTTGGCCTGAGCCACGGCCATCTCGCCCTGCATCTTGGCCTTCTTGGCGAGCTTCTCGGCCGTCATGTAGTCGCCCTTGGCGGCCGCCTCCTTGGCCTTCTTCAGCATCTTGCCGGTATCGCGCCATTCGTAGTTCATCGACGCCGCCTTCTTGCGGGCCGCGTCGGCGGCTTCGTAAGAAGCGTTGAAAGACTGCTCGTCGGCGGACACCGTATTACCGGCAGAAGCCACCAACAGACTCGCGCCCATGACGGCCACAATGGTTGAGAGTTTACGCATTCTCATCCCCTCCTCGTTACGCTGTCACTGTCGCGACGCCGGGCCGTTGATGGGCACGCCGTTGCTCATGGCCGTGTGGAAGTACTCGAGATTGCGGTACTCACGGCTCTGGGCCTTGAACGGCTTCGCACGCACCTGCTTGTTGCAGCCGCCGTAGCGCCGCTGCAGGGTACCGAGACTTTTCCACTTTTTCCGATACACCGGGAAATGACTCGTCTGGCCGAGGGCCGGGCTGAGCAGGTTGGCGCGAATCAATTTGCCCGGTGAGTGCACATGGCAGTTGGCACAGGAGAAGTTGAGCTGGCCACGCTTGGAATAGTAGAAGCGCTTGCCGTCCTCGTAGGCGGCCAGGGCGCGGGGATCATCGGGGATCACCACGTTGGTCTTGTTACCCTTCGAGAGAGAGGTCAGATAAGCGCCCAGCTGCGCGATGGCTCCCTTCTTGTACTTCAAGGGCTTTTCGCCGTTCGCCTCCCGGCACAGGTTGATGGCCCACTCCAGGGTCATGACCTCGCCGCGGTCGGCATCCCACTGGGGATAGTCCTGACGTATGCCCTTCTTGTAGTTCGGGAAACAATCCGCATAGCCTTTGCCGTTGGCGAAGGCCGTGTGGAACAGCTTGTCGCCCTTCTCGACGTCTTCTTCCCACGGCGCGAATTCTTCGAAGTTCAGCCACGCATCTCGCCGTACGTCGTCGATGGCGTAAATGCCGTCTCCGAATCCCGCCAGAGTGACGCCGGGAAACTGGTTCTTGAAAAACATCTGAAAGGCGTCGATGTCCTTTTGTGGTCCCGCCTGTGCAAGGCCGGTCATCAAGGCCAGACAGACTCCCAAGATAGTCGCTATTCTTCGCTGCATCTTCAGGTCCCTCCCCGGGGAATTGGTACGCAGACGGAGCTCATCGGGCCCTTGGAACACAGGGCTCGGAACCCCGACTCGGGGCTTACAGGTTATTTGACAGTTGCTTCGCCGGAGGCGCTCTCACCCTTGTTGTCCACCCAGGAGAGCTTGACGGTGTCGCCCTTCTTTGCGCCTTTGACGTCGAACGACATGTAAGGATCCTTGGAAACTCCCGGGCCCAGGTATGCCTTCATGACTGTCTTTCCGTTGACCTCACAATTCACTTCCGTGATGTAGTGAGCCGGAATTTTATTGCCGGTCTTCTTGTCCTTGCGGTTACCGGTCTCCATGGGGTGCTTGAGAAGCGACTTGACCGTCACGATCCCGTTCTTCTCCTTTGCTCTGATTTTGATCTTCGCCATTACTAATTCCTCGCCACGTTGCAGACTGAGTTGCCAGCGTGCCTAGCCTCCGCAGCCCCCGATGGTGACCTTGACCTCTTTAGTGGCGCTGTACAGCTTGCCGCCGGCCTTGACCACGGCATGCACATCCGAGGTCTTAGCCATCTTGATGCGCGTCGACACCAACCCTCCCGAGCTCGGCGTCAGTTCGAATGAAGCCGCCAGAGGGTTCGGATTGTTCGGCACGATGATGCTCACCGACTCCGCATCGGAGAGGTCTGTTTTCACCGTGATCGGCACCACGGCGCCGTTCTCGGCGATGTCCGGCGCCTTGATGCTAACGTGGCTGCTGTCCGTATTCGAGCTGTTAAACAGCGTGTTCATCACGTCGTCGTACTTTTCCGCACCGAAGGCCTCCTTGGGCCTCGCTGCGAACACCTTGAGCGGCACCACGAGGATGGTCGCGGCAACGCCCAGGGCCGTGTGCAGGAACTTTCTGCGGTGAATGGTCATGATACTTGGACTCCTGATACGGTGCTCCGAACCTCAGAGCGTATACAAATACTCGACGATGTTATCGATTTCCTTGTCCGTCAAGACACCGTACTTGCCGAAAGGCGGCATCATCGACTGGGGATTCTTTTTGGTCGCGTCATAAATCTGCGCGCGCAACACCGCTTTGTCTGGAAAGCGTGCTTTCATGGCGAGCAGCGGCGGGCCGACATTGCCAGCCAGAGTGGCATCGTCCATGACGTGGCAGGTCATGCAGTTGCCCTTCTTTCGGTCGAACGCAACTGCCTTGCCGTCCTCCGCAGCCGAGGCGGCGACAGCTTCCGGCGCAACTGCCACGGTGCCCAGCAACATGATCGCGGTCACGGTGGCTACCAGCGAACTCATCAACCTTCGCATCTTCATAACCTCCCAAGGGTCGGCTCCGTTGACCTGGCATTGAAACGGATGGCTCACCAGGTGTGGGAAAAACCTTGCATCTGCGAATGCCGGGAAGTGCCCCAGGCAAAGCGCCGCGCGGCTCTCACCGGTACCCGGCGCTTGCTCGTATGAGCGTTCGAAGCGCCGCGCCCACCCCCGGCGTGGCAATCGACCCGGTCAGATACTCGCAATTATATTTATACGCGGAAGCTAATATAAGCGAGGACGTCGACGGACGGAACACCCCCCTGGATATAAATGCCGTCCGCCCCCCCTATTCCCTTTGACATACCCGGTGGGGCGCCCTGCCTCTTGCTGCTCGCGGGCGTTTCGTAGTAGGCGGCTCACTCGACGACGATGGTGTAGGTGTATTCCGAGCCGTCGCCGCTGGCAGGATTCTGCGGATCCTTCAACAGTGC
>Ga0255058_10002292_pt1 | contig 10563 bp, 10 predicted proteins | sample Cases_109_9_MG_FD_188637 | JGI IMG/M metagenome (GOLD analysis project Ga0255058, IMG submission 188637) | Seawater microbial communities from Amundsen Gulf, Northwest Territories, Canada - Cases_109_9 | ecosystem: Environmental > Aquatic > Marine > Gulf | place: Canada: Northwest Territories... | reverse complement strand
GAATATTTCGTTCGCCGCCGATGCGAGCCCGTCGTGTCAGCGATTCATTTCAAAGGCTCGGAGTCCGCAAGGATGGCGCCGGGATTTGCAAAGCTTTTGCGCGGTACTGAACTCACTGCCATTATCATATGCCCGTCAAACCCTTTTCTCAGCATCGACCCGATACTTTCAATACCGGGTGTAAAAACCTCATTAAGCAATTGCCCTGCCCCCGTCATCGCCGTATCCCCGCTCGTCGGTGGAAAAGCGATAAAAGGCCCAACAGCGAAAATTATGGGCGAACTCGGCGTCCCGGTTGCGGCAAGCGCTGTTGCAGAGCACTATAAAGGGCTCATTGATGGATTTGTGCTCGATTCCTCAGACGCGAGATTCGCCGATTCGATTGCTGATCGCGGTTTGAAGGTCAAGGTTACGAACACCGTGATGCAGACACTGGACGATCGAATTTCACTCGCACGCGATGTACTTGAGTTTGCAGTTAGCCTGCGATGATCAGTCCGAGCTTTGATGTTATTGCCAGTTGGGCGGTCGCAGTTGCTCAAGCGCTTGAGGTACGCGGCCTTGACAGCACTGCGATGTTCTCCAAGGCAGGAATCGACCTGGCCACTGCCAGGGATCCCGGCATGCGATTTCCGGCGGATCGAATGACGATAGTCTACGAACTCGCGGAGCAAGCGACCGACGATCCGTCATTCGGTTTATCCATTGCCGAATTTATTCATCCAACTTCTCTCAATGCGCTCGGCTACTCACTGTTCGCGAGCAAGGACCTGGAGTCGTTCTGCCGTCGCGTAGTGCGTTACTTCGGCCTGGTTTCTACGAATGCGGTAACGGAGACAGTGCAGAAGCACAATGAGTTTCATCTGAATATGCTGCCCGCAACCGGTTCGGATTCGTTTGCGCCCCAGGATGCGTGGCTCGCTACCCTCCTGAATTTTAGTCGGTTTATTTACCGCCCGGACTTTGATCCCCTGCGTGTCGAGTTGCGGCGGCCCCGGCCCGACACGCAAATCGAAAAATTCTCTGGGTGGTTTCGGGCACCGATTCAGTTTGGCTGTGAAAAAAACGTCCTCGTATTCCATTCACGCGACATGAACGTTCGCCTCCCGGCGGCAAACGCCGAGTTAGCGCGGCAGAACGATGAAGTCGTTATGGCCTTGCTGAAGCAAATTAATCGAAGTGACATCATCGCTCAGGTCCGGGCGTCTTTCATCGAGTTGCTGCCATCGGGTGACTGCAGCCGGGAAAATGTGGCTACGCGATTGGGCATGAGTGAGCGCACGCTGCAAAACAGGCTGATGGAACGAGGGACAAACTACAGCGACCTTCTAGGTGAAACCCGGCGCGAGTTGGCGGAGCAATACATGCAGCAACGTCTTCACACGGTCAGCGAAGTTGCGTTCCTGTTGGGCTTCTCGGAAATCAGCAGTTTCTCGCGCGCATTCCGCTCCTGGAAAGGTGAGTCTCCAAGCCGCTATCGCGAACGCATATTGACCGGTTGACGGTCGCTTTTGAATCCCGTCTTTATGAGGAATTCCCGGCTCCGGTGATTCGAATCCCGGCGCCTTCAAGTCCATATTTCTTATTCAGAAAAATCAAAATGGAAGTGAGGGCCTCTGGCACGGCAGAGTTGTCGATCGCGCCTGCATGCCATGCGGTCAGACCGATATCCTGAGCCAGTCCGATAACGACTTGACGCGCTTCGGGATCGTTGCCGCAGACCAGGACATCGCAAGCGATATCATGCAAATCGTCGCCCCGCAGATGAGCGGCCGCAATATTGTGAAACGCGGATACCACCCGTACATCTTCTCCGAGGCTTTGCTGCGCCGCCTTTGCCACAGATCCGCCTGGCGGTAATTGAACCCGCATTACTTTTGGCGGCACGAGTGGGACCGTGGCGTCGACGAATATTTTTCCCTGCACGCTGTCTCTGACCGAATCAATGGTCCGGGCATGACTGGCGAATGGCACGGTCATGATGACTACTTCGGCGCCCGCCGCAGCATCCCGGTTTTCGGCGGCCTGAATGCCGGTGCCCGGTGCATCCTCCAGCAGTGCTTGTGCTGCGCGACTCGCTTTGGCGGCCGAACGGGAGCCAATGGTGACCTTGTAACCTGCTTTGGCCAGTTGATACGCCAGCCCCGAGCCGAGATCACCAGTGCCGCCCAGAATGGCGATGTCCGGTTTGCGGGACATCGCAGATCAGGCGGCGCCGCCGGCGTGCACCAACTGACGAAACTCATCATCGGTCATCAGGCGCCCTGCGGCGGTCGCCTGTTCTTTGACCTGCGCGAGAAGTTCTCCATGCAGTTCCTCGGGGACTTCGAGATCAAGCTCCTGCAGCTTGAGCTTGATGCTCGAGAGCCCGCTCTTTTTTCCGAGTACGATGCGGCGCGGCGCCGCCACAATATCGGCGGAGTAAGGCTCGATCGCCTCGGGAATATGGAACTGGTTTGCGACGGCACCGCTTTCCCGCGTGAACAGGTTTTCGCCGACCACCGGACGCCAGCCATCTACGCGATAGTTTCCGGCCTCTTGCACGAGCGCGGAAACTCTCCGTGCCTGTGACAGATCGAGTTCCACGGGCACATCGTACAAACAGGATAAGGCAAGCGCCACTTCGCAAATATCGGAATTGCCGGCGCGCTCGCCTATGCCGTTAACCGTACCCTGCACCCAATCGGCGCCACCCCTGACAGCCGCAATTGCCAGAGCCGTACCGAGACCGAAATCATTATGACCATGAAAGTGCAGCGGCATGTCCGGGCCGATCCATTGACGCACGGTCCGTATGAGATTCTCAACGGCCTCCGGCGCGCAGGCGCCGATAGTGTCCACGACTGCTACTTCTGCTGCACCGGTTTCTATGGCACGCTCATAAACTTCCCGCAAAAAACCGAGGTCGCTGCGGGTGCTGTCGACCGGGAAAAAGAGGACGCGCAACCCTTTGTCAACCGCATGCTTGATCGCATCCGTTACGCGCTGCAGCACGATTTGGCGATTAAAGCCGTACGCCTCCATCTTGACTTCGCTGGTGGAGATTTCGATCAGCGTCTGCGTGATACCGAGTTCGATCAACGCGTCAAGATCGCCTTTGACAGCTCGGGAAAAGCCCCAGATCTCGGAGTCCAGCCCGGCTTCCAGGATACGTTTGACTGCCTGAGAATCCGCTTCGGATACCCGCGGAAATCCCGCCTCGATCCTGCCGACGCCGAGATCCGCAAGACCGCGGGCGATGTCGAATTTCTCATCGGGATTGAATACGACACCGACAGCTTGCTCACCATCTCTCAGGGTCGTGTCATAAAACTTGACGGGCTTGCTTCGATCGAAGCCCATTCTAACTTCATCGAGCTTGTTTAATTCGCTGGTCCAGATATTTTCCTGCATTTTCTAGCCTTCAAAGTAATCAGTTCATGCGATGGCGATTGGCCGAATCAACGATGCCTCGCCGCCTTTGATTTTCAGCGGTAGCACCACTACCGTGGAAACAGTCTGCCGGTCCGCGGCCAGACTTTCGAGATTCAGGCTCTTCATCACGTAAATGCCGTTTTCGATCAAAAGCACGCGGTGAGCATCAAAAAGATCGGGCACACCGAGTGACAAATTGTCTGTACCTACAAGTTTCGGTTTTTTTGCCGCGAGCCAGCGCACCGCTTCTGGTGAAAGGCCGGCCCATTTGTGCAAGTAGGTGTCACCGTCAGTTTCGAAGTATTTACCGAAGCCGGTACGGACGATGGCGCAGTCGCCTTGACGAAATTCGATGCCCTGCTCGTCGGCCGTACCCTCCAGGTCTGCAACGGTGATGGAGTATTTTTCCGGCAATACATCCACACCTTTATAAACCGGAACATCAAACATGACCGCGCGCAAGACAAGCGGCGGCACATCTTCCATGCTGTGCAGGGGATCGGGAAGATCGACGAATCCGCTACCGCGTTGATACGGCGTTATATCGATACCCTGCACTTTCAGATCCTGCGACATATGGACCGGCGCATCGAAATGGGTGCCGGCGTGCATCGAGGTGATCAGCATCCCTATGGCATGCGAAAAACCGGGCTCGATCTTGCCGAGGTCTTTGAGCACATGCTCGTGATAGTCGAACAAAAAATACTGATACGGCGGATCGAAGGGATGAACCGGCATGCCGTTCCAGTAACACTGGCCGAGGTCATAGACACGCGCATTTGCGATCAGATCGTGCAGTGCTTCCTGGCCCACAGACAACCTCCCTAGTTTTCTGCGACTCCGCAAAAAGTAAGAATGCATTCGACATACACTTTGATGATGTCCAGCATATCGCCAATATGCACGGCTTCGCCCTGATGGGTATCGAAGCCGCCGCCACCACTGCGAATACGACCGGCAGAGCCATAGTTTACCGTGGGTATACCGTAACGGTTCATATGCGCCGCATCGCTGTACCAAATCTCGTTGCCGAATTCGGGTGGCTTGCCCAGTTGTTCAGTGTGCGCGGCTACGATCGTCTGAATCAGCTCGTGGTCGTCAGGAATCGATGTGCCTGGTCCGGAGACATAAATATCCACCGTCGTGCCGTCGAGCGAGGGGTGCATTTTCTCCACGCCGCGGATGAGTTCCCGCACCTCACGATAGACCTCAATCGGCAACACATCGGGTGGAGTACGCACATCCATGTAGATGCTGCAGGTATCCGGTGTCCTTGCGCCACGCCACGGCCATCCGCCCTCTATCGCAGCAATGTTGACCTTCGGCTGTGTCCCGCCAAACTCGTTGCGCTCCATGTAGCCAGGTATCCACTCATTGAGCGCATTCAGTATCAGACTCGAATTACTGACCGAGTTTTTCTGGTACTCGGACCAGGCGGTATGAATAAGCATGCCGGGTACTGTGATTTTGAACCAGGTAGTACCGCAGTGCCGCGGGATCACCATCATGTTGGTCGGTTCCCCGAGTATGCAGTAATCGGCGACCGCGCCGTGCGTAATAGCGTACTTGGTGCCGGGGCCGTAACCCTGGTACATCCTGCCCTCGAATTCATTGACCGGTGCTTTTTCGATTTCACCGGCAACGCCGGCGATCACCACGTTTCCGGCGATCTCGATGCCGGCTGCCTTGATCGATTCGCACGCGAGTGTGTATGTGGCGAGCGCACTTTTCATGTTGAAAGTACCCATGCCGTAAATCCACTCATCGTCCACGACATTGCCTTCGCAGCGATAGCCGAGACCACGGTGAGCCTGCTCCGGGCCGAATGATGTATCCAGATGCCCGTTAAACATCAGCGTCTTGCCGCCGCCGGCGCCTTCCCACAATCCGATGGCGTTGTAACGCTCATCTCCGATCGGCTGCAACGTCGAGCGAAAGCCCGCGCCTTGCAGCACTTCGTGGAACTCCCGTGCCATGTCGCCTTCAAATCCGGTCGGACTCGGGACATTCACCAGTTGCACGACAAGATCTACGAGACGACTGCGGTCGATCTGGTCAACGGCTTTTTTAACGAGTGCTTGATCTACATTGTTAGCCATCATCAATCACCGGCAATGATATGAACGGTCAACGTGCCGAGCTCCGCAACGGCGGCATCGACCCGATCACCGGGCTTGAGCCAGACCGGGGTTTTCATTCCGGCCGCAACCCCAGGCGGGCTGCCACTGGTGATAATATCGCCGGGCTCCAGAGTGATGTTGGACCACCAGGAAACCAGCTCCGCCGTCTTGTAGTGCATATCACCCGTATTCGCATCCTGGCGCAGCTCATCGTTAACCCGAAGTTTCATCGTCAGATTGTGCGGGTCCGATAATTCGTCGGTAGTAACGAGATGCGGGCCGAACGGACATGACCCGTCAAAGCTCTTGCCCAGCAAAATCACTTTGTTGGAGTGCTCACGCGCTTGTATATCACGGGCCGACAGATCGTTGAATATCGTGTAGCCGGCCACGTGGTCCATGGCATCGTTCGGAGACACGTGAAACGCTTTCTTGCCGATGATAATGCCGATCTCGATTTCGTAATCCAGTTGATTCGTGAAACGTGGAATCGCAACATCGGACCCTGATCCGGTGACGGAGGACGGAGCCTCCAGAAACCCGGTCGGGTGTTCGAAATGAAAATCACCCCAGTTATGAGACTGCCACTCCGGCTGCTGCCAGTCCTTCAACTCCTCGAGGTGACTGTCGAAATTGCAGGCGGTGTGGATGATCTTGCCGGGACGCGGCACGGGTGCGTCAAGCCCGATATCGTCCGCGGCATAGACATGCGGTTTCCCTGCGACACCCTCACCGAGGTCGTCTATCACCGCTTTTGCCTTCTCCAGACCGGCTTCGCCCATATTCAGAAATGCAAGCATGTTATCGGGCAGAGCGCCTTCGCTCAGAGCGTGCAGGTCTACATAATGATCTTCTACAAAAGCACCAATCGTAGACTCGACGCCATCATTTATCGTGAAAGATGCTAGCCGCATGACTCAGGCTCCCGGCTTCAGATCAGGCAAGACTGCTTCGCCAAACAAACGAATCGTTTCGAGGTTATCTTCCTCGCTGGCGCCAACGACTTCAAGCAGCGGTGTATTGAGACCCGCGTCCACCAATTCCTGGGTGATTTCCAGACATTCGTCGGGTGTACCCGAGATAACCGTGAACGCTCGTTGCATTTCGTCACTGACCAGGTGAGTGACATCGTCCTCGGTGCCGGCGGCAATCGCTTTGCGGAAAGGTTCCCAGGTCTCGTCGGGCAGGCCCGAGGTACTGAGAATGACATCATTCTTGATATTGCGCAGCTTGTTGATGACGTAAGTCCCGGTGTAGCTACGGGTCGCATCCTTGGCCTTTGCCCCATCTTTCGAACACGCGGTCAGAATAACGCCGCCGACCGGAAAATCAGGCGGTAATTCCCGGTCAACGGCGGCGGCTCCCGCCCAGCAATTTTCTTTTGCGTACCGGGTAAAACCGGGCGATGTCAGTCCCGGCAACAGCAATCCATCAGAAATCTTGCCGGCCAACTTTTGCATGAATGGACCCGTTGCCCCGATGTAAATCGGAATTTCCGTACGCAGCCCGCGACCCTTCCGATCGATAGCGGGCATATCACATTTGAATAACTCGCCGTCGTAGGCAAATGCCTCCCCGCTTGCGATACCGCGGATCATGTCTACTGACTCGCGGTGGGTTTTCACCGGCGTAAACTTTTTCATATCGAGGTTGAGGTATTCGGTGCCAACCTTGCCCGCACCGAGACCCATGATGAAACGCCCTCCGGACAGTTCATCCATGGCATTCGATTCCGATGCCTGAATCGTTGGGTGCCGCATGTAGGGCGACGTTATTCCCAGGCCGATTGGAATTTTCCTGGTAGCCATTGCCGCCGCAGCGAGGGTCGTAAAGCAACCGCGCGACTCATGACCGTACTTGCGAAACCAATGATAGGCCTCTGCGATCCAAAATCCGCCGCTGCAGCCCGACTCCTCGGTTTGCCTGGCATAGGCCTGAATGGCGGAGATGGGTTCGTAGGATTTGAATATGACACCTACGTTGGGTTGTGTTCCGCTCATTATTCTTCCTCCTGATAATACTTGCTCAACTGAATTGGCCCGCTTACAGACTGGCCTCGCCGCCCCGATAGTAAGTTACCGGCACGCCGGACAAGGATTCTCCGCCGTCTTTACCGACACGGAATGTTTCCTGAAAATACAAGCAGGACTTGCGATCTTCGGTCATGACATGGGGATGCATGGAGCACACCATGTTCTCAGGCAGCTCAAACTCCGTGCCCTCTCCGATTCTCGGGAACTCGATCATCGTCATGCCGATCGAATGGCCCGATACATGACCCAAACGCCAGCCCTTTCCTTCGAACGGCGTGATGCATTTCCTGTGTACCTCATGGGCACTGGCCCCGGCTCTCAGGTTTTCCTTCACAAGTGCATGGAACTCTTCATAGGCATCCATGAATCGCTGCATTTCCGTACTGATACCGCTGGGCGCGATTAATCGTGAAAATTCCACCCAGTGGCCGCCCAGACCGGTAACTTCCAGACCGTACAACAAGCCATCGGTATCCTGAACCTTACGGTTCGCGTCGGGAAATACCATCTGCGGCAGCAGCGAGCCATCCGGTCCGGCCAGTATCATATCCATCGTATTGCGAGCCGTTCCCAGGGCCGTAAAGGTCTGTTCAGCAACGCCCATGAGCTCGGACTCCGTTTTGCCGGCCTGGTACGCCTGGACAACTGCCAATACGCCCGCCTTGTTGACATCCATGGAGTGACGTACGGAGGCCATTTCTTCCTCACTTTTCTGAGCCCTCGAGTAATCGAATGCTTCATCAAAGTCGATGATTTCGAGATCAGCCTTGAGAAGTGCCCGATAGTCGCGGACCGGCATAATGAAATTCAGGCCGTAGACGCCGACCCGCTTATAGCCGCGATTCTTGCATTCATCGGCCATCCATTCGCCACAGTTCAATGTTTTTATTTGATTTTCGATAAACGTCTGGCTGTGATCTCCAACCCAGGTCGCCTCCTTCGGGTAAACGGCCGTTGATTCGCCATCCATCGGCACCAGCACATAGGCGTAACGATGCAGGATATGGAAGCCGCACATGTATCGCAGTGCACCTTCAAAGCCCGTGTACTCACTGCCACTCACAATGAGTGCATCGAGGTCTGCTTTTGCCATTGCCTGTCGCGTATTGCGATAACGCCGCTCGATTTCCTGCTGGCTGGGCTGAAATTGTTCTTTAGTTGTCATTGGCCTTCTCTTCCTGTCAATCGCCGCGCGTCCATGAATGTTCCAGGCCTTCGATCAAGGCCCAAATCGCCTGATTCAGTGGCGTTGGAACACCGCATTCCTCGCCGAATTTCACGATGCCACCGTTCAGCGCGGCTACCTCAGTGGGCCGCCGCGCAATGGCATCCTGCAGCATGCTCGCTTTGTGATGGTAGGCCACCTCACGGGCATGATCGACGAGTTTATCGGGGTCACTGTCGAGCGTGATGCCCAGTGCATCTGCCACAGCCACACCTTCGGCCACCAGTCCTGAAATCACCTTTCTTACGGCCGGCTGATCGCAGGCTACGCCGTGCGGCAGGCGCGTCAGTGCACCGATAGGATTAGTCGCAGCATTGAATATCAACTTGGTCCACTGGGCGCCGCGGGAATCCTCCATTGCCAGCGTATCAATGCCCGATTCGGAGAGGTGCCTGGCCAGTAATTCGATTTCGGCCATTGCGGCAGGCTTGGGTTCGAAGGGTCCTATCCAGGTTTTTCCGCCAGTATCCTGTTCGACGTGTCCGGGTTCGACGACGTGTCCGGCCGGAAAGGTCGTGCCACGAATCACCCGCGGTACATATTCGGCAATGATTTCCTCATTACCCGCTCCGTTTTGCACAGTGCAGACTGCGCCGTCCTGAAAAACGCTCGCTGTGCTCTCGATAGCCGCACGGGTATGCAGGGATTTCGTTGCGACGATTCCATACTCACACGGCGGTATATCTTCGGGGTTCGAGGTTGCATGTGGATAAGAGTGCACATCGCTTTCGCCGGACAGCCGCAATCCTTTCTCATTGATCGCGTTTACGTGGTCCTGATCCAGATCGAAAGCCCAGACCTCCACGTCTTCGAGTTTCGCCAGGTGGGCCGCAAACAAGCTGCCGATTGCTCCGCAACCTACGACACAGACTTTCATGATGTTCTCCCGTCATCCTGTTGTTGCCAACTATATTCGATTCCTTTAACGAGGCCGTAAAGGGCTTCATGAATCGGCGCTGGTATGCCGAGCTTCTTCGCTTCCCTGACGATCGCACCGGTCAACCAGTCGACCTCGGTCAGGTGTTTCGACCGGACATCGTCCAGCATCGAAAACACATGCGCATAATCATCGTCACCGGTCTGCCCATGACTCACCGCATTGACGTTCATTTCCCACGGGTCTTCGTAAAGTTCGATGCCCTGAGCCGCCGCCACCCGTTTGCCCTCGTCCATCATGTCAAATACGAGTCGACCCAGGTCTGCGGGTTTCTCCCTTTTCGCGAAATCCTTGATATGCGGCAAGTTCGTAACGGCACCGATGCTATTGACAACCGAGTTAAACAGCAACTTCGACCATTGTGCCGGCCGCACGTCGCTGAAAGCTTTCGCCTTCAGACCGGATCGGTTTATGAGCTCGGCTACCTGTTGCGTCATCTCGTCACTCGCCCCACGCCGCGCCCAGGGACCCATCCAGGTCTCGGTATCCAGCTCATATTCAACATGAACATCGGAGTGACGCACGCCGCTCATAAACGTGATCGACGAAATAATCGGCCAATCGCCATATTGTGCAACAACATCCTCACAGCCCAGGCCGTTCTGCACGGTCATTACGGTGGCATTGGGAAAGTGTCCCGACAGACGCTTTGCAGCCGCCTCAACGGCTGTCGCCTTTGTTGCTATGATGATTAAATCGACCTCCCCGAGCTCCTCCGGGTCCATGCTGGCCTGAATCGGTGTCTGCAAATCGGACTTGCCGCTCACCTTCAAGCCTTCGCGATTCAGCCGCTCTTCGTGCTCCTGACGCCGCACCAAAACCCTGGCGCTAACC
>Ga0255058_10002291_pt1 | contig 10563 bp, 9 predicted proteins | sample Cases_109_9_MG_FD_188637 | JGI IMG/M metagenome (GOLD analysis project Ga0255058, IMG submission 188637) | Seawater microbial communities from Amundsen Gulf, Northwest Territories, Canada - Cases_109_9 | ecosystem: Environmental > Aquatic > Marine > Gulf | place: Canada: Northwest Territories... | reverse complement strand
CGGCGGGGGGCCGCCTGGGACCGGATAGCCCGCGTGAGCGAACCAGACTCTCGCCGCTTGGCGCGCGCCGTCTTGCGGTTACTGGCACGTTCAATTGAGCAATCGTGACCCCCACGAAAGTCGTGGGTGTACTGAAGCGCAACGCGCCGAAGGCCTTCGAGCTACCCGGCGTGTAAACATTCTCTCCTCAGTCGTCTGGGCACAAAGGATGCTGACCCGAAGGTCGCATAGGCCCGCGGTCGAGGAGGAAGCCAATGGAACGCTACATAGGATTGGATGCGGTTTACGCTTAAGGTGTTCTGCGCAATTCGGGGGCCAATTCGGGGGCTGAAGGAGAACTCGGGACGAGAGACTACTGGACGCCGAGCTCCGTTGCCGTGGCGCCGACCAGCGACTTGATGATCTTCACGGCGAAGTCGGTATCCAGGGGATCGGCCGTGTCGCGGCCTCCGACGCAATGGTAGTACGGGTGCCGGAAGTTGGCGGTGTCGGAGAGCAAGATCCCCGGATAGCCAGCTGCCCAGAACGGCGCGTGATCGGACCGCAGCAGATCGGACACAGCGGGGATGTTGAGTAAGGCGTCGGGCACCTCGAGCTCGATCCATGGGAGCTCCACGCCGTCTGCGTATCGTTCGAAAGCGTCGTTCAGCGCGCGTGAGGCCTCGTTGGCCACGATGGCGATGAAGTCACCGCGAAACTCGTTCGCTTCGACCATGGCGGTCACATCTGGGAACAAGAGATCGAGGCCTGGCGGCACCAGCTGGGAGTTCGGCTCATCGCTCTTGTAGCCGATCATATCGAGGCTATACATGCCGGCGATTTCGGTCCCTTGCTGAATCGCTCGGTCCGCGTATGCCCTCGCGCCTAGCAGCCCGAGCTCTTCCTCATCCCAGCAGACGACGACGAGAGTGCGCTCGAACTCGGCAACCGACAGGGCTCGTGCTGCTTCGAGCGCGCCCGCCACGCCGGAAGCATTGTCGTCAGCGCCTTCGCAATCGGAGACCGCGTCGTAGTGGCCAGACACGATAATCTGTTCGTCACTGGTTCCCACCAATGTGCCGATGACGTTCACGCCCGTGCCATAGTCGTGGAGCTCGATGTCGAACCCGAGCTCGGTGAGGCGTTCCGCACAAAAATCTTGGGCCTCCTGCCAAGCCTGCGAGCCGTCGTTCCGAACTCCGGCCACGGAATTGAGGTCGGCTTCATATCGGGCCGAGTCTACCGAAGCGACCATGGCGTCGATGATTGCGGTCACGTCCGTGCCTCCCGTTCCCGCGGACCCACCTGATCCGCCGCTATCGCCAGTCCCTCCTGAACCACCAGTCCCCGAGGACCCCGATGAGGTACAGCTGACCGAGAAGCCAAGAGCGATGATCAGACAGAAGTTGCACGCAATACGGTTCATGACGCCTCCACACGAGCTTCTGTGACGGCGAGTCTACACCAAAACGAAAACGGAACCAGCAGGGGATCCCGTTTCGCAGTGCAGAGACTTACCCGCCATGATGCCGGAAATGCGAATGCAAACGCGCGGCTCTTTCTGCATGCGGGCACTGCTCATCCATCGGAATGCCCCAGATCTTTGCTTGGATCGATCCGGTCTCGGATCGCCTGTTTCAGCTCCTTGGGTTCCGGAAAACGACCCGCTGCTCGTCTCGAGAACAACACTTGCCCGTCCAGCCGCACATCGAAGGTGCCTGAAGAGGACGGTAGCAGGGCGACCTCCCCAATCGCGTCTTCAAACGTGGTGAGCAGCTCTTGGGCCAACCAAGATGCGCGCGCGAGCCAACGACACTTGGGGCAATAGTGTATCTCGACTCTCGGTGCGGCCATCGCCTCTACGATTACGATTCTCGATTCTCCCACCATTGGGGCAAGTCGGCTACTGAATCGAGAACGGCGTCGGGCCTGATGTCCCCATCGAGGTCTCCGGGGCGGAATTTACCGGTCCGAACCAAAACCCCGACGAGCCCGGCGGCCTGCGCTCCACCGACATCGACGTGAATGTCATCGCCGATCATCACGGTCTGGGGGGGAGACGTTCCCAGCTTGCGAACCCCAGCATCGAAGAACTCGTTTGCTGGTTTACCCATGACCACGGCCTCGCAGCCCGACGCATGCTCGAGCGCTTTGATGAACGGGGCGACGTCCAACACCAGGCCGTCGTTCCCTTGTGCAAATCGCGACATGCCAAGCGCGATCAGAATCGGCCTCGGTTCTGCCATCAGTAACCGGAACGCCCTATTGAGCGTCGCGAAGTCCCACGCCTCGCCGATGTCGCCGATGACGACGCTGCCGGCACCCTGCTCGGCCGCATCGTCGAGGACCTCGAGCCCTTCGAAGTCCTCGCGAGTCGCCTCGCGGACCAACAGTGCCAATGGCGTTGCACCATGCGCAGCCAGGTAGTCCCGCGCCGCAACTGGTGGTGCAAAGATCTGCTGGGCCGACACCGACAACCCCATGGCCGCCAGCCGTTCGACGAGAGCGCGTCGCGGCTTCGAGCTCGTGTTGGTCACGAACAGGTGCGGGATGTCGCGACCCGCACACCAGCGCAGGGTTTCGACCGCGCCGTCGATGACGCGATCACCCTGGTAGAGCACACCGTCGAGGTCGAAGAGAAGCGCCTTCATCGCCACCTCCCCCGGTCACCGCCTGAGTATACGGCCGTGACGACGACTGCGCGACCTCTCGTGCTCGCGCCGGTTATCCCCTGGCCAGCATCCGATCCGATAGATAACTCGCCATCGCGTACACCGTTTCCTGGGGGTTCACCAGCAGGGTGGTCGGGAACAAGCTGGCGTCGACGACATACACGTTGTCGAGATCGTGCATGCGGCCGTCTGGGCCGACGACGCTCGTCTTGGGGTCTTTGCCCATGCGCATCGTGCCTTGCGGGTGAAACGAAGTGAGCTTGTACCGCTGCCTGCCGTTTTCGAGCGAGTTGACGACCGAGTCGATCTGATCGGCGCTTTCTATCACCGTGCGGCGAGTCGTCGGTAGGAACACGCGTTCGGCGCCCGCGGCAAAGCAGATCTTCGCGGAGGCGCGGAATGCCTCCTGGAGGCTTGGGAAGTCGCGATCGTCGAGATCGTAGTCGATGCGTTTGCGCCCATCCTCCAGGTAGACGCGTCCGACGTTGTGGTCGTGGATGAGGGTCGCCAATGCCAGGAACTTCTTGCTGTTCTGCATGAAGTCCGTGTACTCGCGCCCGATGCCGCCCTCCGAGGTCACGGTAGTCACCATCGGGCCTGGGACGCCCGCCTCGAGTAGGTAGCTTCCCTTCTTCGGATCCTCGATGTTCCCCGCATACGTCGTGACTGTGGCCCCGCGCCACCAGTAGATGTCGTCTTTGTGCTCGGCGATCATGTTGGTCGAAGGGTGGCATGCGAAGTGGTGGCCGATGAGGCCGCTGCTGTTGCCGATCGCGTTCTTCTGAAAGAGCAGCGGTGTTTGCACCGCGCCTGCGGCGACGATCACCAGCCCCGCTTTGACTTCGACGGGCTTCGACGTGCCGTTCGCGTCGGTCGCGATCGCGTTGACCTGGGTGATTCGGCCGTTACTGACCTCGAAACTTTCCGCGCGGGTACCGCTCAGAATTGTGGCGCCGAGCTCGCTGGCCCATGGAAGATAGGTCACCAGCATCGATTGCTTGCGATCGGTTTTGCAGCCCGCCATACAGTGGCCCGTCAGGGCGCAGTGCTTGATGTTCCTGGAAACCGGGCCACTGGGGATGCCCACCTTCTTGGCGCCTTCCGCGATCAGCCGGCCGTTGAGATTGATCTCGTGTGGGCCGTTCGGGTGGATGTGAAGGTTCTTCTCGACCCGTTCGAAGTAGGGAGTCATCGCTTCAGGCGATAGGTTGTCGAGGCCGTGGTTCTCGCCCCAGCTCTCGAGCACTTTGTCCGGCGCGCGAAAACACACAGCGGCGTTGACGACAGTCGATCCGCCGACGCACGCACCCTGGAGCACCAACAAGTCGGCGCTCTTGCTGATTTGGTTGCCCCCCTCCTCGTACATGGTCTCAAAGGATTCGATCAGGCGCTCGGTGAACTGCTCGGACTTCACGTAAGGACCCGCCTCGACCACGATCACCTTCGCGCCACTGCGGCTGAGCTCATAGGCCGCGACGGCGCCACCGGCTCCAGATCCGATCACGACCGCGTCGGCTTCGAGCTTGAGGCCCCGATCTGGAATGTCCGCAGGCTGCTGGACCCTCAGGACCGGGAGCGGTGGGACGGTGTTGAGCGATGGCTCCGTCATGGTGACTCACTCGCGCTCGCCACTGCAACTGGCATGGGCGCGTTTCCGAGGCTCAAGATCTTCGCCTCGTCCGATACGGGGCCTTGATAACCAACCCGGCGCGCGGCCTCGACGTCTTGCCAGTACCCCAGGGCGACGAGCTTCTTGATCAACCCGACGATCAAACGTTGCGTTTCGCCACCGTTGTCCCATTTGCGGATGTACTCGAGCCTGTCTTCCGGGTCGAGGTTGGCGAAGCGCGCGAAGTGGAGGCCGATGATGATCGATCCGTAGTCAAAGAGCTTCAGGCCCGTGTGAACTTCATCGAGGGTTGGGGCGTCGAAAAAGGCAAGGACTCGGTCGATGTTGTCGAGGTAGGGAACTTCCGACAACGGCTTCAGGTTTGTGCCCTCCGTTGGGATGTAGACCTCCGCAAACCGCTCGAACATCAGGCGCTCGTGGGGAGAGAGCCGCGCAGCTTCACTGCGAGGCGGCGGCGACCCCCTGCACGCGGGGAGGACCAGGGCCCCCGCTCCGGACAGAAGACCGAGCTTCGCAAAGGTTCGACGGTAGAGCTTCACGTGAATCGCAGCTCCAGGCGGCGACTATACCGACTTGCCCCGGAGGTTGCTAGCGACTTCGGTGAGTCGGACCGACGCCCCAAATTTCCGGGCGTTGCGGGGGGTGCCCGGGGGAGAGATTCGTGGTAGATTTTGGCCTCAAGTTTCGGACCAGGAGGCAACAATGGAAGCAGCCAAGTTGCAGCCCGTGGCGGACGCGAATTTCCGCACGGAAATCCCCCGGATGCTGAAGGACCTGCGCGCGACGTTCGACAGCGGACGCACCCGGACGCTGGCCTGGCGTCTACAACAACTCGAAGGGCTACAGCGGTTGGTCAACGAGAACGAGGACAGAATCCTCGAAGCGCTGGCCAAGGACGTGGGCAAACCCGACTTGGAGGCCTTCATGACCGAGGTGGCGTCCACGATCGACGATATCGACCTCGTGCGCAAGAAGCTGCCGGGCTGGATGAAGCCCCAGAAGGTATCCGCGCCCATCATTACCCAGCCTGCGAAGGCCACAATCTATCGCGACCCGCTCGGCGTCGTGCTGGTCATCGCCCCCTGGAACTACCCCTTCACACTGGCGGTCGCCCCGCTCATCGGTGCGATCTCGGCGGGTAACTGCGTGGTGGTCAAGCCCTCCGAGGTGGCACCGGCCACAGCGAGCCTGCTCGCGGAGTTGGTCTCGAAGTACCTCGACGGGGACGCGGTGCGCGTGTACGAGGGCGCGGTGGAGGAGACCACCTGCCTGCTCGAAGAGCGCTGGGACTACATCTTCTACACGGGCAACGGCACGGTCGGCCGCATCGTGATGGCGGCCGCCGCCAAACACCTGACGCCGGTTACCCTGGAGTTGGGCGGCAAGAGCCCGGCCATCGTCGACGACGACGTGGACCTGGGCGGGGCGGTCAAGCGCATTCTGTGGGGCAAGTTTTCCAACTCCGGACAGACCTGTGTCGCGCCGGACTACGTCCTGGCTCACGAGAAGATTCACGACAAGCTGCTCGAGAAGTTCAAGAGCACACTGCTGGAGTTCTACGGGGACGATCCCCAGAAGAGCCGGGACTACGGCCGCGTCGTGAACGCGAGACACCACCAGCGCTTGATGAAACTGCTGGAGGGCCAGGATGTCGTCGTGGGCGGCCAGGCCGACGAATCGGACCGTTACATCGCGCCGACCATCCTGCAGAACGTGAGCCCCGACGCACCGGTCATGGCCGACGAGATCTTCGGCCCCATCCTGCCGGTGCTCAAGATCTCGGACGTGGACGAAGCTGTGAGCTTCATCAACGCCCGACCCAAGCCCCTGGCCCTGTACGTGTTCTCCAACCGCGGTGACGTTCAGGAAGACATTCTGTCCCGGACCAGTTCCGGCGGAGCGACGATCAACCATGCATGGCTGCACATGGCCGTACCCGACCTGCCCTTCGGCGGCGTCGGCGAGAGCGGCATGGGCGCCTACCACGGCCGCGGCAGCTTCGACACCTTCACGCACCACAAGTCGGTCCTGAAGAAGCCCACCGGGATGGAGCCGAATCTGATGTACCCGCCCTACACCGACAGGAAGCGCAAGTGGATCAAGCGCCTCATATAGCGGACCCCCCGCCCGGGCCCACAAACCGCACAAACAGAGCCACGCCCAGCAGCAGGACCAGGGAGACGCGCAGCGGGCGCGACGCGGAGGTCCCCGTGGCGCAGTTGCAGCCACCCTCGTCGTCCTCGTCCTCATCCATCACGCCGCCATCGGCGCCCCGGGCGCCCACGATGGTGTCGAGAGTTTTTTGACGTTTTTTGACAGCGTCGCGCGCGCGCGAGCGCATGCGTCACGGGGTGTGGCTCGCGGTCGTGTCCGTCCATCAATCGACAATGCACGCCTTTTCCGAAGACTGCGCGGGACGCTGCTACAGGCCGAAGTGAAGACGTGTACGACAACCACTATTGATGCCGCCTTCAGCGTGGTGCGGCCGATTCGTCGCCTGTGTCCGTGATGACCTTCCGCTCATCAGCGCCGCCCAGCATGTCGAACGAACGTGACGGCAATTTCGATGGAGAAAATGAGAGGATCGATGGACCAGAAGCAACCGCGCCCTTGACACAACACAGCAATTTGTGAACCACAATCAGGTTTGATTACATGAGGCTCGCAATCGGGAACGTCAGCGCTGGCGCTCGTTGGCAATTTCCAAACCTAGCTCGGCCGCCATTTCCGCCAGTCGCTCTTGTGCGCGCACGGATCCGAGCAGGGTGACGCGCTTTGTTCCGAACTTCTGTCTGGCGACCCTCACCATCTGCTGGAGCGCGTCATCGCCGGGATCGCCAAGGAGCTCGATCGATCCTGAGGACTCTCGGAGCCGTACCCCACCTCCGAGGTTGTGAATAATGCTGCCCCGACTCGTCGGCACACTGCGAGAGGGCAGGGCCTGAAGTCGGTTCTCACGGCTCTTGATCGCTAACCCCCGCAACTGCCGCCTGAGGCGACGGATTGCCCGCTGGTCACCGCGAGCGGCCCGTGCGGCCAAGAACTCCTTCCAGGACCCCGGGTGTCCGTCGAGGCTCGTCGTCCTCCATCCCTTGATTCTCGCCTTAAGCTTGCGCTCGGCAGCCTTCCTCTCGAAAGAGAGCATCTTGTACAATTTGTGTTTGTCGCGCCCAGGGATAGGCATCGCCGCAATCGCGTGATGCCTCAACTTGAGATGCCGCCGATGCGCGGCTCGGGATGCGTCCACCTTGGAGGACAACGCCTCGCGCTGCTCGTCTCGCCGAGTCCGTGCGGCGCCGAGCGCATCCTGGTACTCGTGCCAAAGCCCGTCCTCGGGCACTCGCCCAAGCGGCCGCTCCACGTAGGCGTTCACTTGCTCGCGCGCGACCTCGGCAAGCTCTGGGCCCGGATCGAAATCGCCGTATCGCTCGCAGAGCCGTTGCTTGGACCACCGACGTCCCAGAGCCGATGCCTTGCACGCCAGAGCCGCCCTCGTCGCATCTACAACCGCAAACCCGTTGCCACGACGCACCAGACGCACCCCGAAACGCTTCAGCTCTTCATGGAGAGCCTCCCACGATGTAATGCGGTCGAGCTCTGTGGCGTCGCCGATGTTTCTACGCGCCCAGCGAGAAAAACTCTCTAGGCCCTGATGCGCCTCGAAGTTGCGCGCTTTGTGGCTGTGGGAAGGACCTCTCGTTCGGTCCACCTTGTGCAGGCCGAGCTCTTCTTCGAGGACGCTCGCAAGCGCTTGATACGCATTGATGGCTTTGTATGGGTGATGGATCTTCAGTGTCTCCGGATGAATCTTGTTCACCGCAACGTGAAGATGCTCGTGCTCCTGCTCGCTGTGGCGAACCGCGATGTATTGGTGCTCCTCTAGCCCCGCCGCCCGGATGGCGCGGTAAACGACGTGCTCGAGTTCCGCAGGGGTAAGGCGCCGGTCCTCCGGGTGAAACGAGATGACGAGGTGGTACGTCTTGTTTCCCTTGGCCCGCGTGTTGCCCTCTTGGAGCAGCTCCATGACGTCAACCGCAAGCCCCGCGTCCTCGCGGCGGTCGAGGCCCTCGAGGTTCCCGGCCACGTACCAGGTGCATCGCTCTTCGCCCTTTCCTCGAAGCATGTACGGGACGAGTTTGGAGAGCCGAGACACCGTCTTGTCGTCCCTTGGCTGCTTGGGCGTGATGATCATCGGGAGCGCACAAGGTGCGCGATGACACGCCTAAGCTCGACGGCGTTGCGTTGCACTTCGAGCAGGGTTCTTCGAAGCGCCGCCTTCTCCTCACGCTCGGTGAGTGCCTTCTTGAGCAAACCCCCAAGGCGGTTCTGCTCCCGCTGAATCTTGAGTAGATCTTGGACCTCTTGACGTGCACGCGCGCTCGGGATGTCGACGTTCAGAAGCACGCGTCGCATGATCTCGTTGCGCTTCAGCCCGCTCGCTCCCGCAAGACCCTTAAGGTGAGCCACATGCTCGTCGGTTAGCCGTACGGTGAGTCGATGCTTCAGTTCCCCCACGCCCTAGAGCATAGGCACCGCGATCGCGTTGTCTAGAGACAACTCTGTTCTGAGCGCGCGAATAAGCCGAAGGCGTTGAGCGCGCAACTCGCGCGACCGATCACGCGATCAGCGAGAGAAGGTGGCGCGTGCAGTTTTGTTGGCAGACAAAACTCCACCTTGCCCGAACAAGTTGAGTCACATTCTGACCAATGTTGTCACTTTCTGTCACTCGCTGGCACTGAAAGTCACAGACGGACCAATCCTCTTCAGGGAACCGGACGCGAAAAAAATCGCGATCCAGCGCAACTTTTTCGGGGGCAAAACCGATAACAGGGGATGAGATGAGTGGCGCCACCGAGGCCCATCGACACCTGGAACTGCAATGTGGGACGAACGATGATTGGGAACCCGACAACTGAGACACCTTGGCTGACTCCGGAGGAGTCCTGCAACCGCCTCAAGGTATCCGGGAAAACGTTCAGGCGGCATGTCGTTCCGCGCTTGAAACGAACGAAGAAAATCGGCAGCCTGTGGCGGTATCACGTCGAGGAGATTGACCAATGGGGAGAAAACGCAGCGCCTACAAGCTCGACGAGCGAGACAATGGCATTTGGTACGTCGTCGGGACCACACCCGACGGGCGTCGTGTCCATCGGTCCACTCGAACGCGCTCTCGCAAAACGGCTGCTCAAAGGCTCGCGCTGATCGTCGAGCAAGAGGAGGCTGGTGCCCGGGCCACGTTGTCTGAGGTAACGAACACCCCGCTCGAGGAGCTCCTCGCAGCGTGGCTGACGTCGGCAGCCACCGAGGTTTCCTCTGCTCAGGGGGACGGCTCACTGTTTGAGACCTACGCCCGCCACTTCCTGCGTTTCTTCCAGACTACCGAGCGCATCTGCGACGAGGTGGCCATCGAACAATACAAAGAGCAGCGGCTGGGACAAGTCCAGGCGACCACCGTCCGCGGCGAGCTCAGCGCCTTGCGCCGCCTGCACCGTTGGATGAAGAAACGAAAGCTGCTGTCGGTGTTGCCTGAGGTGCCGAGGGTTCCGAAGCGCGCGACAGGCACCGCGCACAAGCTAGGCAAGCGCAAGGTCATCAAGCTGTTGCCCGCTGAGATGGACGCCATACTTAGCCACCTTCCCGAGCTCACGCGGAAAGGCTATCCGGTCCGCGACTTTGTGACCTTCGTGCGCGAGACGAGCCTGCGGCCATCCACGGTCTTCGGTCTCGAGGCGCCTCACGACTACGAACCTGGCGCGCCGCTTCTTCGCATTCGAGACGAAAACGACAAAGCAAGGTTTGGCCGGGATGTGCCGATCACCGACCGCGCCCGGGCAGCGATCGATGCGAGATTCCCCTGCGACGGGATCATCTTCCCCGAGTTCGATTGTCGTGACGCACTACGGCGGGCAGGGCTTGCCGCGGGCATCAGCGCGCATCGTGCCAGCAGGCTCAGCATCTACGACTTCCGCCATGGTCGAGGGACCGAGTGGGGCACGACCGGCAACCTGATCGGCATCGCTTACTTGATGGGCCACAAGCACGTAACGACCACCAAGGAGTACCTGCATTCCAATCTCGAGGAGGCTCAGGCGGTGTTATTTCGCACCAGTTTCTTCACCAGTCCCGCCGAGGCCGCTCCAACGACGGCGGAGTTAATCGCGCAAGCTGCTGAAATGATTGGGTGCGGAAGAGAGGACTCGAACCTCCACGAGTGTTACCTCACTAGATCCTTAGTCTAGCGCGTCTGCCAGTTCCGCCACTTCCGCAAGGAACTCAGGAGCC
>Ga0255058_10002290_pt1 | contig 10566 bp, 8 predicted proteins | sample Cases_109_9_MG_FD_188637 | JGI IMG/M metagenome (GOLD analysis project Ga0255058, IMG submission 188637) | Seawater microbial communities from Amundsen Gulf, Northwest Territories, Canada - Cases_109_9 | ecosystem: Environmental > Aquatic > Marine > Gulf | place: Canada: Northwest Territories... | reverse complement strand
GTCGCACATCGAGACCTCATCCCGGATACCATTCATGATACCAGTCAATATGCTAACAACAGGGCAGAACTTTCCCATCAGCCAACGCGAGTGAGAGAGCGGGTTATGCGTCGATTTAAAAGTATGCGGCAGGCTCAGCGGTTCCTGGCGGTACATGCTGCCGTGTACAATTTATTCAATCTTGGCCGTCACCTTGTATCAGCTAAGAACTATCGTTTTTTCCGATTGCGTGCTTTCGCGTCTTGGAATTGCGCAACGGCCTCATAACCGAATCAATATCGGGAGGTTTGTCGTGCTCGGACATTAATTTGTCAATACCTTAGGCGTCGTTGCCCTTCGCTGCCAGATACAGGCCGCTCACCAGCATCAGGATTTGGAACTCCATACCGCCATTCATGACATTAAAGCCGTTTTTGGCATGCACCAACCCTATGGCACCGACCATGACGACGATGACAATCAGGGCGCCCACGCGGGTGAGTATTTCCTTGCCGAACGCGCCGGCTATCAACATTACGCCGGCAGCGAGTTCTGCAAGCGCCAGCATCCAGACCATGGCAGCAGGCATGCCCATCATCGGTCCTTCGACTGGCAATTTGGTCGCGCCGTGGTAAAGGAAGGTGGCGGCTAGTGACAAGCGCAGGCCCCAATGAACGTGGGGAGACAGACTCTTGAGAAAGTTCATAGTCCTTTCCTCTTCGTTGTTATCCACCCCGAAGCCTACACCAAACAACCAACCATGTCCCCAAGCCTGTTGGCTGAGCCTGCGTCACTATGCTGTTGACTGATCAGGTAAGGACGACGATCTTTCCGCCGGCTGCATTGTCTTCCATGCAACGGTGTGCTTTAACAATGTCCTCCAGTTGAAATACACGCCCGATCCTGGGAGTCATCCGCCCCGCCTCGACTTCGTTCACGACCGTCTGCAGCGGTGTATCGATAAAATCCTGCGAGCCACCTGAGTAGGTGGTCAAGTTCACCGTAGACGGGATCGCACCCATCGGACTGAATTGGTCCAACTCCCAGGCATTGCCGACCATACCGGTCATGCACACCGACCCGAAACGGGCAGCACTTCGTAAGGAGTCGAGTAGCGTTGTCGTGCCGACAAGCTCGAGAACTTTGTCCACGCCATCCGGAAAGACCTGACGGACATCGCCTGCGATTTCTCCATTGTCGATGAACACGTGATCGGCGCCGTTTTCTTTCAACATCGATTCGCGATCCGCTTTTCGGGTCGTTGCGGCGACGGTGGCGCCTTTTCTTTTCGCCAGAACCGCCGCGGCTAACCCGACCGACGTGGTGCCCCCGCGTATCAGCAGAGACTGTCCAGCTGTTAAGCGCAGCGCACTATTGAGCGAGCCCCACGCGGTCTGGATCATCTCGGGCAATGCGCCCAGGGTGTCCCAATCTAACGATGTGTTGATGGCCTGCACTTGCTGGGCTGGCACGGAAGTGTATTCTGCGTAGCCGCCGTCGAAGGCTCGTCCCATGCCACCCATGGCGGTCGCTACAGTCTGGCCCGGCTTGAATTCACCACCGGGCGCATTTTCCACCACGCCGACAGCCTCGATGCCGAGTACCCGGGGAAAGCTTACGCCGGGCGAATGGCCCTGGCGCGTGAAGAGCTCTGAGCGGTTCAGGCCAAATGCCTTCACTCGGATCAGGACCCACCCGGGGGCTGGCTGAGGAACCGGCAGTTCCTCAATCGCCAGCACCTCGGGGGCGCCTGGCTCACGAATAACGGCAGCTTTCATCGTAGTTGGGGTCATCGACTTGGTCTCAAATTTCAACGTCAGGCCGATAAACTAGCGCCGCGGGTTGGTGGTGGAAAAAGCATAGCGCGCAATCTTCCAGTCACCGTCGATCTTTTGCAGAACGAACAACTCCTGGTTGCCTTCGGGAATTTTGTCGCCCGTGGCGTTGATCGTGGTTGTCCCGGATGAGTTCGTGCGTGCAAACGCCCAGTCATCGGCAATTACTTCAACCTCGACAATGTCGAACCCGACGTTCAGGTCGATGGCTTGAAAGGCCCCGGTGTAGGCGGCTTCTACCTGATGAATGCCAACGGCCGACGGGTTGTGCTGTGCCATGAAGACTCCGTCTTTGGTGTAGAGCTTCAGGACACCGGCGACGTCGCTGGCATTGAGCACCTGCTCGTAGGCCTTGAGCACCGCATGGATGTTCTCTTGGTCCGAATCGGCGGCGTGTGCGCCTGACAACGAACCGAAAATCAGGATGGCCGCAGCCAGTGTTTGTATCAGTCGGTTTTTCATGATGTATCTCCTCGTTAATGGGTTTGGGTGTTACGGAAGGCACTCTAGTCTTTTCCATAGATAAGATTAAGAGCATAATTAGCAAAATACTTTTGCATAAATGGAAATATAGAAACCGATGATTGACAAGAATGCGATGGCGCTCTACGTAAAAGTTGTTGAAAACAATAGTTTTTCGAGAACAGCTGAACGTGAAGGCATGCCTGTCTCGACCGTCAGTCGAAAAATCAGCGAGCTTGAGAAAGCGCTGGGCGTCAGGCTCCTTGAACGCTCGACACGACGGCTTCGAATGACCGAAATCGGACAGGATTACTACCAGCGCTGCCGACGCGGACTGGAGGAATTTGAGACCGCTAACTTGATGGTGAGCGATCAGCAGGCGCAAGTGTCAGGGCGTCTGCGCCTGTCGGTACCGCCGAGCCTTTCTGACGTAGTTATTGTTCCGCTCATCGAAGCTTTTCAAGCGCTCTACCCCAACGCGATCGTCAATTGCCTCGTCACGGATCGTCATGTCAATCACATCGAAGACGGTATTGACATTTCGTTGCGGGTCGGCGATCTGAAAGACAGCAGCCTCGTGGCACGTCGGTTGTTGCGCTATCGTTCCGTGCTCGTCGCGTCCCCTGGTTATCTGGAGCGCGCCGGGACGCCCAGTCATCCGAATGAGCTTCCGTTGCACGGCTTGGTTGCGTTTTCACGCTGGGATCCGGTCGTAACGTGGGTGCTGGAAAACAACGGTGAAACGCATAAGGTAAACGTGCAACCACACATCGCAATCAACGACTATGCCGGCGTACAAAGTGCTGTGATTAACGGGCTGGGGATCTCCGAAATCCCCTCGATTATATGCGGACAGAGGCTACAGGATGGAAGTCTGGTTGAAGTCATACCCGAATGGCAATTTGCACCCGTGACGCTTTCTGCCGTTTACCCAAGCAACCGAAACTTGTCCCGCCTTGTACGATTGTTTAAGGATTTTTGTGTCGAACGGATTGAAGCGCTCGTGCCTCACACTACATTCGCGTAATAAGAACAGTTGGAGACCGCACCACACCAGCTTGCATTCAATCCAAAATGTTTAATATGCGCTAGACCGGATGCGGACCTCAAGGTCGTTGAAATGTCTTTTTGTTACTGCGGGATTTCTGCGTGATTGAGTGATGCACGGCTATGCATTGTTGTACAGATTAGGCAACGGGCGTCCCAACAGACTTACATTAATAACAACAAGTTACAGTTCAGTGATCCAACTACGAACCGGGCGGTCGGGAGTTCGAATCTCTCCGGGCGCGCCACTAATAGTAAAAAGGGGACCCGTTTGGGTCCCCTTTTTACTATTAGAAGTGCCCTGGGCCAGATGAGCACTCCTGTTCGACAAAACGCGACAGCGTTTTGGGCGCCGGAGCGAAGCGACGGCGGGTCGAAGACCCGAGAATCGCGTATGCGCGATTCGAGCCAATCTCTCCGGGCGCGCCATTTTTTCGAAGTTTGATCAAGCGGTTAGTTCATCATGCACTAGCCGCTTTGTCTACAAAACAAACGCCGCGGGATTTTTGCGTGACCCCTCTCGATCGACTCGTTTAGTAATCGGCTTGTGCGGCTAGCCATGTCCCGCAAATTTCCCGCAGTACTAACTCAGGTGTGTTCGCCTATCTACGAGGCGACCCGGTGACGAGCCGGACTGTTCCTGTTAAATGGACGACATGTGTGGATCAGGAGTGGCCGATTCTCGCCTACAAAAAGTAGAGTTTTCTGGTGCAACCAGTAACTTAAGATAGGAGCTTTATGGCGCGGTCGCAGTTCACGGAACAATGGATATTACTTGCGTTACGCTGGGTGGTAAGCAGAATCGGGTTTCGAATACGGCTCAGCGTGCAAGGGGGGAAGACCGTGGCTAATCAGTTGCTCGCGCCATTGACATGCATAGGCGGTATTGTGTTGGCATTGCTGCTGATTCAGGCCCCTACAGCGCGCGCTGACGACCCGCCGAGCGTAATCCAATCCGCTTCGCTGCAACAACGCCTGCAGGCGACACTAGCGGCCAAGGACCCCGACTACCAGCCGCGCACAAGACACCTCCATCCTGACGGGTCGCCGATTTACACCAACCGCCTGATCCTGGAGGACTCGCCCTACCTGTTGCAGCATGCTCACAATCCGGTGGACTGGTACGCCTGGGGACCCGCAGCCTTCGCCAAGGCGCGCGAGGAAAATAAACCCATCTTTCTGTCCATCGGCTACTCCACCTGCCACTGGTGCCACGTCATGGAGCGCGAGAGTTTCGAGGATCCTGAGGTCGCGCGGTTCCTAAACGAGCATTTCGTGGCCGTCAAGGTAGATCGGGAGCGTCGCCCCGCCATTGACACCATCTACATGACGGCAGTGCAACTGCTGACCGGGCGTGGCGGCTGGCCCATGTCCAGCTTTCTCAACCTGGACGGCCAAACCTTCTTCGGCGGCACCTATTTTCCTCGGGCGCAGTTCCTGGAGCTGTTGCGGCAAGTTGATATGGCGTGGCGCGAGAATCGCCAGGGCCTTGAGCAACAGGCTAGCCAGGTGGCAGCCGCGGTAGCTGCTGCCACCCGCAGCGCGGACACCGCCGGCAAAGTGGACGATGATGTCGTACAACGGGCGGTTGCCAATCTCCAACGGGCTCATGACGAATCGCAAGGCGGATTTAGTTTCGCTCCAAAGTTTCCCAATGAATCACGCTATCTGTTACTGCTCGATGAAACCTTGCGTAATAACGACGACGATACGCGCAATCTCATCCACTTCGACCTTCAAGCGATGGCGCGCGGCGGCATCTACGATCAGGTGGCCGGTGGCTTTCACCGCTATTCCACCGATGCGGCCTGGTTGGTGCCGCACTTCGAAAAGATGCTGTATAACCAGGCACAACTCTCCCACATCTATGCCGAAGCATGGCGTCTCACTGGCGACGACAATTTCGCCCGCATTGCCCGGCAGATTTCAGATTACGTGCTGCGTGACATGACTGCCCCGGAAGGAGGGTTTTACTCGGCCACCGACGCCGACAGTTCTGGTGGCGAGGGACGGTTTTTTCTCTGGACCCCAGCGCAGATTCGCGGTGTGCTTTCCCCGGCCGATGCTGACTTGGCCATTGATTTGTATGGCGTAACCGAAGACGGGAACTTCGAGGGCTCGAATATCCCGTACCTGCCGGTACCGTTGGCTGAATTTGCAAGGCAGCGAGACATGCCCCTGTCGGAGCTGCTTAAGTGCGTAGCAAATATCCGTGCCGACCTGTATGCCGGCCGCTCGCAGCGCGCCCATCCAGATCGGGACGAGAAGATCGTTACCTCGTGGAACGGCATGATGATTGCGGCGCTGGCCGAGGTCGCCGAGGTGCTGCATGAACCGCGTTACCAGACGGCCGCACTGCGGGCCGCCCATTACCTGTGGCAGAGCAGCCAGCGGGACAACGGTGAGCTGTGGCGTGTGCGCCTTGATGGGCGATCCTCGGTGCCCGCGATACAGGAAGACTATGCCTGGCTGGCCGATGGGTTCATACACCTCTACGACATAACTCAAGACCCTCGCTGGCTGGAGCGGGCGGAGGTGCTGGTCGCAACCATGAACCGCTTGTTCTGGGACGACAAAGCGGGCGGGTATTTTATGAATACCAGTATCGAGGGCATAGCCACCATGACGCGGCCCAAAGATAGCGCAGACGGTGCGGTACCCTCGGGCAACGCGGCGGCGCTGCATGTCCTGGCGAAACTGGCGCGACGTACTGGCGAAGACGCTTACCGCAGAACGGCAAATGCCTTACTGGCAGCCTATGCAAACCCCATCAACCAAGGCCCGACCGCTTTCAGCTACCTGCTGCGCGGCGCACAATTACTCTCCTCCGGTGCGGCCGGACCGTACCAGTATGCGGCACGGGGTGCGATCAGAGTGAACGCCCAAGTGCAAGCAAACAGGCTGATCGTGGATCTCGCGATACGCCCGGGTTGGCACATCAATGCGCACAAGACGCTGCAAGAGGAGCTGATCCCAACTGTGGTTGGGCTCGAAAAGGCCGTCCCGGGGTGGCGTCCCGGTGCATTGTCCTACCCACGACCCGTCCTTAAGACACTGGGGTTTCAAAGCGAGGAGCTGGCCTTGTACGAAGGACAGGTGCGCATCACGATGGGTTTGAAGCAGACCATTCCGGCCGTTGCCGTGCCCTTGATCCCGGTTGAGTTGCGTTTACAAGCCTGCGACGACAGCGTGTGTCTGCCACCGGAGCGGCGGGTCCTGCAGGTGCCGACAAGCCGCCCGCCGATTGTAGTATTCGAATAGACGCAGTAACGCAGGCGCGTTCTTGGCCCGGTGAAATGTGCCCAGTTCTTTTCCTGAAGAGGATTGGCATGGCGCTTTTGCTGCGCGGTCTCTTTTCTTGTACTAACCAGAAGATGAGGAAGGTCCGCTGTTGGCGGATCGCTGCCTGTCACGACGTCATTTCACTAGTCGTTTGAGTGACCGCTCGTAGGCGAAAGCCGCTACTCGCGTATGCGCAGACCGGTTGCATCAAATATAAGGGAATCTCGAATACGCAAATCAACCGCAATCATCGGGCGAATGATGCATTGCTGCGGACGGAACCGCATAGTTAGTAACCGGGTGGTCGGGGGTTCTGCGGGAGCTGTCACTCCTGAATATTTGTACCGCCTGATTCTATTGCCTTTTGTTAGGTCTACTACTTTTTCCACAAACAGATGCTGATTTACTCACTTGGCAAAATATAAAAGAACACCAACATAAAATGACTAATACTGCCAATTAGAACAAATACATGGAAAATAGCATGATTGAACTGTATTTTTTTTATGCTGTATAGAATTGCACCAATTGTATAAGCGATTCCCCCTGCAAAAAGCCAAAATAAACCCTCGAACGATAAATTACTTTTTAGTGGTCCTATCGCGAAAACGATTACCCACCCCATCAATACATACAATAGTGTCGAAATTGACTTATATTTTCCTGTGAAAAATAGTTTCAAAATTATACCGATTAAAGCCAATGTCCAGGAAGTACCGAAAATAACCCAGCCTATTTGGCCATTCAGCGTAACAAGCGTAAGAGGCGTGTAGGTTCCAGCAATGAGAACATAAATAGCTGCGTGATCAATGATTCTCAATCTGCTTCTTAACTCTGGATTTTTAGCACTGTGGTAAAAAGTCGAAGTCGCATACAAAATAATTAGACTTGCTCCGAAAATGCTAAAACTGACGATATGCCAAGCGTTTCCATGCAGATTCGCATGCGTAACCAAAAGCACGAAAGCAACAATGCTTAAAATAAGACCGATAGCATGAGAGATGATGTTAATTTCTTCTTCTATTGGCGAGTAGTATTTTATTTCTTTTATATCTTTCATTTGGTCAATATCGTTGTTTTGCATTTTTCAATAACTACCAATGGATGCGTGATAGACAACTCGTAAATAGTTAATTGAGATTAACTATTTCTTCAAAAGAATTAACAATAAGTACATTAACGCCCAGTGTCTGGCGCGGAGGTTTCGTATGCAAGCGGCGTAACGGGCAAGTAGGCGGAAAGTGCAGCAATTACGGCTCGCCAGTCAAAAATCTAGTTAGTAACCAAGTTGTTTTCGTCGCACTGTCGACCCGAGAGGATCGGCAGTAGAGCGCTGCCTCCCGAATCCAGATCTTGGATGTTAACTGATCGTTTTTATTGATCAATCGGGAGGTGTCCACGGACAAGAATGCAGTACTGTGCCGAACGGTGCAGGACTGACTCCCGCAAACGTCCCACAGTCAAAAGACTAGCGGACGGCTCACAAATATTCGCTTTCGACGTATTCCGGTCAATAACCTTGAACTTCGGAGAAGACAAAATTTCTTGAAATGTTCTTAGCGCCAGACGCGCAGTCTACAGCAGCATTCTCAGCTTCCAAGAGGCGTCTGAGCAAGTTTTCACGTGTTATTGACTGCCCCCGTGTATCTAAATTAGGCAAAGGCGACTAAGATGTAAATGCGATTTGAGTTTCGGTGGACGATAAAGTTTTTCAACAGAATAGTCCCGTTGCCGACGTTCGTCGCCTCGAGATTCAGGTAATAAGATTCTACGATTTGATCTTGGGAGAGGCAATGTGAATGTTGTCTCGGCTTCGATGCACGCCACTTGCGTGAACAGACCACTACCGGCTGTCCGATGATCCCAAGCACCGGATTTTCCTGAGGGATCTGGCCGCCTCGTTACGTAGACGGCTTACAAGCTGTTGACTGGTCGCCAGTTCGTATTTCGCTTGAATGTGGGCCAGCGCCAGTAGCCGGGCCATTATTCAATGAATAGAGTACGGCCCATACTATTGGCACGTTTTAGGAGATAAAAAAGAAAGTGATCGCCGTTGACACCGATATAGGTAGTAGCATTGAGCGAGATCATTTCGCACTAGTTCCTTCCGACGAATTCTCGTTTGCCCCGGCCCTGCATGAGTCTAGTGAGCTTCTCAGGCGAGATTGGGAGCATCTCGAGCCAGATCCTTACATGGCCGATGGCGGAAGATACCGACTAAGGCGGTACGGGCTGTACCAGCTGTCCGCTATAACCGCTCAGTTAACCTACATTCCTGGCGCGTCCTTCTATCAATGCATCGAAATCAACCCTCTCAACGGCGGCGCGCACAGACATTTTGCTCCACTGGCCGCCGACACCGTCAATAACTCATTCCTGCATGAACTCATACAGTTTGACTTTGCACAGCTGACAAGGAAGAAACACATCGAGGACGACTGGTTAATCGGCGTCCATCAGATCCGGATACTCGCCACCATTGGAGTCTCCGGAAGCCCCACACCCGAGGGCATTCATCGCGACGATGAAACCTATACTGCGCAACATCTGATCGCTCGCCACAACATTGGTGATGGGGTCAACTACTTTTACGGCAGCGGACCGGAGCCGACGACACGTCCCCAAGCCGTTTGGAAGCAACAGTCTTACTTCGACTCGTACTATTTTGACCGTTCACTATGGCACAGCGTTTCCCCGATTGTCTCCGGTAACCGCGATGGTGACGGGCACAGAGATGTCATCCTTGTTGATTTCGTAGAGTCATCGAAGGTCCACTAGGTACGTACTAGGGTGGCACTTTATGCGCAACTGGACCGGAGTGCGGTCGAGGGCCTCGCTCGTCGGTTCGGAATTGATGACATTACAGCTTTTTCCGTCATGGACGGCGGAAGGGAGAATACCAGCTATTGCGTTGAAACGAGCTCGGCAAGATACGTTCTGACGCTTTGGGATCAAAAGTCGTTAAAGCAGGCAACTAACCTTGCGAACCTACTAGTCTATTTGACCGACCGAGGTATTCGCTCCTCGCGAGTCGTTGTGCCACCCAAAGAGCCCATTGTGGTGCTGCACGATGAAAAACCTGTCATGTTGAAGCGCTACGTCGACGGAGACGTCTCAGCCAACTTGACTGGCAACCTGCTCGTTCAGTTGGGTGAAGAAATGGCTCGGCTGCATGAGATTCCCGCGCCTTCTTACCTTCCTCAATCGTTTCCCTACGGCCGTAACCATTTTCCCGAGGTGACAAATTCCAAACTTGGTCATACCTATATCGACTGGTTATCCGAGAAAATTAGTTACTTGCAAAAAAGTATCCCTCAGCATCTACCGAAAGCGTTAATTCATGGTGACGTCTTTTTCGATAACGTGATTGTCCAAGGCGACCAGCTCATGGCGATCATTGATTTTGAAGAAGCTTGCCACTACTACCGCGGTTTCGATCTGGGAATGGCGATCGTCGGTGCATGTCGAGATCGTAAAGGTATTTCTTTTCAAAAAGCGGGACGGTTCATACGAGGTTACGAGAAACAGACCAATATTTCGTCAAAAGAACGAGAAACCTTGAAGACCTTTGCAGTATATGCCGCAGTAGCGACGTCGTTTTGGCGATTCAGGCAGTATCATCTGCGCAGACCGGAGCCCCAGCTCTACGACAAGCACGTCGAAATGCAGACCCTTGCCGACACTATTTCCGCGTATCCGGATTCGAGTTTCACGGAGTTGTTCGGGTAAAATAAAATGATGGCCCTCACCCGGTTTCACCGCCATGAACGTTCCGTAATGGCTGAAGATTAATCCTCTACAAGGAAACTTCTGAGCTGGTCCGCACGAGTCGGATGGCGCAGCTTGCGAAGTGCCTTGGCTTCGATCTGGCGAATTCGTTCACGCGTGACGTTGAACTGCTTGCCGACTTCCTCGAGAGTATGGTCGGTGTTCATCTCGATACCGAAACGCATTCTGAGGA
>Ga0255058_10002289_pt1 | contig 10575 bp, 9 predicted proteins | sample Cases_109_9_MG_FD_188637 | JGI IMG/M metagenome (GOLD analysis project Ga0255058, IMG submission 188637) | Seawater microbial communities from Amundsen Gulf, Northwest Territories, Canada - Cases_109_9 | ecosystem: Environmental > Aquatic > Marine > Gulf | place: Canada: Northwest Territories... | reverse complement strand
CTCCAACCTGGGTCGATCCGTTTGGCTCGGGTGAACCGGTGGGCCACGTCTTTCGGGCGACCGGCCCGCCGCCCTGTGCGGAGCCCCGTACTTGGCTCGCGAGCACGGGCTGGAAGCGCTACGGGCTCGTGCGAACCGATGAGGTGCCGGGAGGCTGACCCGCAGGAACCAGGTGTCCGCGCACGCCGACCGAAGGTCCTTCTCTCTCTTCCGGGGCTTCGCCTGCTGGCCGAGAGGCTTTCCCTCCTTCCTCCTCTCTTAAGCTTCGACCACCGACGCGAACCAAGTCGTGACCACGTGGCTACGGCTGGTCGGCTGCTCTACACTCTCCGAGAGAGAACCATGCCAGAAGTCACGCTCTATAGACCCTCGATGGCGAAGTTAATGTTCGCTGCGCTCGGCTTCTCACTGATGCCGCTGGTGTTACCGGGTAGGTCGTGGACCCAGGTCGCGGCATGCTTCGCCCTTTATGTGCAGGGACGATCGGCAGCAAGCAGGGTGATGAAGCTATCTCTGTCTCCTGGCTCTCGAAGACAGCGCGCACGCAGCTCATGGAGAGCTTAGAGCAAAGGTTGCGCGGCCGGCAGAGACCCGATTCAGGCTAACACTAGGCGTCGCAAGGTGTGACGATCGATTCCTTCACACGTTCAAAGCTGACTCGACGCGTTGTTGGGCGTCCGCGTCTCCACGAGGTCGGTCTCAGTTGATCCGGTCCCTTATTCCGGAAGCGCCAGCGCGCGGTTCACGATTCGTGGCGTGAGGAAGATCAGGAGCTCGTTACGGTCTTCGCGGAAGCGACGGCGCTTGAAGAAGACGCCGAGGACTGGGATGTCGCCGAAGAACGGCACCTGGTCCACGTTACGACCGGTGTTGCGTGTGTAGATGCCGCCGATGACCGCCGTGTCGCCATCGTCGACGAGCAGCTGCGTTACCGCTTCACGCTCGAGAATCGTGGGGTCTCCGTTCGCGCCAACACGACCGAAGTCCGGCTCATTGCGGGTGATCTTCACGCTCATCGCGACGGATCCGTCGGCGGTCACGTGCGGCGTGACGTTCAGCTCGAGCTTCGCTTCCTGGAAGGCCGTATTGACACCCTGCGCGCTGACCTGTGAGAACGGAATCAACGTACCCTGTGAGATCGACGCTTCTTGGTTGTCCAATGTGAGTATCCGCGGCGAGCTGATGATCCGTACAGAGCCGGCAGCCTCCGCGGCACTCAACCGCACGTTCAGATTCACCGCTCCACTCAAGCTGCCCATCGTCAGGCCTAGTGCGCCACCCGCGCCGTTACCGGTGACCGCCGGCAGGTTCACCGCGAAGTTCGGGTTGGTGACGTTAGGATTGAACGGCGAGAGGCCGTTGGTCGGGGCGTTGTCGACGGGTACACCACCCGCAATGCCGAGGTCCGATGGGAAGCGCAGACCCGTCGGGTTACCCGTGGCGCTGCTCATCACGGCGGATCCACCCCATTGAATGCCGATGTCTCGCGAATACGTGCTGCTTGCTTCGACGATGCGCGACTCGATCAACACCTGCGGCGTCTGGGTATCGAGGTTGCGGACGAGGTCCTCGACGTTGTCGAGTTGTCCAACGATGTCTCGAACGATGAGCATGTTGGTTCGATCGTCGACCGACACGCTCCCACGCTCGGTCAGGAGCTCACGTACGCGCGGCTGCAGCTGCTGTGCATTCGCGTAGCTCACGGGGATGAGCCTCGTCTCGAGCGGCGCAAGCTGTTCTTGTTGCTTCTGTCGTGCGATGGCCGCTTCACGCTCTTGTTCGAGTTGGGCGAGGGGCGCCACTCGAATGAGGTTGCCCTGCCGGACCATTCCTAGGGACTTTGCCTGCAACACGACGTCAAGGGCTTGGTCCCACGGCACATCGCGCATGCGGATCGTGACGGTACCGCCGACGTTGTCCGCCGTAACGACATTCACGCCGCCCACCTCGGACAGGAGTCGAAGAATGTTGTGGATGTCGGCGTCCTTGAAGTCGAGGTCGATTCGGCGACCCGAATAACGTCGGCCGGACTTGCCCCCGACCTGCATCGGGAGCTTACTCAAGAAGCCCGCCACCTCCGGACCGTCCACTTCTGCCGCATAATCCTTCTCTCGGGCGATTGTCCGAGACGATGGGCGTCTTTCTTTGGCGGCTGGTGAGAACATCCAAACGATGCGGTCGCCAGAACGCACCGCCGTGCCTCCGTTACCCTCGGACCCGAAGACCTCGACCACCGCCCGGTCGCCCTTTTGCTTGAGCTCGACCGATGCGAAACTCGCGCCGCGCGGCGCCTCGAGACGACGCTTGACGTCGGAGCCGATTCGCGCACCGAGCACTTCGAGACGCGGCGGCGAACCATCCCGTATCGACACGCGGAAGTCTAGGTCACCCTGAACCTTAAGCACCACTCGGTCACGCCCGCCCCTCTTCTCGAGTTGCACGGATTCAATCCGAGCTTTGGTGGACTTGATTGGCCTGCTCTTGTGATCGGAACGCGTCTTACCCTCGCCCCGTCGGAGCTTGACGATGATTCGATCGTCGCCACCGCGCGCATGGTAAGTCGCTTGGCTGGTCAGGCTCAGTACGATGCGAGCGCCGCGCGCCGTCGTACTCGCAACGCTTCGCGCCACCAGCGAACTGCTTCCGCTCGTCTCGATGCCGCCCGGAGGCAACGAGGCCTTATCGACGTCGATGACGATGAGGCGACCCCCCTCCTCAGCGCGGACCGCGTATTGCGGATCACTAAAGGTACCCACGATCAAAACCTGCGCTTCGTCGCGTTCCCCGTTGATTTGAACTCGGTCGATTTTGGGTCCGGCCGCTTGAGCAAGATTGACCCAAGCGAAAGTTGCCGCTACGGCGAAAGCGAGACCCCAATGAATACGCATTCCTGACTCCTTGCCAGCTACGTTAATCATCGAACGGCGGCGACGACCGGGGCAAGAAATCGACCGGATTCTTTAGGGTGTCACGATCGGCGCTGTCACGCCGCCCTCGTGCAGCGGCATCACACGCGTTAGCGGCGGTTTGTCGGGCGAAGACGGGTCCTCCCGCGTCAAAACGACCGAGCCAGGACGGATCCTATCCACACGCCAGTTCAGTGTGACTGGCATTCCCTCTGAGCCACCGGTCTGAACGACCTCGGGACGACCGATGTAGTCCCCACGCCGCACGACATGTCCTACTGCCGCCGTATCTGTAAGCATCGCACGCGGTGTCGCGATGCCGGTCACGATCGCGATCAACTTCATCTCGTCGAGACTCGTGCTCGGCATCAACACGCGACGCTGTGCGGGCGCAGCGGCTTGAGCCTTGAAGGCCTTAGCGTACGACCGAAAGGGATCGCGATTTTGAATGTCGAGCTCGATGAAGTCTTCGTCGACGAAAACGTGCGCTTGGGCTTCGGCCACGGCGGCCGCTTTCGTCGCAGCAACTTCTGCCTCGGAGGGTGGTGGCTGCTTTTCGTTCGTGCCATCGCCTAGCAAACCCTGACGCGACCCATCATCGTCTCCTCCGCCGCCGCAACCCGCGACCACCATCGTCGCGACCAGCAAAGTCGAGGACCAAAATCCAATGAACGAAACTTTCACCGTCACTCCCCTTAGTTCGGCGGCCGCCGATACGTCGTCGCGCGCACGTCGACGTTGACCACCACCTCCCCCGACGGCAATTGCCGCGGCTGTGTCATGCGGATGTTCTCCATACTGATCGCGCGATCCAACTTGCTCACGTTGTAAAAGAACTTCCCGAGCTGGTGGTACCGACCCGTCAACGCAAGAACGACCGGTATCTTCGAGTACAGCTCTTGGCGTTGTTCGGGGCGGGGCTCGACGAGCCGGATGGTGAGGCCGCTCAGCTCCGCCACTCGGTTGAGGTCCTGAAGGAAACCGGCGATCTCGGCGTCCTCAGGAAGGATACGACGGTTCTGCCGATCCGATGCCTCCCGATTCGCGAGCTCCTGCGTCAACTCGAGGTACTGCTTCTCCCGGCGCTCGGCATCCCGAATCTGATCCTGGAGCTGTTGCTTCTGCTGACGGGACGCCATCAGCTCGGTCGAGATGCTGCTATAGACGACGGCGTAGTACCCGGCGCTGAGAAGTGCCAGCACGCCGACCAGCGCAAGCGCCTTCGCCCAGACGGGTAATCCAACGAATGTGTCTTCGAGACTCGCCATCAGTACTTCACCCTGCAGGTAATATCGAAGCCCACCGTCTGAAGGCCAGTTCCTGGATCGACGGATGCGCGCGTTCGCTGCAATGTCACGTCTTCGTAGATTTCACTCAGGGTCAGCCGTCTCAAGAACTCTGCAACGTCCTCGTTGCTACGCCCCATGCCCGCCATGGTGCACTCACGCTCGACCTCCTCGAAGCGAGTGAGCCATAGGCGGCGTACATCCCAGGATTCGTTGTAGCCCGCGAGGGGGTTGTCCTGACGCATGCGCTCGAGCTCTTCCGGATTGATCGTCGGCCCACCCGGATTGCTGAGCACCTTCGAAAGCTCCATCACGGCGCGGGTTGGCCCTCGGCGAGCCCGTTCGAGCTCCTGGATCACCTGCTCCAAACGACGGCTCTTCTCGAGGCGCCCTTCCACCTCGGCCAAGCCACTGGTCTTGCCCTGTAGCTCGTCCCGACGGGCCTGAAGCGTCTTGTTCTCTTCGGCCACCGTCTCGAGCTCAGCGCTTTGAACGAAGTACAACACCCCTAGAACTGCGAGCCAAACCGCGATGGCGCCCCCGTACACGGCCCCCCAAGTCCCCAGGCTGAAGTCGGCAGAAGGAAGCGCCGCCGGCGCGATACGTCGGGCACGCTTTCTTTTGTCGCTGGGCAGCAGATTAATGCGAATCATCAGTGTCGCTCCCGCTCTTTGCGCAACGCTAGACCAATGCAGACCACCGCCTGCGAAGCTCGGCCTTGCAAGTCCGCAACCGCTTGCTCATCGACCTCGGCGACACGCGTCGGGTCGAGCACCTCGACCGGCACCTGCGAGCGTGTTTCCATGATGTCGAGCAACGCTTGGATATTCGCGGTGCCCCCGGAAACGCAGACTCGCGTCAGGTCGCGGTCTCCGCTGGTGGCGAGGTAGAAATCGAGCGACCGCTGAATCTCGCCGGCGAGCTGCTCGACCGCCTGATTGACGATCTCCGGCACCTCGCGTGGCACGATGCCGCGGCCCTCGCCTCCACATTTGTACGACTCGGCCTCGTCTCGACCGATCCCCAGTTGTCGCTGGATTTCCTCGGTGATCGAGTTGCCCCCGTTCGCGATATCGCGAGTGAATGCGGTGGTTCCGTCCGAGAGAATGTTGACTGTGGTCGTCGAGGCGCCAACGTGAACGAGGACGACCGTCTCGTCGGCCTTCACGACGCCGTAGCCCACTTCGTACACATTTTGCACCGTGAATGCATCGAGGTCGACAACCATCGGACGAAGTCGAGCTTCCATTGCTAGGTTGGTGAGATCCGTGATCTCTTCCTTCTTCGCAGCCACCAGAAGAACATCCATTTGGCCGTGGTCGGTACGCTCGTGCAGCACCTCGTAGTCCACGTGCACCTCGTCGAGATCAAACGGGATGTGCTGCTCAGCTTCCCAGTTGATCTGCTCCTGAAGCTCGCCTGCCGTCATCAACGGCATGGTGATCTTCTTGATGATGACGCTGTGCCCGCTCGCACGGAGAGCAACGTTACGGTGTTTCGACCGGGCGAAAAGCTTCTCGAGCCCCTCGACGACCGCGCCAGAGTTGATGATATGCCCGTCGACGATGGTCTCGGCAGGCAATGGGTGGAAGCCGAACCGCATGATGGTCCTCGCCCCCTTACGCCCCTCTTTGATTTCGCAGACCTTAATCGAGCTCGAACCGATATCGACGCCGATTAAGTTCTTCCCCTCCGACGACATGTAGGTGCATTACTCCTCCTCACCGAACACGCGTACCCGGTCGGCGAGCCTGAGACCCAAAGCTTCGAGAATTTTCCGTTTTGTGTCCATTCGACATCCAAAACCCTTCTCGACGCGATCGATCGTCAACACCGATAGGTTCGCGCGACGAGCCAACTCAGCCTTGGACATCATGCGTTCGATGCGAATCTTGCGAACATTGTTGGGCTTGTTGCCACTCTTCTTGCTCGCTTTGGGCTTGGTCGCCCCATCGTCATCGCTCTGCGAAGAGACAGCTCCGACCACCGTTTCCGGTTTCGGCATCGCTTCGTGTGCCTCAGGGTCGTAACTCATGGCTCGGCTCGTCAGAGGTCGGAAAGGCACCCTGCCAGTCCTTATCAACGTTATGACCGAACCACCTTAGGGTCAAGCAAGTTTGAAAAATTTAGTATTAAGTTAAGTGATAATTATATATAAATCATATGAACCTTGGCAGCGGAACGCAGACGTCCGCGATCGTCTCGCACTGCTTGTGCTAGACGCGCGAACCTACCGGTTGTCAACGAACGAAGACGTCGAAATTCATGGTGTCAACGCTGAACGGCAATGGCAAAAAAACGCCCGTCGACCACGACCGTTAGTTTGCCCCACCCCGCGACTCATCAATACTCGCCGGGTCGTGACGAGCTTGGTTGGGGTGTGGCGTGGCGTTGCCGTGGTGTTCTTGGTCCTCCTGCTCACCGTATCGGCCCAGGCGCAGAGGAAGCACACCGTGCAGCAGGGCCAGACGCTCGGGGCCATCGCCAAGCGTTATCGGGTCTCGGTCACGAATCTCGCGGCTGCGAATCGACTCAAGAAGACGTCCAACCTTCGCGTAGGGCAGGTTCTGCGAATCCCGCCCAAGGGCGTGATCTTCGTCTATCCAGGACAAACCCTGAGCGGCATCGCGAAGGCGAACAAGGTGAGCATCAAGGCGCTAGCGAAGGCGAACCGTCTCAAACCCGATTCAACCCTACGTGTCGGGCAGCGACTCGAGCTGCCGGGCCACAGCGCAGGAGCCAAGGCCACCAAGGTGCGAAACGCCAAACTCAGTGGACTGGTCACGCTGGAGCGTCCGGCCAGCAAAGAGAGCCTCCGCGTCCGCTTGTTCGGCAAGACCGGCAAGATCGATCCGAAGGCTCGCACGCGCCTCGCCCGGTTTCTGCGAGATCGGGAGAGTGGCGACGCGAAACGCCCGAGCGTTCGGATCATGCGAGTGCTCGCGGACTTGGCGGACCACTTCAACGGACGCACCATCCTCGTGGTCAGCGCCTACCGCTCACCGGCCAACGGCGGAAGCGAATCCAGTCGGCACGCGACGGGCCAAGCCATCGATATCCGTATCGCGGGCGTCCCGAACGAAGTGCTGCGCGACTACTGCCTCACACTGACCAGGGTGGGTGTTGGCTATTACCCGAGGAGCAGCTTCATCCACATCGATGTCCGTCCCGAGGCCGCCTATTGGGTGGATTGGTCCCGCCCCGGGGAACCGCCCCTCTATCTGCCTCCCGGAGAGACCCCCGAACAGTACGACGCCGGAGTCCCCACCGCGGTATCGCCTCGGTGACAGTGTCACCGAACCTCGATGTTGTGCTCTTTGAGGCGGCGGTAGAAAGTGCGCCGGGCCATGCCGAGGGCCCGCGCTGCCTTTGCGCGATTCCAGCCATGCACGTTCAACGCGGCGAGGATTCGGTCCCGCTCGGTCTCCTTGAAACCACGATAGTTGTCCAGCATGGGTTTCGGCTCGGAGGCCCTCGGCCCCGTCTCGATCGCTAGCTCCTCGACCTCGATCGTGTCTCCGGTGGTGAAGACCGCAGCGTTCACGAGGAGGTGCTCGAGCTCCCGCACGTTTCCGGGGAAATCGTGCGCACACAACCGTTCCAAGGCCGCACGGCTGAGGATCTTCTTAGGCTCGCCGCGCTCGTCGGCGATGCGGCTCAGAAAGTGCTCACAAAGCAACGGGATGTCTTCTCGACGGTCGCGAAGTGCCGGTAGGCGGAGCTCGACGACCGCGAGTCGGTAGTAGAGGTCCTCGCGTATCGTGCCTTCGGCGATCAGCTCGGAAAGGGGTCTCTTGCAGGCCGTTACGAGCCTCACATCGATCGGCTTTTCTTCGGAAGCCCCCACCGGCCGTACGCGTTGGTCCTGCAGAACGCGCAGCAGGTCGAGTTGCATCCGCGGCGGCATGTCCGCGATCTCGTCCATGAAGAGAGTCCCGCCATGCGCCTGCACGAAGACGCCTTCGCGGGCTCGGATAGCCCCCGTAAACGCTCCGGCGACGTGCCCAAACAGCTCACTTTCGAGCAGGTCATCGGGAATCGCGCCGCAGTTGATGGTCACGTACGGCTGATCGGCGCGCGCGCTGCTCTTACAAATCGCCCGTGCGACGAGCTCCTTGCCCGTTCCGCTCTCGCCGGTGATGACGACCGGCACGTCGCTCGCCGCCACACGATCGAGCACGTCGTAGACCCGACGCATACCGTCACTCGCCCCGATCAGGCCCCAGCGCTTGCCCATCGACTTCGACGCCTGGAGACGCGCGATTTCCCGCCGTGTTTGCTGCAGAGCCTCCGCCTGACCTTGGACGCGCTGCTCTAGGTGTTCATTGGCCTGACGCAGCGCCTCGTTGGTTTGTTCGAGGTCCCGCTTGTGGAGCTCCACCTGCTCGAAAAGCCGCGACGTCTCGATCGCGATCGCTGCTTGGTCCGCGTATGCCCGCAGGAGCGAGAGGTCGGTGCCCGAGAAGCGACCACTCATGCTCCGATGCTCGAGGTAGAGCACGCCCCAGGTGCCGCCACGGGACCGGATCGGCAGACATGCCACGGACTTCAACATGAGTTGGTGCACCGACAGGTAGTCTTGAACGCGCGTGTCGTGCACCGCGTCCACGGTGACGACCGGGTCACCATCGATGAGGACCGTCTCCGCGATCGAGCGACTGAACGCTGCGGTCTGCGGACCCAGCTGAGTTTCCGCGCTTCGGATCGTAGCCGCTTCGAGCGCACCCGTATCGTCGGTGAGCAACACGAATCCGCGCTCGGCTCCGCTCAACGACACCGCCCCGTCGGTGATGAGCGCGAGCAGCTTCGCGAGGTCTCGCTCGCTGGCCAACTCGCGAAGATTGGCAAGCAAAGGGGAAAGACCCGACCCAGAGGAAATGGCTGCCTTGGTCTTCTTTCGTTTCGAGGCCTTTCTAATCACCCCCCGCCTCGAATCACACCAGAATCCCGCCCGCAGCGGCGATGGTAGGGAGGTCGCCATATCGTCCCAAAGCTCGACAGCGCGCACTGCTGCGCTGCGCGCCTCCTCCTCGTCGCCGCGCGATGCATGAAGCATGCTGATATCGGCCCAAGCATCGGCCAACAAGCGTACGGCGCCCTGCGTCCGCGCCCGGTCGGCGACGGACGATGCCTCTCCGAGGGCGTTCTCCGAGAGCCGAGCTCGGAGCAATGCGCCCTCCAACTTTGCCGTCCCCGTGTCATCGGTCAGCGTGTCATCAGTCAGCTGTTCGAGCAGGCCCAGAGCGTCTTCGGGCCGACCCAACTCAACTTGCGCGCGAACGGCTAGAAGGGTCGCGCGGGATCGCAGCCCACCGTCGGCGCGGGCCTCCAATGACCAGCGCACGACCGCTTCCCAGTCTCCCCGTGACGCGGCAACTCTGGCGCGCACCATCGAGACGGCAGGGCCTTTCGCCGCCCCGGCAAGGAGGCTCAGAGCCGCTGCCTCGTTGCCGCAAAAGGCTTGGAGCTCAGCGCGTACGAGCTGGCGTTGGTCCGCCTCGGTGGGGACCTGATCACACTCCCACATCAGTTGAAAGGCGTCTCCGAGAGCGCCCTGCTCCACCCGGCACCAGACGAGCGCTGCCTCTGCCTCTGCCCGCGCGGCTGCGTCGCCCTGCTGCAGGGCATCCACGAGTAAGTCGACAAGCTCACTCAGGCCCGGTTCGGCACGATCTGACACACTCACATAGTAGCGGATAGTCAGTCGGTGAGGAGGTCGATAATCACGATGCCTCGGTCGGACTCTTCATCCGAGTCGGGCACAGGCGAGCCCTCTCGACCCGGGATCGGAAGCTCGAGCTGAGCAATCCGGTGCTTGGCTTGCTCTTCTTCTTCACGCTGACGGATTTGGTCGATGATGAAGCCTGGAAGCATTGGATTCCTCTTATTCTTAACCTAGGTCAATCTAGGGGCTCAACCAATATAATAACGCCTTCTCCTCTGGCAACGGGTGTGAGACAAACGAGGCCGAGGCGCCCTTTTTTGTATCAAAACCTCTATGATCTTCGCGAGTTGACCCGATGAATAACCCCAAGGGCGCACCGCCGGACGCAAGGGATCTCCTGCGGAAATACGACCTCCGCCCCAAACGCGCCTTCTCCCAGAATTTCTTGATCCAAACAGGTGCCGTGGCGCAGATCGCCGATGCCGTGGCGGAGCTGGGGCAGGAGGTCGTCGAGCTTGGGCCGGGACTCGGTGCGCTCACGCACGCACTTCTTGCCAGAGGATGCTTCGTCTCCGCCGTGGAGCTCGACCGCGATATGGTCCATGTGTTGACCCGCGAGTACGGCGTCGAGGAAAGGTTGCGTGTGGTCGAAGCCGATGCTGCCGAGTTTGACCTGCGCGGCCATGCCTTGACCCAGGGTTCGAAGTTGATCGTCACC
>Ga0255058_10002287_pt1 | contig 10583 bp, 8 predicted proteins | sample Cases_109_9_MG_FD_188637 | JGI IMG/M metagenome (GOLD analysis project Ga0255058, IMG submission 188637) | Seawater microbial communities from Amundsen Gulf, Northwest Territories, Canada - Cases_109_9 | ecosystem: Environmental > Aquatic > Marine > Gulf | place: Canada: Northwest Territories... | reverse complement strand
GTCTTGTTCGTCCAACGTCTCCGAGAGCTGTGCGGCGACAAGCCGGTTGGCTTCAAGCTTTGCATCGGACAACGCCCGGAGTTCCTGGGAATCTGCAAGGCGATGCTGGAGCTCGAACTCTATCCGGACTTCATCATCGTAGACGGCGGTGAAGGAGGAACGGGGGCAGCGCCTCTCGAATACGAGGACCACGTCGGAGCGCCTCTCACGGAAGGATTGGTCTTCGTACACGACGCGCTCGTGGGTTCGGGAGTGCGCGACTACATCAAGATCGGCTGCAGCGCCAAAATCACCTCCGCGTTCGACATGGCTCGGCGCATCACCCAAGGCGCTGACTACTGCAACGCAGCACGGGCAATGATGTTCGCGCTCGGATGCATTCAGTCGCAGCGGTGTCACACCAATACGTGTCCGGTCGGAGTGGCCACTCAAGATCCGAAACGAACTCGCGCGCTAGTAATCGAAGACAAGGCCACGCGGGTGTACAACTATCAACGCAACACGGCAGCCGAGTTCAACCAACTCCTGGCGTCTCTAGGGCTCGAGCACCCCGACCAACTGACTCCCTCGCTCCTCATGCGGCGAATCGATCCTGTGACGGTGAAGAGCTACGCAGAGCTCCATCGAAATTTAGAAACGGGCGAACTCTTGAAGGAGCCTCGTCAGGCGCCGTGGGACGAGCTCTGGGAAGCGGCTTCGGCGGACCACTTCGGAGCGGCCCGCTAGTTTTTGCGGCTCTCCAGGAACTCGATGACGAGATCTAGGTCTTCGGGACTTATGTTGCCCGCGAATCCTGGCATGTCGGTGCCGCCGTTATGAATGCGGATGACCATCTGATCGTGGGTCAGCAATCGGCCGATGTCGGATAGGTCGGGCCCACGGCGTCCTCCAAAGCCGTCGATCTCGTGGCAGAAAAGGCAACCCTTGTCGTAGAAGACGACCGCCCCTTCAGCGACCGGACCGTCGGTCGTGCCGACCACCTCAGCAGACAGCGGCTTCGCATCGAAGTCCGGTGACCAGGGCGTCTTGACGCCCGCGACCCAGAGTGAGCCGATGAAAGCCACGATAAAGACCAGCACGCCAACAGCCCAGGGGCGTAGCCCTGGATGCCTGTCTCCTTTGTGGAAGAACAGAGGCAACACGAACAAGCCGCCAAGCGCCAAAATGGGCGCCACCACCATCACGACGCTTTCGATCGACGGCGGAAGGAGCGCCAGGACCGCAAAGTACCAGAGCAGGTACCAATCCGGCGCCGGGTAGGCGATGACGACACTAGGATCGGGAGGAAGGTCTAGCTTGGGCGGCCCAAACACCCACGCGCAGATCGCAATCCCCACGAGGACGAGGAAGCCGAAGGTCATGTCTCGCCAAGCTGCGTTCGGCCAGAACGGGACGCCGTCTTTCGCGAGCCGCGCCTCGTACTCCTCGACGTAGGTTTCGGGGTCGACGGGCTGGTCCTTCTTCGGCATTTCGGAGACCCCGTGGCGCAGCACCAGAGCCAGATGAATACCGACGAACAAGAAAATCATGCCTGGGAGCAAGAAGACGTGAACGACGAAGAAACGGCTCAACGTCTGGCCGCCGAAAGTGTCGCCGCCCACGATGAAGACCGCGAGCGCTTCCCCTATGAACGGAACCCGCGCGAGCTGCTGCGCGCCGACGACGGTCGACCAAATCGCGTTCGAATCCCAGCGCATCAGTTGGCCGGTGAACCCCATCCCCACGGTGAAGATCAGCAGCAGGACGCCGGTCATCCAGTTCATCTCGCGCGGGTACTTGTAAGTCCCGTGCAGAAAGACCTGCGCGAGATGGATGCCCGCCAACAGGATCATCGCCGACGCACCATAGTAGTGCATGGCACGTAGAAAGTTCCCAAAGGGCGCTTCATTGGTGATGTAGAGCAGGCTTTGGTAGGCCTCACCGGACGAAGGCACGTACGACATGGCAAGCCCAATCCCGGTCAGGACTTGGGACATGAACGCAGCGAGCGTGGCGGACCCGAAGACGTACCACCACTTGGCGTCTCGCGGGACGATATGTCCGAGCACCGGCTTCAGCGTGTCGGAGATCCCACCGCGATCGTCGATCCATTCCCACATCGCCTTGAGCCATCGCATCGTTCCGCCTCAGACCTCCTCTTTCGGCTTCGGATAGATCGTGAAGGGGATAGGGCTCGTTCGGATTTGGACCAAGCCGTCGTGAATGCGGACAGGATAGCGGGGCAGTGGGCGCGGTGGAGGTCCGCCCGCAACGGTACCATCGTTGTAGTACACGCCACCGTGGCAGGGGCACATGAAGAGGTCCGCGGTGTCGATCCATCGAACCGGACAGCCGAGGTGCGTGCAGTTGACAGAAAACGCGGTGAACTCGTTCTCGCCGTTTCGTCGCAACCATGCAGCCGTGCGGGCGGTGACTCCCGCCCAGGGCAACGGTGAAGGGTCCTCGTACTCGACCTGGACTGTTTTTCCGATCTCAAAGCCTCGAACTGTGCCGACATCGCGCCAGACTCCCTCTACCTTTCTTGTGAACGGACCGAACACGAAGCCCACCACGGGGATGCCCATGATGGCTCCGCTTGCCGCTGCGAGCGTCAGCGAGAGTCGGGCGAGCCAACGCCTCCGGGATGGATCCGTCTCGGGGTTATTGCCTTGTTCACTCATCTCGACTCCTCAGCTCTTTTCGGATGACCAAAATCCAGCCGCCCAGCGAAAACATCATGAGAAGGAGGCCACTGGCGAAGAAGAGCCACGGGATGACGTACTCGAAGGCCGGGCCAATCACGAACAAGGCGATCCCGAGGGCGAGCCCCGCCGGCCAAAAGCTAGGCGAGGGGATGTGAGCAGGACCGGGTTTGGTCCAGCCCTTGCGATCGTCCGGGCTAACCGATGCCATGACTGCCCCTTCCGGCTGTGACGGCCGAGCCCTCCGCCAACCAACGCCGGGTGATCACCAAAATGGCGGCGAGGTAGATCATGCAGGCGGGGACCCACATCATGAGCCCTCCAATCTGCTGGTCCGCCGCGTGTGTCATCTGCCATCGCTGTTGGAGCAGCGGCATCACCCCCAGGGTGTCTACGGGATGCATGTAGATCGGGCAGGCGGACACCGGCGCAAAGGTTAGGAGCACGCCCAGCAGTGTGCAGCCGAGGCAGCCCGTGAAGAGGTAGACGATTGCGCCGGGAGGAGAGAGGCGCTCCGATTTCACGGGGTTCATCACCGGCCAGTAGAATGCGAAACCCGCGAGCAAGAGCGTGGCGCACTGAAGCACGTACACCGGAGTGGAAGTAACCGAGGCGCTACACAACGGGGGAATGTGCCACAGCCACATGATCCCCAACCCGAGCATCCAGGACATCGGCGCGCGTCCGAAGGTATCTTGAATGAAGCGGGTGCCGTGACGCTGAAGTGCTGCCGCTACGCGGTCTCGGGGCAGGCTTGCGATCAGCAAGGGAGGAATCAGCAGCAGAAGCAACAAGTGCTGAACGATGTGCGCACTAAATAGATAGCCGTCGGCAAGTACTGCAATCGGTGACACTGTGGCGAGCAGAAAAATCACGGTCGCAACGACGAAGGCAGCCAAGTGCGCGCTGAGGCGGACCCCAAACGCCCAGAGATACAGCACGAGCGCCACGAAGGCGATGAGCCATGCAGGAGAATCGAAGCGCCAGAGGTCGGTCACGAGTTGCCAAGTGGTCATATGATCCTCCCTAGGTACACGATCGAGAACACGAAGATCCAAACGACATCGACGAAGTGCCAGTAGTAGCCGGCGGCCTTCACGATGGTGCCCTCTTTATGTCTAAGGCCCCCGTTTCGGCGTAGCAGCGAGACGATCGTGAGTATGATGAGCCCGACGAACACATGGAGGCCGTGAAACCCGGTCAGTGTAAAGAAGGTGCTCGCGAAAAGTGAGCTCTCGAGCGTCACGCCACCGGTGAAGAGATCGGTGTACTCCCACGCCTGGCCACCGAGGAACGTCACGCCCAATAGGATCGTGACGATCAGCCACCAGGTCGCTGCGCCACTGCCTTTTCTTAAGCTTCGTTCGGACATGATCATCGTCCCGCTGCTGGCGAGAAGGGCGACCGTAAACACGCCCGCACGCTCGATGTTCAGCGGCCCCGGGCCATCTCCGAAGGAATAGAAGTTGTACACCACGAAGGCCAAAATCAGCATGATGAAGAACGCCGTTTCGGAGGCGATGAAGGCCGTGACCGAGACGATGGGAGCCGGGGGCGGCGACGACTCGGCCTCGGCAGCCGGGCGAGCGTCGTCCGGAGCACCGTGGATAAGGTCGAACAACGGCCGACGGCTGCGAATCGGGGGGACGCTCTCGAAGTTGTGGGGCGGCGGAGGGGAGCTCGACGCCCATTCCAGCGTCCAGGCGTCCCAGGGATTGTCGCCAGCCTTCTCGCCGTGCCGGAGACTCGTCCAGACGTTGTAGAGCATGACGAGGATCGAAACCCCGAGGACGAAGGCGCCGATGGTCGCCGTCATGTTGATCAGTGTGTATCCTGGGAGATCTGGATAGGTGAACACACGTCGCGGCATGCCCATCAGCCCGACAAAGTGCAGCACGAAGAAGGTCATGTTGAAACCGACGATGGTCAACCAGAAATGAACCTTGCCCAACCGCTCGTTGAGCATCCGGCCCGACATCTTGGGGAACCAGTAGTAGACCGCGGCCATCATCCCGAAGACGGTTCCACCAAAGAGAACGTAGTGGAAGTGCGCGACGACGTAGTAGCTGTCCGTGACTTGCCAATCGATCGGCGCCGCAGCGAGCGTCACTCCGCTCAATCCGCCGATGACGAACTCGACGAGAAAACCGATCGCAAAGAGCATCGCTGACCGGAACTGGAGCCGGCCTCCCACCATCGTGGCGGACCAGTTGAAGACCTTGACGCCCGTGGGTACGGCGATGAGCAAGCTAGCCGCGGTGAAGAAGAGATCGGGGCCGTGCCCCATGCCGACGGAGAACATGTGGTGGGCCCACACCCCGAGGCTCAACACGCCAATGGCACAGGTTGAAGCCGCGACGAACGCGTAACCGAAGATCGGTTTTCGCGAGAAGACGGGGATAATCTCCGAGATCATTCCGAAGGCGGGTAGGATCAGGATGTACACCTCGGGATGACCGAATACCCAGAAGAAGTGCTGCCAAAGGACCGCGCTGCCACTTCGTTGCGGTAGGAAGAAGGCCGCTTCGAGTTGGCGGTCGATGAGCAGCATCACGATCGCCGCGTTCAGCGCCGGAATGGCCAAGATCGTCAAGATGGCGGTGACGAAGATCATCCAAATGAAGAGCGGAAGCCTCGGGATGGTGAGCCCCGGCGCGCGGAGGGTCACGATCGTCACGAGGATGTTGATCGCGCTTCCAATGGACCCGACGCCGAGGACCAGCAGCGAGAGGATCCAGTAGTCGACGCCTTGGCCCGAGTTGTACGGGAGCTCGCTGAGCGGCGCGTACGAAAACCAGCCGGCGTTGGGAGCGCCGCCCGCCATGAAGCTGAAGTGAAGCATGAACCCGCCGAACGGAACGAGCCAAAAGCTGAAGGCGTTCAAGCGAGGAAACGCGACGTCTCGGGCTCCGATCATCAGTGGCACCAGGTAGTTCGCGAAGCCCGCGATCAAGGGCATACCGACGAGGAACACCATCGTCGTGCCGTGCATGGTGAAAACCTCGTTGTAGAGCTCCGCCGACACGAAATCGTTGTTGGGCACGGCCAACTGGATGCGCATGATCAGCGACTCGAGGCCGGCGATGACGAAAAAGAGACCCGCAGTCAGGATGTACATAATCCCGATGCGCTTGTGGTCGACCGTGGTCACCCAGGAGACAAACCCCGATTCTTCGGCTTCAGTCTCTATGGTCTCGAGCGTCATCGGAGCCCCTCGAGATACGCGGCAAGATCCGCCGCGTCTTGATTGGAGAGCTGAAAGTTGGGCATGTGGCAGCCCTCTTTGAACGCGTGGGGATCTTTCAGCCACGCGACGACATTCGCTCGGTTGTTCTCGAGGACGCCCGCACCGAAGAGGCGGCGGCTCGCAAAATGCGTCAGGTCCGGCCCGATCTGGATTGGAGGCGCATCGGTAGGGGGTCCGCGAAGCGTGTGACAGCGGTCGCAAGTTTCGCCCACGTAGAACGCGAGCCCAGCGCGCGCCGATTCGTCTTCGGGCGGATCGGCGGGCAACCTCTGTGCCGTAAGCCATGCGTCGTACTCGGCTTGTGGGTGAACGACCACCTCGATTCGCATCCATGCGTGTTGGTCTCCGCAAAACTCGGCACACGCGCCGACGTACCTACCGGTGCGTTCGACCTCGAAGACGAGGTGGTTCTCACGCCCCGGGATCATGTCGATCTTACGAGACAGCGCGGGCACCCAGAAGTCGTGCACCACGTCGGCCGACTCGATTTGAAGGTGCAGCTTCTTGCCGACCGGAATGTGCATCTCGTTGGCTGTGATGACGCCGGTACCCGGATATTGTATCTCCCACCACCACTGGTGGCCTCGCACGATGACGTCTGGCGGGCCGTCGGGGGGTGGGTCCGATAGGTGTGTTGCGCGGAACGAGAGGACGAAAATCCCGGCGACGATTGCGAGCGGGATGGCCGTCCAAGTTACCTCGAGCCAACCGTTCTCGTTCTCGACGGCATCGGGAGGCTCTTCGCCGCGTGCCCGCTCTCGTAGGGATCGAACGACCGCGTAGGTGATGATCGACGCGACGATGACGAAAATCACCGCGCACACCCATAGAACAGCGATGAACAGATCCGAGATCGCGGCTGCTTGCGGACTAGCAGGGTTGAACATTCCGGTCATCGTTCGTCCTCACGCTTGGAGTCTTCTGGCTTGGGTTTTCCAAAGTGAGCGAGCGCGCGTTCGAGCAATGCGGTGTATACGGGGCGTGTGCCGAGGCCGTGCGCGGTGATCGTCGCGGCCATGCACGTTAGCATCAACGGGAGAATCTGAGTGAAGTTCCCAGTCATCTCGGCGGTGAGGATGATACCCGTGAGCGGAGCGCGAACCACGGCAGCAAAGAACGCGCCCATCCCTGCTACGGCGAAGTGAGCAGGTACCAGGGCGCCGCCCAGGCCAAGTGCGTGGACGGCCTCTCCATAGGCGACACCGGCGATGGTCCCGAGCGCCAGCATGGGAGCAAAGAGTCCGCCGGGTGCACCGGTCGAGTAGCTCGCAATGGTCGCTAGAAACCGGACGACGAACACCATCCCGAGAACCGACATGGCGGATTTCACCGTCAGGAAGCCCTCGAGCACGTCCTCACCGCCGCCAATGAAGCGAAGGTCGAGCGCGCCGAGCCATCCGATCGAGAGGCTGACGACGACGATTCCGGCGATCAAGGATCCGCGCCGAAGCCCCGAAAACAAGTCCACGCTCCGCAGGAGAAGCCGCTCGAACACGAATCCCAGCACGCCGAACAAGACCCCGAAGACGACGAAAAGCCAGAGCGTCCCCCGTTCGGGCATTTCGAGAATGGGCATGGTGATCGCCATCGCGTCCCCCACGATCAAACGCGTCACCACATCGGAGACCGCGCAAGCGAGCACCACGGCCTGCACCGACAGAACGCTGTAGTGAAACTGCGGGCGCATCTCTTCCACCACAAAAAGAATCCCTGCAAACGGCGCATTGAAGGCCGCAGTGAGCCCCGCCCCGGCGCCCGATGCCACCAGCGTGTGCATCATCGTCTTCGGGAGCCGTAGGAGGTCCACGAACCCCTGACCGACCGCTGCACCGATTTGAATCGAGGGTCCTTCGCGGCCCATCAAGAGCCCGGAGCCCAGCGCAAGGCTTCCACCGACGAACTTGACCGGAATGACGCGCCTCCAGCGCATGGGCAGAACACCGTCGAGCGCACCTTCGACGATCTGCACCCCACTTCCTCCCGCTTCGGGCGCGTGCTTTTTCACCAGTCGCACCGAGAGGAGCACGCACAGAGCGATGGCTGTGGGGATCAGCACCCAAGCGATGAGCAGGTTGTCCGAGTGCCAATGCGTATCGCGCCAGCGCTCGGCCCAGTCCATCAAGAGGTGGAACACGCCGGCGATCGCGCCCGTCATTGCCCCAACGCCTGTCGCAGCAAGGAGCAGTGGCCCACTCTTTCGCTGGGCTTCGAGAAACCGACTCGCCAAGCGGGTCGATTGGACCGCGCCAGATGCGATGGCGTGCGTAGCCTCTGCAATGGGGAACGGTAACTTCATCGGGCAACACGCCCCGCTCGTTTACCCGTCGGTTCGGCCACGCCCGGTTCTATAGGGGGCGGTCGAGGTCGTCAACGGCGGATGAGATTGCCGACGCTGCGGCTTCAGGCTGCGGCGGTGGCGAACGGGGAATCGCCGGAGTCGTCCCTACCGGTCCGACGCGTGATCAACCTGCCTTCGAGTTGCACGGGGCCAAAACCGATCGGCCTTGCCATCCCTGTACCGATCCGAGGTCCCTTGCGAGGACGAGGCGTGAGGAGTTGCGCATCGCCCGCGGGGGGAACCATGTACGCGAGACTGTCGCCGACAGACGCCCCCATCACGAGGCCCTGCTGCACCAGCATCACGAGCGCGTTGGTCTCGCCAGCCGCGGGATCACCCAGCACGATGTGGTCGATCCCTTCGAGGACCATTTCCCAGTCCCGAGGATTGTCGGGGAGTACGCCGCTTCGGAAACATCGAGCGAGCTCGTTGACGGCACGGGCAGCCGCAGCCTGGGCCGCCGCCGCCGAGCCTGCCCCGTCCGCAAGGGCGATGAGCGTTCGGTGAGCATCCCTCAGAACCGAGAGGCGGTCATGGCTGGTGTCGTGTGTCGGTCGTTGCGGTGTGCTGATCTCGAGCTTCATGCGGGCCCCCACCTATTGATGTGTCCTACGGTGAGCAACGGGGGTGCGTTACACTCTATTCCCCAGTCGATGCACAGAAGCGGTTGCCAATTTGGCAATCCGAAACGTATTGGAGACGTGACGGACGAATCGCTCACGCGTATGGTTGGTCGATGAAACCGATCGAGGTCGAGGTCACGGGCCAGTCGCTCCTCGAGTGCCCTCTGCTCAACAAGGACAACGCGTTCAGCAGGGAAGAGCGCGAAGAGCTCGGCCTGGTCGGGCTCCTTCCGGTTCACGTCGATGACATCGATGTGCAAGCCGAGCGTGCTTACGAAGCCTATCGGCACAAAGACGAAGACATCGAGCGACACATCTACCTGCGCGCCCTCCAGGATACGAACGAAGTGCTGTTCTATCGACTCGTCCACGACCATTTGACCGAGGTGATGCCCATCCTCTACACGCCGGTCGTCGGAGCTGCGTGTCAGCAGTTTAGCGAGATCTATCGGCGCCCACGGGGTCTTTTCGTGTCGTATCCGGAGCGGGACGACATCGACGCCGTCCTCGACCGCGCGCCGGTTCGAAGGGTCGACGTGATCGTTGTGACCGACGGCGAGCGCATCCTGGGACTCGGCGACCAAGGCGTGGGCGGCATGGGAATTCCGATCGGAAAGCTTTCGCTTTACACCGCCTGCGCGGGCATCAGCCCTGAAGGCACGCTGCCGGTCATCCTCGACGTCGGCACCAACAACGAAGAGCGCCTCAAAGATCCCCTGTACATCGGCTGGCGACACGAGCGGATCACGGGTGACGAGTACGACGACTTCGTCGACCTCTTCGTGCAAGCCGTGAAGCGCAAGTTTCCGAACGTCCTGCTGCAGTTCGAGGACTTTGCCCAACAACATGCTGCGCCTCTGCTCGAACGCTATCGCGACCAACTGTGCACGTTCAACGACGACATCCAGGGCACCGCCGCGGTGACGGTGGGCACCTTGCTTGCCGCCGTGAAGGTCGCAGGCGGAAAGATCTCCGAGCAAAATGTGACGATGTTCGGCGCAGGCTCCGCGGGATGCGGGATCGCCGAACAAATGGTGGCTGCGATGGTCAAGGAGGGTTTATCAGACGCCGAGGCGAGGTCGCGTTTCTACATGATCGACCGCGTGGGTTTGTTGCATGACGGCCTGACGAACCTTCTGCCGTTTCAAACGAAGCTGTTGCAAGCTAGGGATCGGGTTGCATCTTGGGGTAGCGGCAGCTCGGGTGAGATCTCGCTCCTCGACGTGATGAAAAACGCGCGTCCCACCGTGCTGATCGGCGTATCGGGCCAGCCTAATACCTTCAGCAAGGATGTGGTTCGACAGATGGCGCAGCATACCGAGCGGCCGATCATCTTTCCATTGTCCAATCCCACCTCTCGAATTGAAGCGACGCCGGGAGATCTGATCGCATGGACGGCGGGCCGGGGCCTCATCGCCACCGGGAGCCCGTTCGAGACGGTGAAGCACAATGGCCGCGCGTACCCCATCGCTCAGTGCAACAACAGCTACATCTTTCCTGCGATGGGGCTCGGTATCCTTGGGATTGGTGCCCGCCGCGTGTCCGACGGGATGTTCATGGCTGCAGCCGAAGCATTGAGCCGCCAAGCGCCGGCGCTACGAGGACAGAACGGAGCGCTCTTGCCAGCCCTCGACGAGGTTCGCGAGGTTTCGACCGAAATCGCGTACGCGGTGGCCGCACAGGCGCAGGCTGAA
>Ga0255058_10002286_pt1 | contig 10590 bp, 8 predicted proteins | sample Cases_109_9_MG_FD_188637 | JGI IMG/M metagenome (GOLD analysis project Ga0255058, IMG submission 188637) | Seawater microbial communities from Amundsen Gulf, Northwest Territories, Canada - Cases_109_9 | ecosystem: Environmental > Aquatic > Marine > Gulf | place: Canada: Northwest Territories... | reverse complement strand
CCAGCACGACATTTATATTTTTAAACAACCTGATTTCAGTCATGGCACTTACAATTTGCGATTTAACTCATACATCAACCGCAATCCTTCAAGGGTCAACATTGGATCTACAATTTCAATAATGTTCGTTTCCTTTGCTAACAGCGGCGCCAGCCCCCCGGTGCCAATGACCTTGGCTTGTCCACCCAGTTCCGCGCGGATGCGGGTTACAAGCCCTTCGATTAGCCCTACGTAGCCAAACACAAGACCTGACTGCATGGAATGAATTGAATTACGCCCAATAGCTTTAGGCGGAGCAGCTAACTCAATACGCGGCAATTTGGCGGTTCGGCTAAATAGCGCCTCAGCCGCAATGCCTAGCCCAGGCGCGATCGCACCGCCCAAATAGTCTCCATCAGCAGAAACCGCATCAAAAGTAGTGGCTGTGCCAAAGTCAACGACCACGGCCGGGCTGCCGTGCAGTCGGTAGGTGGCCAGGGCGTTCAAGATACGGTCGGCGCCGACCTCGGCCGGGTAATCGGTGAGGACCTTTATTCCGGTTTTGATATCATGTGTAACTACCAGAGGATCGCGCTTGAGAAATCGTTGACACATCTCTACAAAAGAGGTAGTCAGCGGCGGCACCACACTGGACAGCGCTACTCCTGAAATTTCTTCCCATTTAAGACCTTCATATTCGAAAAGGTTTCGTAACACCATGGCGTATTCATCCGGCAGTTTTGCCCGGTCAGAGGCGATACGCCAGTTGGCAATCCACTCTTTATTCTGATACAATCCTAACATGGTATTGGTGTTGTTAATGTTCATAACCAGCAGCATAATTAACCTCCGGATTTAATTTCAATGACAAAGGAGATCAAATGAAATGATGAGAACTTGCTTTTTCGAGTGAAGTCAATTGAAAAACGAGACTTGTGATTCTATCCCTGCAGTATAATAATATGTGGACTTCAGTGTCAACGAATCTTTGGAGTTCGGTGAGTGGCTTTGTCAGAAGGTGATAGCCGTACCGCATCGGCATGTGGTGTTCAGCATCCTTAAAATTCTACGGCGGTATTTTCTTTATGATTGCAAGCTGTTTTCCGCATTAAGCCGTATCCCTGAGTTTTCCATTTCAATATCAATTTGCCTGTCCTGACGGTATGGGCTCACTGGTGGTGCGATCCGGCAACAGGTTATCCTTTTTAATCGATAGCGTTACTCCCTTAGAAAAACCGTAACCATAATGTTTAGAATTTAAGACAGAAGCAAAAAAACCAAATTTAAAGAAAATGGATTGTTAATCTTGATGAACTCGTAAAAAGTCCATTTTGCTCTCTGAATGATCATTTTGGGGCGTTTCGCGAAACGCTGTATCACAAAATACTTTTTACGAAGCTATCAATCTTTACTGAAAAAAGAAAATTAGAAGGAAAAAAAGCTTGACAAGCTTTAAGATCTGATTTAAATTGGTTCTTAAATAATAATTATTCTAATCAAGGGCAGCATGGCAAAAAAAGATTCTACCAACATGTTTGTGGAGAGGTTTCGGGCCGCCGGTTTTAAAATAACCCCCCAGCGGATGGCAGTGTTTCAGTTTTTAGAGGGAAACACCTCTCACCCTTCCGCCTATGAGGTCTATGAGGTGGTCAAGAGAAGGTTTTCCACCACCTCGTTTGCTACCATATACAACACCCTGAACGCCGCCCAGGAGATGGGATTGGTACTGGAGCTTACCCTCGATCCGAAAAAACGGCACTTCGACCCCAATACCTCACACCACCACCATATTTTGTGTATGAAATGCCGCCGAATAGACGATGTGGGGGGAAAGGTGCTTGGCGGCTTTAACATCGATTCTGTTGAGATAGGCGATTACCAGGTGACTGGTTTCAGTGTTGACTTTCACGGAGTTTGCCCGGAATGCCGGGCCTAACAGCACTAGAGGATGGTCTGATGCCGGCCGGATAGACGGCGGCCGAGGCCATATATATTAACCATCAATACAAAAACGGAGGTAACAGCAATGGCAAAATTGATCAATGAGGTTAAGTTAGGAGCAGCAAAGGGGACAGGCGTTGAGAAAGCCGTGGATGCTAACTTCAAAGGGGAGACATCTGAGGTCGGCCTGTACCTGGCCATGTCCAGGCAGGCCTTCAGGGAGGGATATTCTGAGGTAGCCGCGGCCCTGGAGAAGTTGGCTCTAGATGAGGCCTGGCATGCGGCCCACTTCGCTGAGCTAAACGGATTGATCTCCGAAAATACCAAGGAGAATCTGGAGAAGATGCTGGCTGGTGAAGAGATGGCGAACAAAGGCAAGAGGGAGGCAGCTGTCAAGGCGAAGGAAGAAGGTTGTGACCCCGCTCATGACTTCTTCGATGAATCTTCCCGGGACGAAGGAAGACATGCCAACGCCCTGGAAGGGCTCCTAAAAAGATATTTCAGTTAAAAAGGTGTTTGTGAATTTCGTAAAAGAGGCTGTATAAGCTGAATGTACGAATTCCTTTGAAACGGTTCCAATACAGAGCCCCGATGAAGTCTGGAAGCGGTTCTTTCCACGGCGCTTGCTTATGGTTTGCACGGCTGCCGAACTTCTTGGAATTCATGCCGAGTTCCCGGGGCATCTGGATCTGCGCAACTCAACCGTTTTGCCCGACTTCACCGATTCGTCGGCGGCCAGTACGATTCTCAGGCTGTTTAGGGCGCTGTTCATGTGGAGGGTCAGATCCAGATCCTCCTGAATTGCTTTAAGCAAATATTGCTGTTCCCGTCTGCAAAGCTCAATATGATCCGGCTCGTCCCCGAGGTCAATGACGTCATCTTTATGGACAAACCTGTTGCTGCTGTCAATATCACCGTAATGAATCCTTAGGGATTCAGTTTTCGTATGGGCCTCCACATTGTCTGATTGAGACTCTGCCCCCGCTTTGGATGCGACGATGCTCACACTCCCTTTGGGTCCTATAACATCCTTTACGAAGAAGGCTGTTTCACTCATCATGGGGCCCCACCCGACCTCATACCAGCCAACTGAACCATCATCGAACGTGATCTGCAACTGTCCGTAGTTGTACATGGCTGTGGAAAGCTCCTCCGAAAGTCGAGCACCAATTGCCGAAACGCGAATGGGAGCAGCCCCGGTCATCTGACACATCACATCCACATAGTGAACTCCGCAATCAACAACCGGCGATGTCGATTTCATTAGATTTTTATGGGTTTCCCACGCTTCCCCTTCGCTTTGCTGATTGAGGTTCATCCGCATGACCAGCGGCTTTCCCAGGGTCCTGGCAATCTCGATGAACCTGATCCACGAAGGGTGATGCCTGAGAATATAGCCGACCACCAGTTTTCTGTTCGCTGAACGTGCTGCCTGAATGACATGTCTGCATCCTTCAATTGTCGGTGCCACCGGTTTTTCAAGGAAAACATGCGCTCCTGTTTTCAGGGCGGAAACAGCATATGCCTCGTGGGTATCGGGATATGTGTTGATACTCACCACGTCGGGTTTGGTGATCTCAAGGGCCGGTTCAAAGTTGCTGAAAAGCTCGTAGTTTCCACCCAGCCGCTGATTCAATGTCTCCCGGGTTTTTGGGCCACGTGACACCAGGCCGACGATTTTAAAATCTTTCATCCCGTGATAGGCAAGGGCATGGGAAGATCCCATTTTACCGCAACCCACGACCAATACCCGTTGGGGTGTTGTCACAACAAACCTCCATATTTCTTTTTTGGCGAGCGTTTCGCTCGGGTTGTGAGGCACCCTCTTCCCATCCGGTTTATCCCTCTTGTTATTTTGCAATTAGAAATAAGACGGCAAAGGCAAAAAGTATGCCTAGACCCTCCCTTAATGTAATCGGCTCTTTCAACATTTTTTTCAATTTTCTGGGATGATATCTGTGAAAATGAACCCCTCCCGTTCGACTGTCTCTCCGATCTGAACACGGATGGGAGAATGAAAGAATGGCCCGTCGACTGCAATCGTGTGAAACTCTCCGTTCTCGCCGCACGGATCGACGTTTGCCGGAAGTTCGGTGAGCAGTGTTTTAGACCACAGCTGTCCGGCAAAGGCGGCGGGCATCTTCTTGGGATCCACGCAACTGATGTACGCCTCCACACCAGAGGCCAACATCTGCTCTGCCAGGGTTTTTGTCGGGATCTCCCACAGGGGAAAAATCGGGTCGATTCCGCTTCCATGCAACTGTTTTTCCCGATAATTCCTCACATCTTGAAGGAAAAGGTCCCCAAATGCCATGCATTCAATTCCCTTTGACCGGGATTCCTCAATAAACGTTTTCATGATCGTATCGCATTGTTCGTCACTGCATGGATCCGGGATATTAATAGTGCGAAAGGGAAGCCCCACAGCATCTGCCTGGCGTTTCAAAATTTCCAATCGGGCCGCATGCATGGAAACGCGCCTGTATGTTTCATTGGTTACACTAAAAAGGCCGAGGATATGAATTTTCGGATCTTTCCGAAGGAGGTGCAAGGCCCATGCGCTGTCCTTTCCGCTGCTCCAGCTCAATAATGTCTTTTTCTTCATTTGTCTCCTTCAAATTTGGTGTTCAACTCCACTGATTTTTTCGTCTACAACCTTTTTGCAGACCATTTTGACCATTTATGACATTCTTTCTCAAGTTTCGCACCTGATATTTTGAGAAAAGTCGTATCAGGCATAAGGTAGAAATTTTATTTACCCCACACCAGATACTGCACCGTGCCCTGTTGGGGGCGAAACTTGAGATTCTTTCTTTTAAAAAGCACTCGTTATTTTCTATTTTGATGTTCAAAAAATGAACATTCTTGTCCCCTATTGTAAACAGCCAGGCAAAAGCGGGCGAATCCCAACCCTGTTCAATCAATTCTTAAGACCTTTGCTCCCCGAATCTGTTTCGTCTTGAGCTCAACCAACGCCTCGTTTGCCTCATTCAGCGCAAACACCTGAACCTCAGGTTTGAGATCCATTTTGATTTATATTTTTCCAACACCAATAACACATAACTGATAACGAATAACATCTAATCGAGTTTTGACTCGATTAGGGTTATATATTCAACAGAACGGGTTCTATTATTGACAATATGAATGGGTTCTATATAGTACAATAAATATAGAAAAAATGTCCGGAGTACGGGTCGTTACCCTATGATGGCATGTGCAGGATTTGTGTTACCAGGATTTTTGCAATACCCTTCCCTAGGTTAACCGCTGAATTCAATTAGGCTCGAAAAATATTCAATTATCAATATTCAATTGTCAATTCCGGCTTGTCCGGGTTAGGTTCTTGATAAAAAAATGATTATTTTTGAAAATATATCAAAAAGTTATAGTGGACAAGGACTTTTTGATCGAGTTGGTTTTAAAATAAACAGAAAGGAAAGAGTCGGTTTAATTGGTAATAACGGTCATGGAAAAACCACACTCTTTCGCTTTATCATCAAAAAAGAAATCCCAGATGCCGGCAAAATCATCATTCCGAGAAATTATCGGATTGGCCATGTCAAACAGGAAGTTAAAATCACGGAAAAAACTGTTTTGCTCGAAGCAGCCCTCGGGCTTCAAGAAAAAGATCCTAAGTACTTTTGGAAAGCAGAAAAAATCCTATTCGGGCTTGGATTTAGAAGCCAAGACATGCAAACAGACCCTGCAAATCTTTCCGGCGGTTTTCAGGTGCGCCTCAATTTGGCCAAGGTTCTTGTCTCGGAGCCGGACATGCTCCTTCTTGACGAACCGAACAATTACCTGGATATTACCTCAATCAGATGGCTTTCCAGATTCCTTTCCGCCTGGCCCGGTGAACTCATCCTGATCACCCACGACAGAAGCTTTATGGATAAAGTCGTGACCCACACCATGGGGATTCACAGAAAGAAAATATCTAAACTATCAGGCAATACGGAGAAGTTTTATTTACAAACAGCAAAGGAAGAGGAAATTTTTGAAAAAACACGAATTAACGAGGCCCGGAAGAAGAAAGAAATCGAGCTTTTCATCAGCCGCTTTCGATCAAAGGCAAGACTTGCCGGTATGGTGCAATCAAGAATAAAAACCATTTCAAAAATGAAAGATCTTGAAAAGCTCGATCAGTTGAAAACGCTTGACTTTTCATTTACCAACAAACCGCTGGGCGGAAAATATGTGATGAGTGTTAATAATGTATCTTTTTCATACACTCTTCAACATCCTTTGATTAAAAATTTTAATTTAACCGTAGGTGCCAAAGACAAAATTTGTGTTATCGGACCAAATGGCAAGGGAAAAACAACGCTATTAAAAATTATATCCGGTAATCAAAAACCCGATGAAGGTGAAATGTCAAACCATCCGCTTACAACAATCGGTTATTATGAGCAGAGCAACATCAAGCATCTTGAAGACTCAAGAACGGTGCTTGAAGAAATAATGATCGAAAATATAGATGAGGGGCAACAAAAAGCAAGAAACATTTGTGGCACAATGATGTTTGAACAGGATCTTGCGCTTAAAAAAATAAAGATTCTCTCTGGTGGCGAAAAAAGCCGGGTTTTGATCGGAAAACTACTTGCAAAGCCGGTCAATCTGCTGCTTCTCGATGAACCAACCAACCATCTGGATATGTCCTCCTGCAATGCCCTTGTTAAGGCCCTGGACAATTTTGAGGGAGCCGTGATCATGGTTACCCATAATGAAATGCTCCTTCATGCTTTAGCCAAAAGGCTCATCGTTTTTCAAGATGACAGGATTAGCATCCAAGAAAACAGTTACCAGGACTTTCTGGATAAAGGAGGATGGGGAGATGAAGAGCCTCAAAAAATTCCTTCAAATAAAGTCAAACCGGAAAAGACCAAACTCTCTAAAAAACAACGGAGGCAGCGTCGTTCTCAAATTCAACACGAAAGACATACGGTTTTAAAACCGATGGAAAGACAGATATCCGAAATAGAGAAAACGATTGAGTTACATGAATCAGAGCTGCAAACCCTTAACGCGGATTTAATCGAAGCTTCCAAGTCTCAAGACAGCGCTTTAATTGCAGAACTTTCCAAATCAGTTCACAGCAGACAGAAAACAATCGATTCCCTCTTTAATAAACTCGAATCGATAACCAACAAATTGGACGAAATGAAACTCGACTTCGGTTGAATCGATTTGATGTGGTGATGGAAAGGGATCATGTCGATCAGCGCGGCTTGTTTTCTGAAATAAGCTGACACGCCGCGTCAGTTAAAAACTGTACATATTCACCATAGGTTTTCGCGTGGTCGGAACTGGCAATACCGTCGAGTCCCCGCTTGTAAACACCCTGGACGATGGCGGCAAGACGAAACATGCTAAAAGCTATAAAGAACTGATAGTTGGGGATGTTGCCTCGCCCGGTACGACGGCCGTATGCCGCAAAATAATCGGTTTCTTCGGGGATGCCCAGCTCAGCGAGGTTCAGGCCCTTATAACCGGTAAGCCTTCCCTCTCTGCTGGGTATGTGATAGCTCATACAATTATAGGCAAGGTCTGCGAGGGGATCACCGAGCGTGGATAGTTCCCAGTCGAGCACTGCAATCACACGGGGTTCGGATGGATGGATGATCAGGTTTTCAAGGCGAAAGTCGCCGTGGACGACCGTCGTGGTTCCATCGACCGGTATGTTATTCTCCAGCCATTGAATCAGATGGTCCATGGTTTCGATATCATCGGTTTTCGAAGCCTCATACTGCTTTGCCCATCGCCCGACCTGACGGCCCATGTAGTTGCCCGGCTTACCGTAATCGGTGAGCCCCAGTGCTTCCCAGTCGACCAGGTGAATCTTGGCAAGGGTGTTGTTCATGTCATCGAAGATGGCCGAACGCTCTTTTGCGTCTGAAGCCTCGGGGGCGGCAGGATCTCGGAAAATTCTTCCCTCCACCCATTCCATGACATAAAAGGGCGTGCCGATAATCGAGTCGTCCTCGCAAAGTACCATTGTTTCGGGGACCGGTACGTCTGTATTCTTAAGGGCACTGATAATTCTGTGTTCACGGTCAACCGCATGGGCTGAGGGGAGGAGTTTTCCGGGCGGCTTTTTACGCAACACATACTCTTTACCACCTGCCGACAGCAAAAAGGTGGGATTTGACTGTCCGTATTCAAACTGACTGACATGGAGTGTTCCTGAAAAGCCGTTGATATTTGCTTTGAGATAAGTGGCAAGACTGCTTTCATCAAAGCTGTGAGCAGGCCTCACCGGTGTGATCTCTCTGTTAGAGTTCATGCGTGCTTTCTCAACTCCAATCTGGTGATCGACTCTAAATGGACTTCATCGGGCCCGTCTGCCAGACGCAATATTCGGACAGCGGCCCATGCTGCAGGCAACCCGGTGTCCTCGCACACACCCTTGCCGCCGTGCACCTGGATCGCCCGATCGAGTATCTTGAGAGCCATTGTGGGTGCGACCACTTTTATCATCGCAATCTCCGCCCGGGCCACCTTGTTACCGACCGTATCCATCATATGTGCGGCATACATTGTCAACAGGCGTGCTTGATCGATTTCGATGCGGGACCTGGCAATATCTTGTCTGACTGAACCCATTTCTACGATCGGTTTACCAAACGCAACACGGGATTTTGCGCGAATGCAGAGTTCTTCGAGCGCGCGTTCAGCCACACCGATGGTTCGCATGCAATGGTGAATTCGTCCCGGTCCAAGGCGCCCCTGGGCGATCTCGAAGCCCCGCCCTTCGCCTAACAGGATATTCGAGACCGGCACACGCACATTTTCGAATTTGATGTGGCCATGGCCGTGGGGGGCGTGATCATAACCAAAGACCGGAAGCGTTCGAACGAATTTGACACCGGGAGCATCGGCCGGCACCAATATCATCGACTGCTGCATGTGGCGCGGGCCGCCGGGATCGGTCTTGCCCATGAAAATAAAGATTTTGCAGCGGGGATCAGCGGCACCGGAGGCCCACCATTTATTCCCGTTCAGGACGTATTCGTCGCCATCTCGGTCGATGCTCGCCCGGATATTCGTGGCATCCGAGGACGCCACATCGGGCTCGGTCATGCAAAAAGAAGAGCGAATTTCACCGTTCAGCAACGGTTCGAGCCACCTCTTTTTTTGTTCCTCATTGCCGTATCGGACGAGTGTCTCCATGTTGCCCGTATCCGGGGCAGAACAGTTGAACACCTCCGGTGCCATCGGCGAGCGCCCCATGATTTCACAGAGTGGTGCGTATTCAAAATTGGTCAACCCGCCACCGTATTCGCTCTCAGGCAAAAAAAGATTCCATAATCCTTCCGCCCTGGCCTTTTCTTTGAGTTCTTCCATAATGGGCAGCGGCTGCCATCGATCGCCCTCCTCAATCTGTTCGTAAAACTTCCGCTCGTTGGGGTAAATGTTTTTCTTCATGAATGCTTGAAGTTTCACCTGCAGCTCTTTTGTCTTTTCTGAAAACTCGTAAAACATTGTCTGTACCTCCTTCTTGGAAAACGATTGATAAACACCCCTGAAGAATTTTATAAAATGAGCCGCTGTCCCGTCAATGATTAATTATACACCGAACGGCCAGGATAAAATCCGCAGCTTCGTCAGCTTCTTTTGCGATGAGCGTAATCATCGTGTGATGCGCATTGACCCCTGATATAGTAATTATGGACTATAGGTTGCATACCACCTTAAAAATGTTGTATGAATCCCGGAGCACCAGGGATCGGCAGTCTCAAGTACCGACATTGGCGAACGCTGCAGTCCCGCTTTCAAGCGGGAAAGGGAATGCTCTGATTGTTTTGATTCCAAAGAGGAGGATGGACCATGGTTGATCACAAGGTATACTATGACGTATTTACGCCGGTAAATTTTATCGTCCGTTCTGCAGCGGTTTATGCTGATAAGGATGCTGTTGTCTATAATGATAAGCGTTACAGTTATAATGAATTTTTTAGGCGAATCAATCGCCTTGCAAGTGCACTCGTTAAAATCGGCGTGGGGAAGGGCGACAAGGTGGCGTTTATCTGCCCCAACACACCTCCGATGCTGGAAGCCCATTTTGCCGTGCCGATGATCGGTGCCGTTCTGGTCAGTATTAATATCCGTCTGTCATCTCAAGAGATATTGTATATTATAAACCACTCCGATGCCGAGGTATTGTTTGTGGACAATGAGTTCTCCGGTGTGGTGAAGCCGATATTAAATGAATTGACAGCGGTCAAGACCCTGATTAACATCTGCGATCTCAGCGATGAGAAACCTTTGCATGGGATGGAATACGAGGAATTCTTAAACACCGGTTCTGATGTCCCCGTGGAAATTTCCGTAGAAGACGAGTACGAAGTTGCATCGATCAATTACACCAGCGGTACGACGGGTTCTCCCAAGGGGGTGATGTATCATCACCGCGGCGCTTATTTAAACGCCTTGGGTGAGGTAATGGAGACCGGTTTGAACTTCAGATCGGTATATCTCTGGACGTTGCCCATGTTTCATTGCAACGGGTGGTGTTTCCCTTGGGCCGTGACAGCGGTTGGCGGTACACATATTTGTTTGCGCAGGGTTGTGGCGGAGGAGATTTTCCGACTGGTTGAAACGGAAAATGTTTCTCATATGTGTGCTGCCCCAACGGTTCTGATCGGCATGTCTACTTACGCTGAAAAA
>Ga0255058_10002284_pt1 | contig 10595 bp, 6 predicted proteins | sample Cases_109_9_MG_FD_188637 | JGI IMG/M metagenome (GOLD analysis project Ga0255058, IMG submission 188637) | Seawater microbial communities from Amundsen Gulf, Northwest Territories, Canada - Cases_109_9 | ecosystem: Environmental > Aquatic > Marine > Gulf | place: Canada: Northwest Territories... | reverse complement strand
AACTGCTGAACCGCTTCTATGACCCGCAGCAGGGCGCGGTCACGATCGACGGTCACGACATACGCGACGTCACGCTCGAGTCGCTACGCCGCCAGATCGGCGTCGTACCGCAGGAGCCGTTCCTGTTCGGCGGGTCGATCCGCGAGAACCTCTCGGTCGGCCAGCGAGATCTCGCTGAAGAAGAGATCATCGCGGCGTGCCAGTCGGTCGGACTCGATCGCCTGTTGGCGCGACTTCCCTTGGGCATCGACAGCCAGTGTCATGAGCGAGGCGTGTCGCTGTCGGCCGGCGAGCGGCAGCTCCTCGCCCTGGCTCGGGCATTTCTGTCTCAGCCCCGGCTGCTGGTGCTCGACGAGGCCACGTCGAGCCTCGACCTGCGCACCGAGACCGCGGTCGAGCACGCCCTCGACGTGGTGCTCGAGGGTCGCACCGCCGTGATCATTGCTCACCGGCTGCAGACCACCCTGCGAGCCGACCGCATCGTGGTGATCAGCGACGGCAGGATCGTCGAGGTCGGCACCCGCCGCGAACTCATCGACGCCGGTGGCCCATTCGCCGACATGTGGACTGCCTCGGGCACCGAGCAGCCCGCTCGCCTCTAGCGCGTCAGCCCGGAGGCCCGGGCGAGCGTGAAGAAGCCCTACACGGCGGGCTCTCTGATCGGGCAGCTTCGCCAGGTGCTCGAGGGGGACGGAGCTCCGACTTCGCGCGGAGGCGCCCGCGACGCTCCTGGGCCGACGACCAACAGCCCACCGAGAGCGAGCGGGCCCCCGATCCAGGTCGTTGGCGGCGAAACCCGTTGGAAGGGAGAAAGCGGAGCCGACGAGCGGGCTCGAACCGCTGACCTGCTCATCAGGAGGTGGCCTCTTCGAGGAATAACGTCACTCCGCCCCGTTCCCGGGTACTCACGACCGGAACCCTGATGGGTCGAGTCCCGATTGCTTGGGTGTAGCGCGATTCGACTTTCGCGATTCGACTTCCGGATTCGAAGACACACTGCGTTCAAGGAGTACTCCCATGCCCTCGTTCCATCTCGGCGCCAAGGCACTCGCGGCGCTTTCGCTCGCTGCAGTGCTGGCGATCCACGGCAGCGTGGCGGTCGCGGCTGACTTCAGCGATCGCGACCAGCTCATCGAGACCCTGACCCACGACGAAGAGGCGCCTCTCGCCGAGGCACAGGAAGAGCTGGCGCTGGCAGAAACCGAGCTGCAGAGCGCGCTGGTGGATCTCGCCGCTTCGGAGTCCGTTCGCGACGAAGCAATCGCCTCCCTCGACGTCGCCGAGCTCACTTTCAGCGACGCAGCGACCGCGGCTGGCGAGGCAGAGATGGCGCGCGACGCCGCCCAGGCCGCGTTGATGGACCTGCAGAGAGAAATAGCGGCCGCGCAGATGCTGCTCACCGACGTCGAGGCGCAGTTCGTCAGCGCCGCGGGCGCGCTTGCCGCCGCGATCGAGGGTGGCACGGCCACCCCCGAGGAGATGGAGACGCTCGAGGCCGCCGTCGAGGCTGCTGATGGAGCGGTCGCCCTGGCGAAGGGCGGCATGGTCGACGCCGAGGCCGCGCTCGTCGACGCTCAGGCGGCGATCGAGGGAGCCGAGACCGCGGTCGGCGAGGCCGAGCAGGCTGTCGTCGATGCAAAGGCCGAGGTCCAGGTTGCGGAGGGCGTGCTCGGCGACGCGCAAGGCAAGGTCGACGAGCGACAGGAGATCCACGACGGCAAGAAGGCGATTCGGGACGCCGACCAGGAGCTCGTCGATGCGATCGTCGAGGAGATCGACACGACCGGAGAGCTCGTGGGTCGCCTCGGCAACAAGCAGGCATTCGCGATCAACCGCGCGCTGCACAGCTCGGGGGTTCGTGGTCTCGGGCCGCTCGACATCGACACGGACGAGCTGATCACGATCCTGGAAGGTGACTACACGAGCCCGCAGATCCAGCAGCTCATGAAGTCGTACGTCCACGAGGCCCAGTTCTCGACGCTTGCCGACAAGATGGAAGCGAAGGGCATGGACGACAAGGCCGCTAGCTTCCGCGCGAAGGGCGAGCGGCAGCGCGATCACTTCCGCGATATGTCCGAGCGGGTCGGGAAGAGCACCGGCGAGGCCTCCCAAGGCGCCGCCAGGCAGGCGGCTCACGCGAGCGCGAAGGAAGCCGCGCGGGATGCCGCCAAGAGTGCTGCACAGGAGAGCGCGGCCGAAGCGGTCCTCGAGGCGGCCCAGGACGCTGCGTCTTCGGCAGCTGCAGAAGCGGGGCGTGAAGCGGCCAGCGAGGTCGTCGATGATCTACCGGGCAGCGAGATCGCCGACGAACGGCGCGGTGGCGCCCGAGGAGCGGCGAAGAGCGGCAAGGGCAATTAGCAGACCCTCGTCGCCCGCCTTGCTCTGCGCGGCGCGAGCTCGACGACTGCGGGGAGTGGCCACTCGGCTGCTCCCCGCAGTGGTGCTCTGGCTGCTGCTTGCAGCACCGGCTGTCGCAGTGGATCCTGCAGAAGCGACGCCCCGGAGCCCGGAGCTCGAGCGGATCCAGGCGCGGACTCGGCAGACCCGGTCCGAGACTGCGCGCACGCTCGCGGCCATCGGACGGGCTCAGATGAAGGACGGTCTCTTCGACGAGGCAGCGAGGTCCTTCGCACGCGTGTCGGAGCTCGACCCCGCGTTTCCCGACATCGAGCTCAGCCTGGGGACCGCGCTGTTTCGTGCCGGCCGCTATCTGCCGGCGCGCGATGCGCTGCTGCGCTTCCGTGAGCAGAAGCCCGAGAGTCTGGACGCACTCCTCCTGCTTTCCCTCGCCCGGATCGAGCTCGGCGAGCTCGAGGTGGCAGCGGCGGAGCTCGAACAGGTGGCCGCGGGGCGAGGGCAACTGCAGTCACTCGCCCTCGTTCAGCTTGGACGTGTTCGTGAGCTGCTGAACGATCCAGAGGGCGCCCGCAGTGCGCTGCGTCGCGCGATCGACGCGTCGCCGTCTGGGCCGACGGCCGCACAAGCCCGAAGCCTTCTCAATCGGCTCGAGCGCCGCGCCGTGGACTCGAGGCGCTATCGACTGAGTGCCTCGGTGGCGGGGCTCTACGACGACAACGTCGTCGAGCCAGAGATCGACGCCTCGACGGGCTCGACGGATGGCGCGGCCGAGTTCGAAGCGTCTGGCTCCTACCGGATCATCGAATACCGCGAATCCGAGGTCGACGTCGGATACGACCTGTTCCAGTCGGTCTACGGTGACCAGAGCAACTTCGACCTGCAGACCCACACCTTCTCGCTGCTCGCTTCTCGCCCGTTCGCGAACTTCGACGTCTCGCTCGGCTACAACTACACGCTCGCAACTCTGGGTGGGAACCGCCTGCTCGACTCGCAGGAGCTCTCGCCGACCGTCGAGTTTCTCCCGCAGTCCTGGTGGTACGCGCTTGCGAGCCCGCGCGTCGTCTTCAAGAACTTCGATGATGACGATCGCGACGCATTTCAAGTGTCACCCCGCGTCCTGAATTTCTTCTTCCTGCCCAAGAGCGCCGGCTATCTGCTGCTCGGTCTCGGGTACGAATACGAGGATGCCGATGCGCGGCGTTTCGACTACCACGGAGTGCGCCTGCGCACCGGTGCCCACGGGTCGGTCCAGCACCTGTTCGACGTGGACCTTCGCTATCGCTTCCGCCTGCGAGACTACACGGGAGAGACGCCGTCGATTGGGAAGAAGCGTCTCGACAAGGTCCACACCGCGGGAGTTCGACTGAGCCGCGAGCTCGGACTGGGCTTCGAGGTGCAGCTCGAATACGAGCACGAGCGCTCGGACTCGAACCTCCCGAGCTCGGACTACAACCAGAACCACCTGCGCCTACGGGTCCGCTGGGTGCTGTAGTCTCGCTGAAGCCCCTAGGGGTTCACATTCCGCCCCGGATGTGGCGACACCACCGGAGAAGGCGGCGAATCGCACGGAAGTAGGCTTGCCGAGGTGGCGGGCGGTGCGGGCGAGCACGCAGGTCTCAGCTGAGCAAGCAGAGCCTGGAGCGCCGTCAGTGCCGATTCGGCAAGCTCTCGCCATGCGCATCCTATACCGCCGGGCACTCTCTCGATTGAACCACACACTTCCTCGGGCGCTTCTCGTCGCGCTGACGCTCTTCGCCAGCCCAGCCGTGGCAGGCGTCCATGAGCCGACGCCGTCGGCGGGATGCGATGCCGGCGGGCTGGGAGCCGGGCTGCATACCTTCGAGTTCACGCACGACGGAATCCTGCGCACCTATGATGTCTATCAGCCCGAGAGCTACGACGATTCGGTGGCAGCGCCCATGATGCTCAACCTGCACTCTCTGGTTACGGGCGGGACTGCGATCGGCATCTTTCGCCTCTTCTCCCAGCAAACCGCTCGCTCCGAGAGCGGCGGCTACATCGTCGTGGAGCCGAGTGGAACCGGCATGAATCCCGATGATCCGGTCTCCTGGAACGCCGGGGAGGCCTGCTGCAATCCGCCCGAGCGCGACCATGTAGACGACGTGGGATTCGTTGCCGAGGTGATTGATCGTGTCTTCGCGCAGCTCTGCATCGACGAGCGCAAGGTCTACGCGAGTGGGATGAGCAATGGAGGCTATCTCTCCCACCGCCTCGCCTGCGAGCTGCCGCGTCGCATCGCGGCCATCGCCCCCGTCTCGGGAAGCTTCTCCCAGGAGCTCGTCTGTGTCGACGGTCGGGCCATGCCCGTCGTGCAGATCAGTGGGGAGCTGGACAACCTCGCCTCGCGCCAGGCGAGCGTCGATCGTTGGCTCGGGACGAACGAGTGCGGGGATGCGACCACCGAAGAAGTGGATCGCGACATGACCTGCACGACCCATACCGATTGTCGCGACGGCGTCGAGGTGATGCACTGCGTGGTCGACGACGGAAATCATTGCTTCTTCAGCAACGCCGAGCATGTCATCCTCGAGGAGTGCCCGCTTCGGGACGGACCGCTCGCTCAGGATGTGATCTGGGACTTCGTCTCCGACTATGCGTTGCCTGTGCCGGAGCCGAGTTCCACCATGTTGGCAGCGACCGCCCTCGCCGCCCTCTCGACGATGGCTCGCCGCCGTCGAGCTGCCTCGCCTCACCCCGCCGCCAGAGGTCGGCCCTATCCCGGATCCGCGCGCACCAGCACCGCCACATAGCGCGTTTCGGGCGACGGGCGCTGTCCAAGGCTCTCTGTCGTTATCGCGGACGTCAGCCGCTCACCCGGGGTAGAGTGCCGAGGTGGACTGCCCCGGCTGCGGCTTCGAGAACCCGAAGGACATGCGCTTCTGCGGCGGATGCGGCGACGCACTCGTCCGTCCCTGTTCCGGCTGCGGCTTCGCGTGCCCGCCCGAGTTCGCGTTCTGCGGGAAGTGCGGTGCGCCGCTCGGTGACGAGCCCGTCTCCGCGGCCTTGCCGCCCGCGCGCGCCCCCCGCGACTACACACCCAAGCACCTGGCCGACCGCATCCTCCAGTCGAAGTCCGCCCTCGAAGGAGAGCGCAAGCAGGTGACTGTGCTCTTCGCGGACCTGAAGAGCTCCATGGAGCTGACAGAGCAGGTCGACCCGGAGGAGTGGCACCGCATTCTAGAGCGCTTCTTCGAGATCCTGACCGAGGGCGTCCACCGCTTCGAGGGGTCCGTCAACCAGTACACGGGCGACGGCATCATGGCGATCTTTGGGGCACCCATCGCCCATGAGGACCACGCCCAGCGTGCCTGCTACGCGGCTCTCCAGCTGCGGGACGCCCTGCGCACCTGGTCCGACGAGCTTCGGGTCGAGCGTGGGATCGCCCTCTCGGTGCGCATGGGCATCAACTCCGGCGAAGTCGTGGTGGGCAAGATCGGCGACGACCTGCGCATGGACTACACGGCCCAGGGACAGACGGTCGGCCTGGCCCAGCGAATGGAGCAGCTCGCCGAGGCGCGCACCATCTGCATCAGCGATCGCACGGAAAGACTGGTGGGCGACTGGTTCGAGCTGCGCGACCTGGGCTCTCCTCCGATCAAGGGAGTGGGGCAGCCCGTGCGCGTCTACGAGCTCGAGGGGGTGGGGAGCGCTCGCACCCGGCTCGACACGTCGCAGGCCCGCGGCTTCTCGAAGTTCGTCGGGCGCGAAGAGGAGTCCAAGGCCCTGGAGGCCGCTCTCGAGCGCGCGCGAGCCGGGCAGGGCGGCGTCGTTGGCATCGTGGCGGACGCCGGAACGGGCAAGAGCCGCCTGTGCCACGAGTTCATGGAGCGCTCCCGCGCCCAGGGCGTGCTGGTCCGCCACGTGTACGGCGTCGCGCATGGCAAGCGGATCCCGCTGCTTCCGGTGCTCGACCTGATGCGTCAGGTCTTCGGCATCGGAGCCCGAGACAGCGACCGCGAGGCACGGCAGAAGATCGCCGGCGCCGTCGTGCTGGTGGACGAGAGCATGGCCGAAGAGATCCCGCTGCTGTTCGATTTCCTGGGCGTTCCGGATCCACAGCGACCGGCGCCTTCCCTCGGTCCGGAGGCACGGCAGCGGCGCGTGGTCGAGCTGGTGCGACGCTTCTCGCTCGCACGCAGCCGCCAGGAGGCCGCCGTCATCGTCTTCGAAGACCTGCACTGGATCGACCCCGCCAGCGAGGCCTTCGTCGAGGCCATGGTCGCCGCCACCGAGGGTGTGCGGTCGCTCGTGGTCGTGAACTTCCGGCCCGAGTACAGCGCCGACTGGATGCGTCGCTCCTTCTACCAGCAGGTCGCCCTGCGGCCGCTCGACGCGGCGGCAATCGAAGAGATGCTCGAGGAGTGGCTGGGCGGCGACGACTCGCTTCGGGGCCTGGCGGCGCGGATCGGCGAGCGAACCGGCGGGACCCCGTTCTTCGTCGAGGAGGTGGTGCAATCGCTGATCGAGTCTGGCGCGCTCGAGGGTGCGCGAGGCGCCTACCGGCTGACGCACCCGGTGGATCAGATCGAGGTCCCGGCGACCGTGCAGGCACTCCTGGCGGCGCGCATCGACCGTCTGAGCGAGCGCGAGAAGCGCGTGCTCCAGACCAGCGCCGTCATCGGCAAGGAGTTCTCGCGCTCGCTCCTGGCGCGGGTCGCGGATCTCCCGGACCCGGAGCTCGACACGGCCCTCTACGCGCTCGTCCAGGCCGAATTCATCTACGAGCAGGCGCTCTACCCCGAGGTCGAGCACGCCTTCAAGCACCCGCTGACCCAGGAGGTGGCGCTTGGTTCGCAGCTGCGCGAGCGCCGGGCGCAGACCCACCGGGCGGTGGCGACGGCACTGGAAGGGCTCCACGCGGACGATCTCGACGAGAAGGCGGGGCTGCTGGCCCATCACTGGGAGGAGGCGGGGGAGCCGGTCGTCTCGGCACGCTGGCACCTGCGCACCGCGCGTTGGACGGGCGGCCGGGACACGAGCGCGACGGTCACGCACATGCTGGTGGCGCGAGACCTGCTCGACGGAGCGCCCGAGACCGACGAGTCGATGCGGCTGGGCGTGGAGGTGCGCGCGCAGCTCATGCCCTACACCGCCCGCTCGCAGCGCGTGGCGGAGCAGTACGACGCCCTGTTCGAGCAGGCGGAGGCGATCAGCCTGCGGTTGGGGGATGAGCACACGCGCGCCCGCCTGATCCAGAGCCGCGTGTACTCGGAGGTCCAGGTCGGAGGGCGGCCCGAACACGACGAGGCGATCGACGAGGCCATGCAGATCGCCGACCGGCTGGGCGACTTCGATCTGCGAGTCGGCCTGCGTACCAGCCGGGCCATCTGGAGCTTCGTCGGCGCCAGGCGGTCGGTCGTCGAAGGAGTGCGCTTCTGCGACGATGCGATCGAGCTGGTGGGAGATCGGAAGAGGGCGGGCTTCGCTCTCACCGGCGCGAACGCAATCGTGATGCTCTGGTTCGTGCGTGGATCACTCCTCTCGCTGGCAGGGCGCCGCGAGGACGCCGTTCGCAGTCACGAGCGGGGGATCGAGCTCGCTCGGGAGCTCGACGATCTTCTCATGCTGCCTCCCGGGTACGCTTTCCCAGTCCATCCATTCGGCTGCGACGACCTCGTCGACCCCGCCAGCGCGATGGCGTACGCCGAGCGTTGCGCCGAGGTCGCAGAGCGCGCCGGTACGACCGCCGGGCACGTGTTCTCGAACTGGGTCCTCGGTGTGGCCCACCGCCGAAACGGACGAACCGAGCAGGCCGTCTCGCACCTCGAGCGGATGCTGGCGGCGATCGAGGAGGCGGGAGCGATGACGGCCCTGGTGGGCGTGGGCCATACCGAGCTGGCCCAGACTCTCCTGGAGGTGGACCCGGAGCGTGCGCGTCTGGCGATGGATCGCGCCCTCGCCGTGCGCGAGCGGAGCTGGGACGGCCCGCGCTTCGACGTCGTCGACGCCCGCGTGCGTCTGGCCTGCGGCGACCGCGAGGCCGCCGCGGCTGCAATCGAGCACGGGCGCGCCGTGATCCGCACGATCGAGGCCCCGAGCTGGGTCCCCGAGCTCGACCGCCTGGCCGCGGAGCTCGATGGATGAGCTGCTCGGCCTGCGGCGTCGAGCCGGCTTCGAGTTCTGCGGTCCTTCGGAGTCCACATCGGGCAGCATGCCGGAACGACTCGAACCGCGATCGGCGGGAGCACCACGCGCGGTCGTCACCGAGGAGAGTCATCGGGGTCGTGGACTGTCACCTCTGTGTGCGGTGACGCTCACGCGTTCTCTGCGGGCGAATGGCCTGCGGGGAGTCGGAGGCCCAGAGGTGAGACGAGGTATGATGGCGGGCCCAGCCTGACTGCAGAGGAGAGCGAGATGGCCTACGAAGCGATTCTCCTGGACGTCAAGGACGGCGTGGCGACGATCACGCTCAACCGTCCCGAACGGATGAACGCCTGGAACGCCACGATGGCATCCGAGCTCGGCGACGCGATGGCTGCCTGCAACGACAACGACGAGGTCCGGGCCGTGGTGTTGACGGGCGCGGGCCGAGCCTTCTGCGCCGGCGCCGACCTCGGCGGGGGCGACCGGACCTTCGCGGGTCGCGATCGCGAGACGGGCGAGCGCCCGCGGCCCGCAGGCGAGCGTCGCCAGGACGTCCTTCCCTTCCAGATCGACAAGCCCGTGATCGCCGCGATCAACGGCCATGCGGTCGGGGTGGGCATCACCTACCCGATGACCTGCGACATCCGCATCGTGGCCGAGGACGCGAAGATCCAGTTCGCCTTCGTGCGCCGCGGCGTGATCCCCGAGCTCGCGTCGCACGTCATCGTGCAGCGTGTGGCCGGCTTCTCGAACGCCGCCGACCTGCTGCTCTCGGGGCGCATGATCCGCGGCAGCGAGGCCGCCGAGCTCGGCATCGCGAGTCAGGCGCTGCCGGCCGCCGAGGTGCTGCCCGCTGCCATCGAGAAGGCGCGCGAGTACCGACTGGCTGCGCCGGCGTCCGTCGCGATCAGCAAGCGCCTGCTGTGGGAGGGGGTGAACTCCTCGGTGCCCGACATGCTGCAGCGCGAGGGTCCACTCTTTGCCTGGACCGGTGGCCAGGCGGACGCGCGCGAGGGCGTGCTCTCCTTCCTCGAGAAGCGCGACCCGGACTGGAAGCTCTCGGCCGCCCGTGACAAGCCTGAGCGGCTGGCGAAGCGGGACGCCTAGACGATCGTCCTTCCCGTAGTCGCTGCCGACTTCACACCAGGAACCCTACACTGCCTCGGCTCTCGCGGGATCGTAGAAGGGTTGGTCGCCACTCACTGTGACCCGCCGTAGCAGCCGGCGGTGCGGATAGTAGTCGCTTGCTGCGTAATGCTGCACCGCTCGGTTGTCCCAGAACGCGATCGAACCGGGCTCCCATTGGAACCGGCAGGTGTACTCGGGTCGTTCGTGCTGCTGCAGCAACTGGCGGACGATGTCCTCCGACTCCGACGTCTCGAGCCGCACGCCCGTACGCACGTCGTAGAGGGAGTCATGCCGGAGGAAGCCGCCGTGAAGGTAGAGCCCCGTCTTTCCGGTTTCCGGGTGGGTGCGGAGCAACGGATGGCTGACGCCGAACGGGATCTCGCTCTTGATCGTCTCGACGAGGTCGCCCGGCAGACCTGGTCCTCGAGCCAGCAGGAAGACGCGGTAGTCATTGATCCCGTGCAGATGCTCGATGCGCTGCTGCAGCCCGGCCGGAAGCCCGAGGTAGCAGGCGTGGCTGTCGGAGAACAAGGTATCGCCGCCAACTGGAGGCACCTCGACGCATTGAGCGATGGATCCCAGCGACGGCCGCTCCATCCAGGTGACGTCCGTATGCCAGCCGTTCTCGGCGCCAGGACTGCTCTTGCCGTGGCCGATCTCGAGAATGTAGGGATTCGCGCCAGCCGGACCGAAGGGAAACGCATCCAGCTCACCGAACCGACGGCCGCAGGCCACCTGTTCATCCTCGGTCAGATGCTGGTCCCGGAAGAAGACCACCTTGCGTTCCAGCAGCGTGTTTGCGGATGCACTGGATCGCTTCGTCCGACAGCGCTCCCTTGAGGTCGAGACCGTGGATGACGGAGCCGATGGTGACACCGAGGTGCTCGAGCTCGAACCCGAACCCATCTGCGCGTGCCTGCAGCTCCTCTGAGACCAGCCGGTTGCCCATGCGATCGTATTCCAGCACAACGCCGAGGCCCGCCCGGTTGTACGGGAATACGATC
>Ga0255058_10002283_pt1 | contig 10596 bp, 7 predicted proteins | sample Cases_109_9_MG_FD_188637 | JGI IMG/M metagenome (GOLD analysis project Ga0255058, IMG submission 188637) | Seawater microbial communities from Amundsen Gulf, Northwest Territories, Canada - Cases_109_9 | ecosystem: Environmental > Aquatic > Marine > Gulf | place: Canada: Northwest Territories... | reverse complement strand
GCGAATCGCCAGGGCCATACCCGGGAGGAAAAACTGCTCAAACACGAGAGGAAATCCAGCTTCTCCTCAGCCACCCAGCTCCGGTTGAACCGCTGCACCCGGTGCGACTCACCGATGCCCAAAGAGCCCGCGAGTTGGAACCCCAAACTGAAGAGTCTCCGATTCAAATGGAAGCGGGCACTGCGGAAGTTCTACCAGGAGAAGCAGCTACGCGATCTGCTTGGCAGCGAGGAGGCTAGCGGCTTAAGCGGTGAGTTGCGCCGCCGGGCGCAAGCCAGGCACCCGAGCCTGGTGATCGACGACCTGGCGGCGGTGACCGCCTACTTCAACCCGCTCCAGTCGCGTCGCCGACTCGACAACTTCCGAAGGTTCGCCGAGGGAGTGAAGCGAGCCAAAATCCCCCTGCTGACCGTGGAGCTCGCCTTCGATGACCAGCCGTTCAGCCTCGGTGGCGGCGGCGAAGACGTGATCCAAGTGCGCTCGAGTGCCGTGTTGTGGCACAAGGAGCGATTGCTCAATCTCGGGATCGCGAGGCTCCTCGAGCGGGGATACCAGAAGATCGTCTGGCTCGATGCGGACATCGAGTTCGTGAACGATGGCTGGCCCTGGCGCGTCGCTGAGAAGCTCGAGCAAGACAACTTGTGCCAAGTCTTCAGTCGCGTACTGATCCAACAAGACGGGGGAGCGGCTTCAGAACTCGGCGTCGCCTCGACGAAGTATTTCCAGGATCGCGGTCGGCTCTACCCCCAGAAGAAGCGGCACCGCATGACCAAAGCCCTGCCCCAACCGGGCGGGAACAGCGGTTTCGGTTGGGCCGCACGCGCCGACTTGCTGCGTCGCGTCCCTCTCTACGACTCGAGCATCATCGGCGGAGGCGACAAACTCATCTTTCTCGCGAGCTTCTTGGGACACGAGAGAGCACGACCCGCAATCAAGCGTTGGTTCGACTCTCAAAAGCCGAAATGTCCGAGCTGCGGCCATCGAGACACGGCTGCGCTCTGGCAGGCGCACTATCTCGACTGGGCAGAACGCTGGGGCGACGCAGTCGACGGAAAGGTCGGATACGCTGACAACCTGCTTCAAGATTTCCACCACGGCACTCGAGAGAGTCGCCTCTACGTCTTGCGCCGTGAGATCTTGTACCGACAGGCCTTCGATCCTTCCGAGGATCTCACCACGAACTCCGACGGCTGTCTCGTCTGGGCGTCGCACAAGCCCCGGCTGCACGACGACGTTCGGGCCTACTTCAACCTGCGACGCGACGAGTAGGCGAAACTTCAGCGCTCAATTCGTCGAACGCGATCGCGGGCCCTGCTCGCGCTCCGGCTCGCGGAGCTCGCCAGACCCGGCGAGACGGGCTCTGGCAGCCTGCATTGAGCAGCATTCGAAGTGCGTGTTAATCGCCAGGTTTTCTTGATATCAGGCGAAAAAGCGCATATTCGAAGAATGGGCGCGGGCTCTGAAACAGTGTCCTACACCACGGAGCGGCCGGCGAGAACGCCTCAAGAACGCCGCCGAAGTGCCCGGAATCGTGTCGCGTTCCGATCTGCAAACACTGGTTTTCCGACGCGGAAATGCCGACGTCGCCGTCGGTTGCCAGGCCGCGCCGGCGGCCTCTGATCGCCTCTCCTCGCCGTTGCGAGGCCCCGCTAGAAGTGGTGTACTCCGCGGCGCCGGAGGTCGATGATGGGGCTCCGGCACCGAAAACACCTAAAATCTGCTGAGAATCGCTGGAACGCATGTCCTCCCCCCCTGCGTTCTGGGACGGCGTTCTGCGTCGACTCGGAGCTGACAGCCCCGCTTTCTCCCTGGATGCCTGGGTGCGCCCGCTCTCGGTCGTGGAGCACGAGGGAGGGCTGCGCCTGCTCTGCCCCTCCGCCTTCCACCGCGAGCGGGTCCGCGAGCGCTTCCTCGCGCACATCGAGCGCTGCGTCGAGCAGGAGGCCGGGCAGCGCCTGCCCATCGAGCTCGGGGTAGGGAAGCCAGCGGGTAGCCAGGCCGCCCCCACCCCCGAAACCCAGAACCCAGCGCTGACATCCGCCCAGCCTCCCCGCCCGGCGCGGCGCGCAGCGAGCTCGGCTGCCAGAGCCACGCCGCCGCAGAGCTTCGACAGCTTCGTCGTGGGCCCCTGCAACGCGCTGGCGCGAGAGGCCTCGCTGGCGCTGGCGAATGGCAGCCAGCGCGGGCTCGATGCCCTCTACCTGAGCTCCGCGCCGGGCAACGGCAAGTCCCATCTCGCGCGGGCGCTGGTGCACGAAGCCAAGCGCGGCGGCGGGCGAGTGATCTACGAGTCGGCGGAGGCCTTCACCAACCGCTTCATGTCCGCCCTGCGCAAGCGCTCCACCGAGGAGTTCAAGCACCGCTACCGGCGCGGCTGCGATCTGCTCGTGGTCGAGGACGTGCAGTTCCTGGACTCCAAGAAGAGCACCCAGCTCGAGCTCTTCCACACGCTGGCACACCTGGTGGACGCGGGTGCGCGCTTCGTGCTCACGGGCGACCGGCTACCCCGCGATATCGGCGGCTTCGACGAGCGGCTCCGCTCACAGATCACCGCGGGACTGGTGGCCGAGATCGAGGCACCCGACGCCGAGGTGCGGCGCCGCATCCTGCGCAGCAAGGCGGCCGCCGGCGGTGTGCGCCTGCCCCCCGAGTGCCTCGACCTGCTGGTCGAAGCCGCGCGCGGCAGCGTGCGCGACCTCGAAGGAGCCCTGATCCAGCTGGTGGCGACGGCCTCACTGCTCAAGCGCCCGATCGACCTGACGCTCACGCGCACTGCCCTGCACAAGCTGGCCCCGCTGCACCTGACCCCGCGGCGGCTCGACCTCGAGACCGTGATCGGTGTGGTGACGGGCTTCTTCGGCGTGACGCGCGACGCGCTGGCCTCACGCTCGCGGCGACGCGACGTGCTGCTGCCGCGCCAGCTCGCCATGTACCTGTGCCGCCGCTACAGCGACGCATCGCTCGTCGAGATCGCCCACGCCTTCGCCCGCGAGCACCCCTCGGTGAGCAACGCCGAGAAGGCCATCGAGCGCCGCATCCTCGAGCGCGCACCCCTGCGCTACCAGGTCGAAGAGCTCACCGCCCGGCTCGACCGCGTGCGCGACTCCGAGAGGCGATTCGCCCCGAAGTAGGAGCGGATCGCTGAGGCAGTTTGCCCAAGTGACCGTTGCTTGCGATCTGGAACGGTCACCTTTCCCTCAGCATGACCGCGTCTTGATCTCGTGCCCGGTCTTCGTGTGCAAGAAGAGCGCGAAAGGCCGATCGCGCTTCCACTCGGTAGCAGCTAGTCTCGACTCGGCCCGGGGGGACGACCACTTACTTCCCCCTGCGAAGAATTCTTGGCGCTGCAATCTCGGCGGGGGAGCGATGTCCGAGAAAGTCATTCGCGTCTTCGTTCCGGCCTTCTTCGCGCTCTACTTCGCGATTGGCTTCGATGGGGCTCGAGGAGTTCGCCACCTTCGCACGGGCGTTCCGGGCCATGTGCCGCGACCAGTGCCGCTTCTTCTTCGAGAGCGGGGGCCGCGGACGCCGCTACGTCCACGACGGGCGTCACTATCATATCGAGACCACCGGCGACGAGCTGGCCGTCTTCCTCCACACGGACCGTCCCCACGACGACGTCTACCAGCTGGTCTGCCTGGCCATTGCCCTCAAGTGCGCGTGGCTGGGGGTGCGACCCAACGCGGCGCGCATCCCCACGGGCCGGCCCACCGTCGAGCTGGCGGCCGGAATCCATTCAGGGCCGGTCTGGGCCTCGCGGCATGGCGCCGGCTTCGAGAAGAGTGGCTTCGCCATCCATCTGGCCAAGCGCGTCGAGTCCCTCTCGCGGGGTGGGGAGCGATTTCGGGTTTTCATCTCGGACCCCGCCTTCAAGCTCGTGAACCGTCGGATGCGAAACCTGCTGTTCGGACCGCGCAGCGTCGGCGATCTCAAGGGAGTGATCACGCCGGTGGGGGTGTACGAGGTCTTCGACAGCTTCATCGACGTGACCCGGCGGCTGGCTCCCGAGTTCCACAAGTCCTTCGCCGAGACCGCCCGCACGGCGCTGGCCACCAACACCTTCGACCTGTGGATCCACAGCTGCCTCCAGGTGTCGGAGGCCGTGCAGCGCGGCACTCCGAGCGAAGAGGCCCTGCGCCTGTGCGAGCAGGTCCTCAATCGACCCACTCAACGCCGTCGCCCTCTTCTACGCCGCTGAGGGCGAGCGCGACCGCGGAGAGCGCGAGATCGCCCTCCTCTACCTGGAGGACCTCGTGCGCGCGTGGCCCACGCTGGCAGACGCGTGGCTGGCGCTGGGGAGGCTCCACGGAGAGCTGGGCAATCTGGCCGAGGCACGTCGTTGCATTCTCCAGGCTCGGCGCCGCGGCGTCAGCGTGGAGGAGGCGGTGCTGCCGGGACAATCCGACCCGGGCTAGGCGATTACACCGGCCCTCGCTTCTACGGCGATGGCTCGCGCTAGCGCGCGACCGCCGCCTCCTCGCGCAGCCGCCAGCGGGCGGGGCCCGAGAGCTCCGGCTCGCGCTTCGGCTCCAGCGACGGCGGGTCCTTCTCCGGATCGTCGAAGCGGCGCAGCACTCGGTACGTGGTACTGCGCTCGACGGGTGTGCGGCCGATCTCGCGGGCCAGGCGGCGCATCTGCTCGGCGGGCAGGTTCTCGCCGTGGTCGGCACCGGACTCGCGGCTGATGGACTCCTCCATCAGGGTGCCGCCGAAGTCGTTGGCGCCGGACATCAGCGCCAGCTGCGCGAGCTTGGCGCCCATCTTCACCCAGGAGACCTGGATGTTGGTGATCCAGGGCCGCAGCATCAGGCGCGCCACCGCCACCAGGCGCAGGTCTTCCGGGGCCGACGATCCGGGCCGCGCGCCCATGTGGTTGAAGAGCGTGTTCCTCTCGTGAATGAAGCCCAGGGGCACGAACTCCGTGAATCCACCCGTTTGCTTCTGAATGTCTCGGAGCAGCCCCAGGTGCTCGGCCACGTGCCGGGTGCTCTCCATGTGTCCGTACATGAGAGTCGAGGTGGAGTTCAGGCCGATCTGGTGGGCGGTGGTGACGATCTCGATCCAGCGGTCGCGTCCGAGCTTGCGCGGCGAGATCACCTGGCGCACTTCGTCGTCGAGGATTTCGGCGGCGGTGCCGGGAATCGTGCCGAGGCCAGCCTCGACCAGCCAGCGCAAGTAGTCGGCCAGCTCCATCCCGCTCTTGCGGTGGCCGAAGTCGAGCTCCTCGGGCGAGAAGGCGTGGATGTGGATCTTGGGGAAGGCCGCCTTCAGCGTCTCCAGGATCTCCCGGTAGTGGGTGTGGTCCTTGCTCGGGTGGATGCCGCCCTGGATGCAGAACTCGGTGGCGCCGCGGGCCACCGCGTCGCGGCCCTTCTCGATCAGCACCTCCATCGGGTGGTCGTAGGCATCGGCTTCGTCCTTGTGGCGTGCGAAGCCGCAGAAGGAGCAGCCGACATAGCAGACGTTGGTGAAGTTCATGTTGCGACACACCACGAAGCTGACGTCGTCCCCGACGTCGTCGTGGCGTGCCAGATCAGCAGCGCGCAGCAGCGCGTGCAGATCGGCGCCCTCGGCCTCGAGCAGGCGCTGGCCTTCCCGTGTCGAGAGCTCGCGCCCGTCCAGGGCGGCATCGAGGCTGCGGGCCACCTCCGGGCTCACGTCGGCGTGCAGTCTTTCCAGGCTCATGCGGCCTCCACTCTGCCGGGTGGCTTCGAAACCCAGCCGTCGGGGCCCACGAGGCGCAATGCCGCCTCGCGAACCGCGGGGTCCAGGAACTCGGGGTCGCCCCGCAATACTTCAGGGTAGACGGGCAGGCGCTCCACCAGCCGCTGCCCGGAGGCGCGGGTGCGCCACTCGAGCTCGCGCAGCGCCGGCCAGGGAGCCTCGGGGTTGATGAAGTCCACCGTCACCGGCGACACCCCACCCCAGTCGTTGAGGCCCGAGCGCAGCAGCAGCTCGAGGATCTCCGGCGCCAGATTGGGCGGCGCCTGCACGTTCATGCCGGGACCCAGCACCAGCCGCGTCAGGGCCACCCAGCCTGCAACCTCCGCGTCCGACAGCGACTCGATGTGACGCATCGGAGTGTCTGGCTTGGGGTGGAAGGGCTGGACGATCACTTCCTGCACGTGACCACCCCGCTCGGCGATCTCTGCAATGCAGAAGAGCGTGTCGACGCGCTCGTCGGACTGCTCCCCGATGCCGAGCAGCAGCCCGCTGGTGAACGGGATCTTCAGCTCGCCCGCCTCGTCGTGCATGCGAATGCGCACGGCGGGATCCTTGTCCGGTGCGATCCAGTGCGCCTCGCCCTTCTCGCGCAGGCGCTGGCTGGTGGTTTCGAGCATCAGGCCCATCGACGCGTTCCAGGGCTTGAGCGCCTGCATCTGCTCGGCCGAGAGGATGCCCGCGTTGGTGTGCGGGAGGATTCCCTGCTCGAAGCCGACGCGGCAGCCCTCCACCAGGTACTCCGCCGTGGTGGACATGCCGCGTGCCGCCAGCCAATCCCGGTACGAGCGGTGGGCCTTCTCCGGCTTGTCGCCCAGGCAGAAGAGCGCCTCGGTGCAGCCCGCACGCCGGGCAGACTGCGTGGCCTCCGCCACCTCCTCGAGGCTGTAGGTCTTGGCGTCGGGATCCTCGGGCTGCTTCGCGAAGGTGCAGTAGCCGCAGCGGTCCCGGCACAGGTTCGTGAGCGGGATGAAGACGTTGCGGGAAATGCTGACCACGTCGCCCTTGCCGCGACGTTTGCTCTCGAAGGCGCCCTCGAGGAGCGGCTCGCGCACGGCTTCGAGCGGGATCCGCGCACCCAGCCACTCCGCCGCGGCGCGCTCGAGGCGCCCGTACTCCACCGCCTCCGCGACCAGGCGCTCGGCCTCGTGAGCTTCGGCCCTCATGCGCCCGTCTCGTCGAGGCCGACCCAGCCTCGCAACGTGTCCGGGTCGCTGCGGTGCAGGAACTCACCCACGGGCAGGCCGCCCGGATTGTGCCGCTTGGCCGCTCCCAGGATGCCCAAGAGCGCTTCTACCATCTTCTCCTCCGGCAGGCGCGGATAGAGAACGTGGGCCAGCCGGGAGCCCTGGCGAGATCCCCCCACCAGGATCACATGGTCGTTCTTGCCGTAGCCGTAGATGCCGATTTCTGCGCTGGGTGGCCGGGCGCAGTTGTTCGGGCAGCCGGTCATGCGGATCACGACGTCCACGTCTCCCAGGCCGGCGGCGTCGATGGCGTCGATCCAGCTGGGCAGGATGCGCTCGGCCTCGGTCATGGCCAGCCCGCAGGTGGGCTTGGCGGGGCAGGCCATGGCGTTGCGCCGCACCTGGGAGAAGGCCTCGGGCCGCTTCACACGGCCCTCGGTGAGGATGCGCTCGAGCGCCTCGCGGTCGGTCACGTCGCAGAGCAGCAGATCCTGCTGCGGTGTCAGCCGCACGCGCAGGCCCAGCTCCTCCACCGCGCGCCGCACGGCCTTGCGCAGCACCGGCCCGATGCGGCCATTCTCGACGGAGACCCCGTACCAGTGGCGGCCGCCCTGCTGCGGGTGCCAGCCGAGATGCAGCTGCATCGGCGCCAGCGGCCCGGGCTCCGCGTCCTCGATCTCGATGCCGAAGCGCGTCTTCAGCTCTGCTTTGACGGCGTCCACACCCAGGCGGCGGATGGTGTACTTCCAGCGCGCCTGCCGGCGGTCTTTGCGCTCGCCGTTCTCCTTTTGGATCGTGGCCAGGGCGCGACAGGTATCGACCACCTGATGGCGCCGCACCCGTCCGAGGTGCAGGCCCAGGAGTGCTGCCGTCTTGGGATTGTTGTGGGTGAGGCCCAGGCCGCCTCCGCTGTAGAGGTCCCACACCGATCCATCGTTCTTCCCGTTCGCAGCCACCGGCACGAAGCCCACGTCCTGGGTGAGCACGTCGACGGAGTTGTCGCCGGGATGGGCCAGGCCGATCTTGAACTTGCGCGGCAGGTAGTGCTTGCCGTAGATCGGCTCGTCGGGCTGGAGGGTCCCCCGGTTCCGACCCTCGTCGTCGGAGCGGAAGATCTGGAAGTAGGCGGAGCTGCGCGGCGCCAGCTCGGCCGCGATGGCCTCGGCCAGCCCGCGCCCCCCGGTTTCGTGCTGGGGGTCGAGCTCCTCGATGGGCGAGCCCATCACGTTGCGGTTCACATCGCCGCAGGCCCCAAGGGTGCCCTGCCCGCGGTAGCCGCGGTTCAGGTGACGCACCAGCTTGCCGAGCCTGTCGCCCTTGACGCCGTGGTACTGGATCCCCTGCCGCGAGGTGATGCGCAGGGTCGAGTCGGCAAACAGGTCGGACGCCTCGTCGAGGGCGGCCCACTGCTCGGCGTCGAAGCAGCCGCCGGCCGGCGCCTTGAGGCGCACCATGAACGAGTAGTCCTGGGTCTTGCGCCCCCGCTCGCCACGGGTCTGCTGCTTGTAGATCCCGAAGAACTTCGAGAGCTCCTTGGCTTCGTTGCCGATGGTCTCGGCCTCGCCCCGGACCATCGACTCGACTTCGTCGAGGAAGGTGTGGACCTCGCCCTTGGCGGAGACGTAGAAGAGCCCCTGGCTCTCGACCTTGATGCGCTCGTTCTTCGACATCTGGTCGAGGCCCGCGTTCGCGAGGGTGACGGCCTCGCCAGACGGCTCCCAGTCACTCGCGGTCGGGCTCAAAGTCGGGCTCCTCTCGTGACGCTGCTGGCGCATCCCGACCGGCTGAGATGGGGGTGCGCGAGAATTTTCACGTTAGCAAGCGGGGAATTGGCCTTCATATTCCACGGTAGATAATGATGGAATCGGAAGGCCTTGTTTCAGCTGACGTCTTCCCGCGTGCGGGTGACCCGCACGCCGGCGTACTGAAGCACGCCGGCGATCGGGGTGGGCTTGCGCACCGTCACCGTCACGGCCTGGGCGTCGAACTTCGCCAGCACCGCGCGGACGATGCGCTCCGCCAGCGCCTCCACCAGCTTGTGCTCCTGGTTGGAAGCGACGTCCTCCACCACCTGGAAGACGTGCCGGTAGTGGAGCGTGTCTCGAATACGGTCGCTGCGGCCGGCCCGGCGCAGGTCGCTGTGAATTTCGAGGTCGAGCAACACCGGGCGGCGCTGGCTGCGCTCGGCGGCGGTCACACCGAGGGCTGCGGGCACCTGGATGCCCTGGAGCAGGATCACGTCGTCGGACACGGGGGGTTCCTCCGCCGCCATCGTAGCGCCCGGGCTACAGTTGCGTCTCGTCTCCGTAGGAGCAGGCAGCATGAAAGTGGAGAGCGCGAGAGCGGTGGAGCAGCGAAACTTCGTCCCCGTCGTCAAGCGATATCCGGCCATCCTGGTGGAGGGCCGTGGCTCCCGCCTGCGCGACGCCGATGGCCGCGAGTACATCGACCTGATGGCCGGCTGGGCGGTCTGCTGCATCGGCCACTCGCATCCCGCCCTGGTCGAGGCGATCTCCGAGCAGGCGGGCCGCCTGATGCAGACCACCAACATCTTCTACACGCTGCCGCAGCTGGAGCTGATCGAGCGCATCGGTGCCCTGTCGGAGGCCGCGCTGCCGCGCTGCTTCCTCACGAGTTCCGGCACCGAGGCCATGGAAGGCGCCGTGAAGCTGGCGCACCGGGCCACGGGCCGCGCCAAGTTCGTCTCCACCGAGGGCTGCTTCCACGGCCGCTCCCTCGGCGCGCTGCGCCTGATCGGCAACCCCAAGCACCGGGAACCCTACGCGGCCCTGCTGCCCGAGCCCTGCGTGGTGCCCTTCGACGACCTCGACGCTGCCCGCGCAGCCGTCGACGCCGAGACGGCCGCCTTCGTGGTCGAGCCCGTGCAGGGCGAGGGCGGAGTCCACGTCCCCAGCGAGGGCTACCTCTGCGGGCTGCGCGAAATCTGCCACGCGGCGGGCGCGCTGCTGCTGGCCGACGAGATCCAGACGGGCGTCGGCCGCACGGGCACTCCACTGGGCTACCAGCACGAGCACGTGGTCCCCGACGTCGTGACCCTGGGCAAGGGCCTCGGCGGGGGCTTCCCCGTGGCGGGCTTCGCCTGCACAGACGCAGTGGCCGAGACCGTCTCCCTCGGCGATCACGGCACCACCTTCGGCGGCAACCCGCTGGCCTGTGCCGCAGCCAACGCGGTGCTGCGCGTGGTCAACGAGGAGAAGCTCTGCGAGCGCTCGGCCCGGGTGGGAGGAGCGCTGCTGGCCCGCCTGCGTGAGTTCGCGGCGGAGCACCCGGAGATCTGCGTCGAAGCGCGTGGCCGCGGGCTCCTGGTAGGGCTCGAGCTCACGGATCCCGAACGTGCCGCTGCGCTTCCGGCGCGCGCGCTCGAGCAGGGCATCATCGTGAATGTCGCGTCTGGGCGCGTCGTGCGCTTCATGCCGGCGCTCAACATCCCGGAAGACGAGCTTCGCGAGGGCGTCGAGACGGTGCTCTCGCTCGTGGCGAACTGAGACGTGTAGACTGCGGCTGCCTGCACCGGTCTGAACGCCGAAGGAGACCCCTCATGTCTGCCAGCCTCCCCAACGACCTGCCCCCGGACTTCTCGACCGCGTTCCAGAAGCTGCTGGCCCGCGAACGCCTCGACGTCGAGGACATGAAGCTGATGGTGCTGCTCGAAACCGCGGGAGACCCT
>Ga0255058_10002282_pt1 | contig 10600 bp, 16 predicted proteins | sample Cases_109_9_MG_FD_188637 | JGI IMG/M metagenome (GOLD analysis project Ga0255058, IMG submission 188637) | Seawater microbial communities from Amundsen Gulf, Northwest Territories, Canada - Cases_109_9 | ecosystem: Environmental > Aquatic > Marine > Gulf | place: Canada: Northwest Territories... | reverse complement strand
AGATGCGAACGCGCGCTACCGCTTCCTTACGGCGTCCGGTGCCATAGTAGTACTGGCCGCTCGGTAGTTCGAATTCTGTCGTCGCTTCTTGTGTCATTACTTGGACTCCGTTGGAGCGGCCGCGGTAAGTTCGCCCTCGATATTTCGCTTACTAGTAGCGTTCACCTGCGCCACGTGCGGATGATCTGGCCCAGCGTAAACCTTGAGATGCCGGAGTGTCTTCCGCCCCAATCGGTTCTTGGGCAGCATTCCCCGGACCGCCAGTTCCACCACGCGAGTCGGGTGCTTTGCCATCAACTCTTGTAGCGTCTGCTGTTTGAGACCGCCCATATAGCCAGTGTGGCGATAGTAGATCTTGTCGGCCATCTTTTTCCCGGTCACCTTGATCTTCTCGGCGTTCACGACGACGACGTTGTCGCCCATATCAAGATGGGGCGAATACGTCGGCTTGTGTTTGCCGCGAAGGATGCTCGCAAGTTCCGAGGCGAGACGGCCAAGCGTCTGCCCATCCGCGTCAACCACGCGCCAGTCCTTTTCTATATCTCCGCCCTTAAGGCTGTATGTCGTCATCCGTTTCAGCATCGAATAACCCGCTATCGTAACGAACCTTGATCAGGGATAGTCCCCGCGCCGGCGCCGCACTTTTCGCCGCACCCGGCTCTGCGTCTCGAAGTAGTATCGCAAATTCTGCGCCACTGTGCTTGCCGGTGCCTACCTGCACCAACGATCCGACGATCCGACGAACCATTCTCTGCAGGAATGCGTTGGCCTGCACGTCGAGCCAGACCGTATCACCCTCCCCGACTAGAACCGCCTTCGTGACCTCCCGATGTGTGCTCATCTCCCTCGCAATGGAGGGTGATGTAAACGCTGCGAAGTCGTGCGGCCCGCGAAGTAACGCTGCTGCCGCCTTCATCGCGTCGAGATCGACGCCTGTCCCAATGTGCCAACTGAACCGGCGTTGGATCACCGGCCTCTCGGTTCCCAGGTGGAGGCCGTACCGATAAAGACGGCTCGTCGCGCCCCGGCGAGGATCGAAGCTTTCCGGCACCTCCTCTGCGGCGCGCACCACGATGTCCTCCGGTAGGTGTGCGTTGAGCGCACGGACAACCGTCTGACTCTGATGTCTGCTACCGGTGGTGAAAGATGCCACCTGTCCACGAGCGTGGACCCCGGCGTCAGTCCTCCCGGCGAGAGACACCCTGATCGATTCGTTTGTTAACTTGCCGATGGCCAGCTCAAGCTGACCCTGTATCGTAGGAACGTTTTTCTGGTACTGGGAGCCTCCGTAGTTCGTGCCCTCGTACTCGACGAGTAGGGCCAGGCGACGAACGTTGGGGTGTGATTTCACGGGCTACGCCCGTGAGGTCTATCTGACCTCTAGGCCTCCTCGAACTCCTCAAACTCCTCTATCAGTTCGAGTTGAGCCATCTTGGCCCCATCGCCCCGTCGCGCTCCAAGCTTGACGATGCGACTGTAACCGCCCGGGCGATCGGCATAGCGGGGACCGAGTTCATCAAATAACTTCCTGACAATTTCCTTATCGTAGACGTAGCCGAGGGCTCGCCTCCGAGCCGTCAGATCGCCTTTCTTGCCCAGGGTAATCACCTTCTCAGCCAGACCACGAACTTCCTTGGCCTTGGCTTCCGTGGTAATGATCCTCTCGTGCTTGAGAAGATCAGTCACGAGGTTGCGAAAGAGCGCGAGACGGTGGTCAGTCGGCCTGCCGAGCTTGCGACCGTCTATCCGATGTGCCACGCCTAGCTATCCTCCCCGGCGATCTCGCCCGTGAGTTCCTGAAGCTTCTTCTTCCAGCCCTCGATATCCTCATTTGCGGCGGAACCTTCTTCCGAAGCCGCTTCGACGTCTTTGGGGGTCGCATCCGGCCCCGGCTCCTCAGCCTCAACAGCGGCTGTCCGCATCGGAACATCCCCCTCGCCCAAAGGCGCAGCTTCCGGATGCTCCTCCTCGCCGCCGGCGTCGGCAGACAGGAGTTCGAGTTCATCGAGCCGGACGCGCAACTCATCGTACGACTTGCGCCCGAAGTTACGGAGAGCGAGCAACTCTTCTTCACTCTTCTCGAGGACCTGGCCCACGGTCGTCAGACCACTGCGGCGCAGGCAGTTATAAGCCCGCATTGTCAGGTTCAGATCTTCGATCGGCATGTTGAACCTCTCGGGCGTTAGAACAACACCGGCGCCTAGCCCACGCTCTACCACCGGCAGTGCCGGACGCCCCATGTTCGAGAAGAGTTCGAACTGCTCCATGAGTATTTCGGCGCTCTTGCTAATCGCGTCGACGCCGCTGATTGTCCCGTCAGTCCACACCTCAAGGATCAGCTTGTCGTAGTTGGTCGCCTGGCCAACACGGGTATTAGTTATCCGATAGTTGACCTTTCTGACAGGCGAGAAGATCGCGTCCACTGGGATCACCCCGACCGTACTGCCATCGACTTGGCCCGCTGGTGCATAGCCAAATCCACGCTCTATGTTGAATTCAACGTAGATACGGCCGTCCTTCGAATCGGTGGTACAGAGATACAGGTCCTGATTAACGATCTCATAGTGCTCGGGGACCTGGATGTCCTCCGCGGTGATTGGGCCCTCTCGTCCACTCATATCGAGAATCAGCGTCCCTCCCCGATCGGAGAGTGCTCGCAGATTGAGTTCCTTTACGTTCAGAAGGAACTCAATCGTGTCTTCCTTGAGGTTGGAGATCGTAGAGAATTCGTGCTGGACACCGTCGATTCGGACCGATGTCACAGCCGCGCCCGGCAGCGAACTGAGAAGCACGCGTCGGATAGCGTTGCCCAGCGTAATCCCGAATCCAGGACGAAGCGGCGCAACTTCGATCGTTGCGTAGTCGTCTCCCGAGTCGACGACCTCAATCATCGCCTCTTCTGGCGACTCCTCGTTTTGCGGCGTTCCGGCAGTCTGATAGACCTGAGGTTCAAGCATGTTTTCCCTCGGCTAGTTGGCTAGCGCGAATAGTATTCGACGATTGTCGCTTGGTTGAAAACGGCGCCGATTTCTTCCAGCTCCGGCGCCGTAACGACGCGACCCTTGAGATTAGCCGCATCAACATTCAACCATGGGGCGACCTCTTTACTACCTAGGTTTTCTTTTACGATTTTGAAGTACTCGCTCCGTGCACCCCGGCTGGTCAGCGACACTTCGTCGCCCACCTTCAGCACGTGCGACGGTATGTTGGATTTCCGACCGTTGACGGCGATGTGCCCGTGGAGCACGACTTGTCGGGCCTGCGACCGCGAATCCGCAAAGCCAAGGCGAAATATGGTCGAGTCCAACCGCAACTCAAGCGTGCGCAGAAGATTTTCGCCGCTGACACCGTGCTTCTTGACAGCTTGTTTGTAGTAGTTATGGAATTGCCGTTCTAGAAGACCGTAGACCGAACGCCCCTTCTGCTTCTCTCGCAGCTGAAGGCCGCGGTCCGAGATCTTGCGTCGCCGATGCGAGCGCTGACCGGGAGCATAGGGCCGACGCTCGAACGCGCACTTTGGCGTGAAGCACCGCTCGCCCTTGAGGTACAACTTGTCTCCCAAGCGGCGGCAGAGTCTACAAACGGGACCGGTGTATCTTGCCATATACGATATTCCTTAGACGCGGCGACGCTTCGGCGCGCGGCAGCCGTTGTGGGGCATTGGAGTGACATCTCGAATCGAAGTGACCTGCAGGCCCGACGCCTGGAGAGCGCGGATCGCCGCCTCTCGCCCACTGCCGGGACCTTTTACCTGGACCTCCACCTGGCGGAGGCCGTGTTCCATCGCCTTTCGTGCCGCGTTTTCAGCAGCTAGGCCAGCGGCGTAGGGCGTGCTCTTACGCGATCCCTTGAAGCCCACGGTGCCGGCGGACGCCCACGAAAGAACAGCGCCGCTGGGATCGGTCAACGTGATCGACGTGTTGTTGAAGGTGGAAGACACGTACGCCTGTCCGAAGGGTACGTTCTTTTTCTCCCTTTTTCGAGTTTTGGACTTCTTCTCCGCCATAATCTCCTACTTACTTCTTTACTACCGCCCGGCGCCTACCAGCCACCGTACGCTTCGGACCTCTCTTCGTACGCGCGTTAGTACGCGTCCGCTGACCGCGAACAGGCAACCCTCTGCGATGACGTACGCCACGATAGCTGTTGATCTCAATGAGCCGCTGAATGTCCTTCCGGACTTGCGTGCGGCGCTCACCCTCGACGATTAGGTTCTTGTCTATGTACTCGCGAATACGACCGACTTCGTCTTCAGTCAGGTCACGTACCTTCGTATCACCGGAGACCTGGACGGCCCCACAGATACCCTCGGCCGTAGGGCGGCCGATACCGTAGATGTAACTCAGCGAGATATCAACCTTCTTATCACGCGGGATGTCTACGCCTGAGATACGTGCCATAGCGACTCTTACCCTACCCTTGCCTCTGCTTGTGACGCGGGTTGGCGCAGATGATCCGGACAACGCCGCGACGGCGCACGACCTTGCATTTGTCGCACCGTTTCTTCACTGATGCAGTAACTTTCATACGCGTAATGACGGTCCCTAGCGGAACCGATAAGTGACCCTACCTCTGGCCAGATCGTACGGAGACAACTCGACTAGAACTCGGTCTCCGGGGAGTATCCTGATGAAGTGCTTCCGGATTTTCCCGGACGCGTGGGCTAAAACCTTATGCCCATTAGCCAATTCTACACGAAACATGGCATTGGGCAAATTCTCTTTCACCGTTCCTTCGACCTCGATACTCTCTTTTTTCGCCATCAGTTAGTCTGTCGCCCACCCCCGTGACACGCACGCTCGCCCAAAAATAAGATATTACCGGAGTTTCACGCTTACGGCAACGTTAGCACTTCGGGCTCGCCATCGGTGATCGCCAGCGTGTGCTCGAAGTGCGCGGAAAGCGACCCGTCCGCGGTTCGAACCGTCCAGTTATCCGAATCGCGCTTGGTACGCCAGCCACCGATGTTCACCATCGGCTCGATGGCGATAACCATGCCCGGACGCAAGACGGGGCCGGAGTTGGAGTTCCCGTAGTTCGGTATCTGAGGATCTTCGTGCATCTCGCGCCCCACGCCGTGACCGACGTATTCGCGAACGACTGAATACCCCTCTGCCTCCACGTAGGCCTGGATCGCGTTCCCGATCTCACCAACTCTCGAACCGCCCCGCGCTGCTCGGATCCCGGTCCACACAGCTTCCTTCGTAACGTCGATGAGCTTCTGTGCTTCCGGAGCTACGTTGCCCACGCCAACCGTCAGGGCCGCGTCTGCCACGAATCCCTTGTGAGTACAGCCAAGGTCTATGCTGACCACGTCGCCGTCCATAATCTCCCTATCCCCAGGGATGCCGTGTACGATCTCATCGTTGATCGAAACGCAAACAGTGGCCGGATAGCCCTGATAACCCAGGAACGTCGGAATGACGTTCCGCTTCTCGAACTCCTTGCGGACGATCTCATCCAGCTCCTTCTCGACGAGACCCGGCCGCAGACGGCTCACCAACAACTGCAGCGTCTGGCCTACGATCTCGCCAGCTTCCTTCATGATCGCGATCTCGTCGCGCGATTTGACAATGATCGGCATCAGCCCGCCACGATCGCCTTCAGGTCAGCCGTAATCGCGTCAGCGTCACGCCCGCCATCGATCTCTGCAACCTTGCCCTGCGCCTGATAGTAATCCAGCATCGGCTGAAGTTGTTCCATGTTCACCTTCAAGCGAGTAGCCACAACCTCTGGCTTATCGTCTTCACGCTGGCGGAGCTGCGATCCACAGTTGTCGCAGACCCCGGCCTTCTGTGGGGGATGACTGTCCTCGTGGAAGACTGCGCCGCACTCGGCGCAGCTCCAACGTCCAGCGAGACGGCGGACCAGCTCTTCCTCATCGACCTTGATGTATACAACCTTGTCGATCGACTTGCCTGTCGCAGCCATCGCCTCATCCAGGGCGGTAGCCTGATCTGTATTCCGAGGGAAGCCATCGAGCAAGCATCCATTTGCGCAGTCGGGCTGCGAAATCCTGTCCAGCAGCATACCGATCGTAATCTCGTTTGGAACCAGCTTTCCGCTTTCGACGTATGACTTCGCCTTCTGACCAAGTTCAGTGTTGTTGCGAATGTTCTCGCGGAAGATCTCGCCGGTGGTCACGTGAGCGACGCCGAGTTCAGGCGCAAGACGCGCGGCCTGCGTGCCTTTTCCCGCGCCTGGCAGCCCCAGGAACACAACGAACAATGCTGGGGCGATTTCCCTATCGGATGAAGCCTTCGTATTGGCGCATGAGCAACTGCGCTTCAATCTGGCGCAACGTATCAAGCACAACACCAACGACGATAATCAATCCCGCACTGGTGATACCGAAGGCGGTCGTGGCACCACTACCACCAAGCCCGCCTCCGCCGCCGATGATGCTTACGAAGACAAAGGGCGAGACGGCAACAGTGCCCAGGAACAAGGCGCCACCCCACGTGATACGCATCATTACCCGGTTGACGTACTCCTGAGTCGGCCGTCCCGGCCTGATGCCAGGGACGAACCCGCCCTGTCTCTGTAGGTTCTCCGCCATATTCTGCTGCTGGAACGTCACCAGCGTGTAGAAGAAGGTGAAGATCAGCACCGTGAAGAAGACAAATATCCAGTAACCGGCGTTCGATGGATCGAACGTCGTCTGGAGGAAATCACCCATCGACGCTAAGAAACTGTTATCGCTTGTCGCGAAGATGCTTCCGACGTAGGCCGGGAAGATGATCACCGAGAACGCGAAGATCAGCGGGATCATTCCGGTCATGTTCACTCGTAACGGTATGTGCGTCTGACCGGACTGCCGGTACATACGCCCGGATCTGAAGACGCTACGGGAGTATTGAACGGGAATCCGTCGCTGCGCCTCCGTAAAGACGACTATGAAGGCGATGAGCGCAATCATCATCCCGCCGATCAAGATCGTATTCGTCACGCCATCGCCTGTACCTGAATAGAGTCTGCCGGCGACGAACTGAGGCATACCCGCGATCACGCCGGCGAAGATCATCACGGAGATACCGTTGCCGACCCCCTTCTCGCTAATCAACTCACCCAGCCAGACCACGAACATCGTGCCGGCCGTCATCGTGATGATGGCGGAGATCGTAGGAAGCGCGTTCGGTCCAGAGAGCTCAATTCCAGTGATTCCACCCTGGCTCTGGATCAAAATTAGCTGACCGTATCCCTGCACCACCGCCATCGGCACCGTCATCCAATGCGTGTAGATCTGTATCTGCTTCCTACCTTGCTCGCCCTCCTTCGAAAGCGCCTGCAAGGCGGGAACTATAGGCACCATGAGTTGCATGACGATGGACGAGGTGATGTACGGATACACCCCCATCGCCGCAATACTCATGTTGGCAAGCGCGCCGCCGCTGAAAATGTTCAGAAAACCAAGGACAGTACTGCTTTCAAAGATGCTGGAAACGGCAAGCGGGTTGACGCCTGGTACCGGCACATTCGACACGAACCTGAAGATGATCAGGATCATGAACGTGAAGAGAAGCTTCTCGCGGATGTCCGGCTGGCCGAACGCCTGCACGGCAGCCTGCAGTAGCTGCGGCCGCTGTCTCTCGCCCCTAGCTGCTGTCGACATCAATCACCGTTATAGTGCCACCCGCCGCCTCGATCTTCTCCTTAGCCGCCATTGAGAACTTGTGGGCGGTTACCGTAAGTGACTTGGTAAGGTCGCCGGAGGCCAAGATCTTCACTGGCTTGCGCAAGGAACGCAGGATTCGCTTCTCCTTGAGGAGCTCGGGCGTCACCTCGGTCTTGTCGTCTAGCGTCTCGAGGTCGCTAAGGTTCACAGGCGAATATTCCACGCGGAACGGGTTGCGGAAGCCTCGCTTCTTGGGCAGAGTCTTCAAGAGCCGCGTCTGCCCACCTTCGAAAAACCGCCGGGGCTTACGTCCCGAGCGGCTCTTCTGACCCTTCACGCCGCGACCGGAATATGTACCCCGGCCACTGGAATTACCGCGGCCTATGCGCCTACGCGCGTGTTTCGCCCCTTTGGGCGGTTTCAAATCATGGGCTTGCATTAGTTCTGAGGTACCTCGGTAACTTCGACGAGGTGGCGAACCTTAAGGATCATACCACGTATCGGACGCGAATCACTATGCTCAACCGTATGGCCCAGCCTCCTGAGACCCAGTGCTTCGATAGTTCGTTTCTGGTCTTTCTTATAGCCTATCGAACTCTTCTTCCAGGTGATACGTAACTTACCAGCCAATGGACGCCTCTGGTGATATTTTTTGCCGCAACTCCAGAACCTGCTCCGGCGAGCGAAGCCTGGACAGCGCTAGCATCGTCGCCTTCACCGTGTTCCCAGGATTCGGCGAACCAAGCGATTTGGCGACTGCGTCCTTCACCCCTGCCATCTCCAGCACGGCGCGGATTCCGCCGCCGGCAATCAGACCTGTACCCGCCGGGGCCGGCTTGATGAGCACCTTGGCGGCACCGAAGTTCACGAGTAGCGGATGCGGAATCGTGGTCTTATTCAGCGGCACCAGAATCATGTGCTTGCGAGCGATGGTACTTGCCTTGCGGATCGCCTCCGGGACCTCGGTCGCCTTACCCATAGCAGCGCCTACACGCCCCGCCTGATCGCCCAGGACAACGATGGCCGTGAAGTGGAAACGCCTTCCGCCCTTCATCACCTTGGCGACGCGGTTGATGTAGACCACTTTCTCCGTAAGCTCAAGCGCGCCCGGATCAACCCGTTCTTTTGTCGCTAGGTACTTGGCAGGATTAGACATTCCGTTCACTCATTCCTAGAAGGATAGTCCGCCCTTGCGCGCGCCTTCTGCTAGCGCCTTGACGCGCCCGTGGTATTTGAACCCACCGCGGTCGAGTACCACGGTAGTTATCCCCTTCTCCTTCGCCTTCTTCGCCAGCTCTTCGCCCACCAGCCGTGCGACATCGGACTTCTTCTTGTCTTTGGTGGCAGTGCGCAGGTCTGACTCGAGATCGGTTGCCGACACAAGCGTATGACCAGCTGTGTCATCGATAATCTGTGCGTATACGTGCTTAAGGCTGCGAAACACCGCAAGCCGCGGCCGAGACGGGGATCCGATTACGGTCTTGCGAACGCGGATGTGGCGCCTTCGCCTGGCAGCTCTGGGTGTACGTGATCCTCTCATATTCTACGCCGCACCAATCGCCTTACCGGCCTTACCCGCCTTACGTCGGACGTACTCCCCTTCGTAGCGAATCCCCTTGCCTTTGTAGGGCTCCGGCGGTCGCAACTTGCGTACGTCCGCGGCCGCCTGACCGACGGCTTGCTTGTCGATCCCCTTGACAATGATCTTCGTCGTTCCATCGACTTCGAATTCGACACCTTCGGGCGCCGGCACATTGACCGGATGTGAGTAACCGAGGGCAAGGGAAAGCTCTTTACCCTGCATCTGCGCTCGATAGCCGACGCCGTGCAATTCGAGAGTCTTCGAATAACCTTCCGTCACACCCGCCACCATGTTGAACACCAGGGCACGAGTGAGACCGTGGATCGCGCGGTGACGCGGCTGATCGGACGGGCGAGTCACCCTCAACTCACCATCCGCCTGCTTCAGCGTCATGTCTGCGTCGATCTCACGGTCAAGTTCGCCCTTCGGCCCCTTCACCGTGACGTGGCTACCATCGATCTTAATCTCGACCCCTTTCGGAATCGCTATCGGCGCCTTACCAATTCTAGACATCAGAGATCACCACACGTAGCAGAGCACTTCGCCGCCGACTCCTCGGCTGCGAGCTTGTTTGCCGGTCATCACGCCCTCCGGCGTAGACATGATCGCGATCCCCAGACCGCCGTATACTCGGGGAATTTCAGTCTTAGCAGCGTAGACCCGGAGCCCAGGCTTGCTTACCCGCTGGATCCCGACGATCACCGGCTCCCGAGCGTCGCTGTAGGCGAGATGAATGCGAACATTCTTCCAGCTCTCCTCGGCCTTCACCTCGAAACCCTTGATGTAGCCTTCCCTCTTCAACACCTCAGCAAGCGCGATCTTCAACTTCGACGCCGGAACGTCCGTGAAGTCGTGCCGCGTCGTAAGCGCGTTGCGAATTCGGGTCAGCATGTCGGCGATGGGATCAGTAATCATATCGAGCTACCAACTAGACTTCTTCACTCCCGGCAGATGCCCCTGGAGAGCAAGGCCCCGGAAGCAGATGCGGCAGAGCGCGAACTTGCGAATATACGCTCGCGGACGACCGCAGAGACGGCAACGATTCCGGTGCCGCCCCTTGAACTTCGGCGTCTTGTTGAACGTCTTCTCGTACAGAGCCTTTCGGGTCACGGAGTTATCCTGTCCTCGCAAACGGCATGCCTAGCAACTCCAGCAGCCGCTTTCCTTCTTCGTCAGTCCGGGCGGAAGTGCAAATCGTGATCTGGAGACCGCGAATCTGGTCGATCTTATCGTACTCGATCTCCGGGAACATCACTTGCTCCCTCAGACCAAGGCTGTAGTTCCCGCGACCATCAAAGGAGTTGGGCGACACGCCCTGGAAATCCCGGATTCGCGGCAGGGCCGCGTTCAGCATCCGGTCGAGAAACTCCCACATCCGGCTACCCCTGAGCGTGACCATGACA
>Ga0255058_10002281_pt1 | contig 10601 bp, 8 predicted proteins | sample Cases_109_9_MG_FD_188637 | JGI IMG/M metagenome (GOLD analysis project Ga0255058, IMG submission 188637) | Seawater microbial communities from Amundsen Gulf, Northwest Territories, Canada - Cases_109_9 | ecosystem: Environmental > Aquatic > Marine > Gulf | place: Canada: Northwest Territories... | reverse complement strand
AATGGTAGCTTCACAAAAGTATTCTTAATCATTTTGTAAATATATTATAGCGAAGTCCAGGTTAATTGCAAATTAAATCACAAATGGCCGATACTCATGTATTAACTTACTGGAACAATCTTGTAAAACTGAATCACCACGCAAACGACTTGTAATAGTACATAAAAATTGGACAGGGGATATTCTGTTACATTTCGATGCAGTGATTATAGCTAACGTATCAAAATTAGCCTTGCGAAGCCCAAATATATTACCGATCAAAATTAGCCTTGCGAAGCCCAAATATATTACCGATAGTATCTCATATATTGTGGTGGATATTACCCGGTGCTACTATGCAAGGCGATAAATTGTCCAAAGACACAACGAAGGCTCTCAAAAAGTTAGTTGACAAAAAAATATTCATTGCAAATAATGAATTCTTCACTAGCAGCGAATTACATTCAGTTTTTAACAAAATACCTGAAAAAGTGCCGTATGATTTAGATGATCTATGGAACCGCAGGATTAGGGAACTTTCAAATACTGCTCTCAGAAAAGGTGTTTCTTTGACCCCTTACTATACTTCAAAACAAACTGAAAAAAAGTCTAAGAAACGAAACCCTTACAAAAAAGGCAAACATACAGTTTTGGGTCTACTTTATCAAGAGATGCCGATACTAGATTTAGAAGTTCCACATTTATCCGAATTAAATGACCTTATTGACTTTCTTAAGGATGAAGAAACACAAAGACGGAGAAGGCGTCTCTTTAATTGGCAAAACCAAATCCAAGCTAAAGTTGATAAAGGGGAAATAAATATTAAGCATATCCCAGATATGATTGCTACAATGCTGGATGACTACACAGAATGGTTAAAAATAAGCAAACTGAAGTTTAATTATGGAATCTGCGAGAGTCTTTTGAGCATTCCTGAAAACATAGTTACCGGTCTAAGTATAGTTGGGCTTCCGAAAGCAATCAAAAACATGATACAATTCAGGAAATATGACCTTGAACTGAGACAGGCGGAACTGCAAGCACCGGGTAGAGAACTTGCATTCATCGCTCATGCCAAAAGAAAGTTCTGTAAGACTTAGTTACTTGGGTAAATGTTTGTAGCCACTTAATAAAATACACATTTTTTTATAGTGTATTTTTACGATAAGTAGCGACTGTTTTGTGGTTAAGAAGGCCATACAAAAAAATAAACGGTCCCTATTTGTAAAATACCAAACTTTTCCTGAAAGCAATCGAGAATATTTATCTGATCAAAAGTTTATAGCGGGCTAGATATTCTAGAAATTAGTTAATTGTCAATTGAAGACCCGAAAACACGAAAGCAAATGATTTGAGGATTTTATTGCAACATAATACAGATGTTTATATAATGTTCAACCAATGATCTCTTAGCATATAGAAACAAGGTGTGCATTCTGTCGAATGTGCTTTTACAGCTTATATTAGTAAATATTTTTCGTTTGGCAAAATCCCGTTTAGGACAGAAGCTCGATTTATGACTCCATGTTCTCGATCCTAATAAAACTTTTTTACTTTACAGGAGAAATATTATGACAACAAAAGAAAAATTGAAAGAAGAAATTGATTGTCTCCCCTCAAACTTGGTGGAGGACGTTTATCAATTTATTTCCTCGATAAAGATGGAGAATAAAACAAAAAGATTTCATTCTTTCAAGTTAAAGGGACAGTTTGATAAAATAAATATAAGGAAAGAGGCGTATGAATGAAAAGGGTTTTGGTTGATACAAATATCTTAATTTATGCCATTGATCAAGATTCCCAATTTCATTCAAAGTCTCAGGATTTGCTATCAAATCCGGAAGCGGATTTATTTACAACTTCAAAAAATCTGTCTGAGTTCTTAGCCGTTGTAACAAAAGGCCATACTGTGTCGCTGTCTATTGAGGATGCATTGTTGGCGATTAACGATTTCTTAGAGACTATCACTATATTATACCCAAATGAAAAATCCTTTTCTATTTTCAGAGAATTGTTACAAAAATACCATCCAAACGGATTAAGAATCCATGATTATGAAATTATTAGTATTGGACTAGCTCATAAAATAAAACAAGTCGCGACAAAGAATACTCATGATTTCAAAGATGTCAAAGAGATAAGTATAATTACCATATAGTTAAGACCCTCGCGGGTCCAAGTTTGCCCGCCTGAAAGATCTAGCCTGCCCGGATAGGCCGTTCGAACGGGTCGGGCAGGTAACTTGAACCTGATATTTCGTATCCGGTGTGAATGTACGATGAGGCATCTTTATTTATCAACCAATTTGCTATCAAACTAATAGATTCAGGTTATAAACCTGAACCCACAGGGGGTCATTAATTATTTTGTCCTTAATCATTTTGTCTATATGTTTTTCTCCTTTTTTCTAAATCTGTGGAATCGGATATCTGTCGATATCTTAGAAATCTGTGGTTCCTCATCATTCAGACTCCTTAAACAACGCTTCCAGGTTGTGTTCCATTTTCTTTGTCTCTTTTAATATATCTCTGACTTTGTCCAGGAAGGCGTATGCCTCGTTAATCTTATCTCTTAGGATTAGTTTTATGATGAGGATGGTGGTTAGTTTCTCTATGTCTTTGTCGGTATGGGGCAGGTCTGCTTCTTTTAACTTGTTTATAATCTCAAGTTTCTGGTATATCAGGTCCAGGGACGGGGTGAGGGTGCCGGTGAAATCATCGAACAGGACGTTTCTTTTTCGCACGCCGAGTGTAATGGCGGCAGAATCGATTACGGTTACCGTCATCGGGGCCGGGCCGCATAGGTAAAACGTTAACTTTGTGTTATGGGGGGTGTATTTGGTGAGTATGGGGCCAATAAAACCTGTTTCTCCAAGCCATTTTTCTCCACTTTCGTCAATCAGGCCATGCTCTACAATCTTTTGTCTGCATTCATTTGACGCATTGGAAAAGTATTCTTTGTCTTTTTCGTCTAATTCCGCCGGATTGTCTCCCCTGAAGCCGCCGGACATTACGGGTATGAATTTGAAGTTAGGAAACTTTTCCTGCCAGTCCAGCCATTTTGAGATGTAAAGCAGGGGGATGTCCTGAAACCGCCTTTCGCCCAGAAAGAATAGTATCTCATCCTTGCGCCGTTCCTTGAAACATTGTTCTAGCAGCGCCTGGACAGGCGCCAGCCCCGCACCGCCCGCTACGAACACGGCCTTATGTTTTTCCTTCTTCAGGAAGAAATGTCCATAAGGGCCCGTAAACCTTATCTTATCCCCCACCCAAAGGTTCCAGATGGATTCGTCCTGAATGTACTCCTCTATACAATTCGGCCCGGTGCATGGGACGCCGCCATCTTCAACAGGAGTCCGGGGGTCTATCGGCGCGGTCCTCGTTATCAATTTTATTATGTCTTTTTTTGTCGAGGCAATTGAATAAGCGCGATACAGGTCAACGCCGGGGGCAAAGGGGGTGTATTCTTTTCCGGTTTCTTTACAAAAACACTTTATCTTTTCGCCATATTTCTTGTAATGCTGCTCTACATAATCTTCCGGTATTTTTACCTGTATATACTGGCCAGGAGTGAAATCGAACTTTTGATATGGCTGCATACGCAATTCGTACTTATCACCGGTCAGCAGGACTTTCTTAACTACCCGCGCGGTATACTTTTTGACCTGCAGCGTTGACATTGGTAAGTATATGTCCGCGTCCTTATCAACCCTTACCTGGCATGATAGTCTTGTGTATCCGTCGCCTTCACCTTCTTCCAGGAATTTTCTTGTTTCTTCTCTTGCCTGCTGGTCGAAGAGAGGTGTTTCCGTTGGAGCGTAAGTCCCCATATCGGTAAGCAACTCTACTTTGCATTGTCCGCATGTGGCATTTCCACCACAACCCGAGGATATATTGTATCCTTTGTTTTGAAGTATAGAGAGCAGTTTCTGTCCGCCTTCAATATCCACCTCTTTTTTAAAATCATCTTCGCTGTGTATATTGAGCTTCAGCCTCTTACCTTTGCCGAATAACTGGTAAGTCACCTCACTAAGCGTAGCCATAGCGAGCATGATTAATACAATAACACCAATTCCCAGTATTAAAGAAGTGATCATGACTAAGATTTACGATTTTAGATTTTAGATTTACGATTTAAATTTGAAATACAATCAAGCATGAGTCTGTCGGTTAAAAACCCGAATATCGAAGTACGAAATACGAAACAATATCAAATGACCAAAATAAATAATTCAAAAATACACCTTCCTGTGCATCGGGAATCTCTCCCGATGCTAACCCTAATTTCCTTTCCACTGGATTGGTTTCGGGAGGGACTCCCGAAACACAGTGGAATAATGGAATATTGGAATAATGTTAAAAAGTATTTTCCCATTCTCCATCTCTTTGCTTTTTCTGAAGAGCTTCAATCAAAATATCTTTATCATCCCAATACCCGTAAAGATTGCCGCCATAAAACCTAATAGCAATATGGCTATGGTGTCTTCGTCCCATGAATTTACGGGGACGAAAAGTCTCTGGCGCCTCAGTACCGCAAGCCAGACACATACCATTAACCAATGAAGGCCAAAACCGAAGGCCGTTGTCGTCGCACCCCAGAATGACATGCCCGGCGGGATTGTAAAGGTAGAGCTGGCAAGGACAATACAGTTTACGGTAATTAATTCCAGAAATTGTCCCATTTGCCGGTACACGTCCATAGCGAAACGCCTGAGCAGCACACCCAGTATCTGTACAAACGTAGCAATAGTAACTATAAAGACCGTAAGGTAAAATATCTTTTCCAGTCTTATAGGGATGGGAGACAGTGTGGAAAGGTAGTTGCTTGCGTTTATTAATACCATATTATAAACTATCCAGTTAAGGCTTGTGGATAATGTAACTACGAGGACAACCGCCAGACCCATCTTCCATGCCGCATCAATCTGTCTTGATTTGTTAAGTAAAGGACATATCCCCAGCAATTTGCTAAGGACTATACCGTCAAAAAGCAAAGCGCCAAGAAATATCGGGAAAAGGGCTATGAAGTGTTTATTCAGTGAAGAAACAGCCTTTATATTAACTATAAGGCTTATGAGGAGGAAGGCGCCGATCACAATCGTAATTATGAACATCTTCGACATCTTTAACCGAGGCTTTTTTGATGCCTTTGGGACCTCTTCAATTTCAGCAGCGCCCTGAGACGGACCTTCATCAAGGACAACCCCGGTCTTAACAAACAATGGCCTGAGCATGAGTCTCCATAACGCCAGCGCAAAGAAACCACCCACGGGTGTTATCATCAATACTACAACCGGGAAGTTCTCCGGAAGCACACGGATATTCATTATTGTGCCAAACCCGAGGGGTTCCCTCATGAGCGCCATAAAGATGAGGGCAATAGTATAACCGAGGCATGCCTTTAGTATCTTCTTCTGGGCGTCCCAGAAACCATACGTCAATCCTTCCGCCACTACGGCCAGGACTATACAATTTGTCGTAATCAGGTCAATGTACGCCTTTATATTAAAGGCTATTCTTGGTATTGTCGCCTGGGCTATCAGATTAAATATGGCGACGAATACGGAAACAATGATCATAAGCAGTGATATCTTGTGGTGAGTGCCGGATGCTGCTATTAACTTTCTAAACGGGTATACCATGCAAAAACTGCCACATGTAACAAATACCGCTCCCACTCCCATTGTGAGCGAATTCTCCATCTTGTTTGTTACTGCCAGGGCCGAACAAAAACCGAGCCCTGCAGCGGCAGTCATTATATAATTATCCCTTAAGAAGAATTTTGATATCAGCCTGATGTATCTTGTCAGCACGTTCATCCTCTGTTTGCCCCCATTTCCTTCCAGAATGTTTCCATAGCTTCATTAATTATTTTCTCCATTCCCTTGCTCGTGTATGAAGCGCCCGTAATGGCGTGCACTTCATTGGATCCAACGGTTTCTTTTCCTCTTACGAAAGATATTTTCGGCTTTAACTTCTTCCCGATAAATTGTTTCTTAAATTCCTCTTCGGTCATTCTACCGCCAAGGCCAGGTGTTTCTGAATGGTCCAGCGTCTCTATGCCCTTTATCGTCTCCAGATCGGGGCCGACACAAATGAACAATGAAATGTCCGCCGCCTTGTTAAAACCATATCCGAATTTTGTCACAACAAACCCTATTCCCTGTAGTTTCCTGTCCTTAAAATACTTGAAAAGTTTTCTGCCTTCTTTATCTTTCGGTTGTCCTGCCACATATCTTGAGGAAAGCGTTTCTATGGTTATACTCTCATCAAAGATATCTCTGATATCTTCCTTGTCAATCTTCTCATACTTAAAGCCCAGGATTTTCTTTACTTCTGTATGATACGGAATATCAAATATTTCCAGGACAGATTTCTTTAACTTAATTTCATGATATTCAGCTATCATGGGAGATGTGAAAAAATAGAGCGCCAGCAATATTGTGCCGGGTATGGCCGTAATAAGACATATAGAAATGCCCCTTACTATAAACAACCTGAATTCATTCACAATCTTAAATTCTATCATTTCATTATACTCGATATTTTATCTTTAAAATTATGGACTGTATTGGTACTCCGACAAGGTTCATAAACAATATTGCATACATCACGCCTTCCGGCACGGGGGTAAAATTTCTTATAACAACAGTAAGGAAACCACAGCCTATACCAAATACCCACTTGCCTGCCTGGCTGTAAGTGGTCGTGACAGGGTCTGTTGCCATAAAGAAAGCGCCAAAGAGAAGGCCTCCGCTCAAGAGTTGTAATATAGGAGGCGTCATGGTTTTACCCAAAAATAAAGAGAAGATGGCGGAAAAGACAAAAGCGCTCCCCAGATAAGAAACAGGAATCCTCCAATTTGCAATCCTCATCTTACATAACCATATTCCAACTATAATGATGGCTATCCGGCACGTCTCTCCCAAAGAACCGGTATTAGTGCCAAACATAAGTGATAAATATGATGTCACTTCACCCATTTCCTTATAGAGCATCAAAGGGGTTGCGTGCGTTACCGCATCAACTCCGTTAATTAGAGATTGTATGGTTGGTACGCCTGTGAATGGTTCCTGCCAACCGGTAACCACCATGGTAGGGAAGCAGATGGTCAATATCAGGCGTCCGAACAGGGCCGGATTGACAAGATTATTCCCAACCCCTCCAAATATGTTCCTGAATAATATACTGACAGCGGCTCCCACACCGATCAACCAGAGAGGCGCCTGCGGCGGCAGGAATGCCGGGATAAACAGACACGTCACAAACCCTCCCTCGTTAATCCTTTCTTCTTTTGCAAGGATTACCCAGAGCACGTCTACTATAAAGACACCTACCACGAAAGATACTATTATCTTTGGCACAACACATAGAAACCCGAAGAAGTATATTGAGGGTATAACCCAGGCAAAGACTAATGCTACAAGTATCCCCCCCATATATTGCTTTGCGTCCATCTTGTTTCGAATGAATGGCTGGGTACCGGCCGTATCCTTTGTGCTTCTGATAAGCCCGTCAGCAGCCTCGAATAATGCTCCAAAGAGAAAATCCACCTTCGGATGGGAATGGACAAACGATTCGACTCCATTCAGGCTTTTATTTAATATTGGCTCTATTTTTTTTACAATGTTCTTCATTTTTGCCGGTCCCTTGTTCCCAAGCTCTAGCTTGGGGACACATCTGTAACCAGAAGCTCCAGCTTCTACAAAAATTACGTTCCCAAGCTGGAGCTTAGGAACGAGCATGTAGGGTTCGTTTCCCCTGTCTGCCGACAGGCAGGGAAACGGACCACATATATAAGGCTGTTTGCCCGCCTGCCATCTGCCCGCAATGTCATTGAATTAAGACGTAGGGCGAACCTTTAGGTTTGCATCCTCACGCACAGAGGCAAGGCTAAAGCCTCGCCCCACGATGCGGACTTGCAATATGTACAAGAAATCGTTTAATTCAATGACATTGCATCTGCCGGGCAGGGGAAACAGCCCCTACAATTTGTCAGGATATTCATTTGCTCCAGTTGGTTCAGGCTTGTAAGCCTGAACTGAAACGTTTTTAAACATGTGGTTCAATCTACAAGATTGAACCAGCAGAGTCAAGTTAAGCTCGCCGAGGCGAGCGACTTTCAAGCCCTGGCCCAGACCGCAGTGCGGACCGCACCAGGGCAGGCTCCCCTCTAAAAAGAGGGGTTGGGGGTGTGTTATAGTCCTTCTTATAGTATTACACTGTAAATTCTTCTTTCTAAGGCTGATGTGCTATTCAGAAAATCGCCTTAATCAGTAAGAAAGATTTTCAAGATATATACTCTTAAGTTGTTTAAATATAATATGTTGTGACTCAACTTTAAATCGTAATTCTAAAATCGTAAATTTGGTTGCGGCTTTGCCTCACTATTTGAGGGACGGCATATTTACACACCCCTTAGTCCGGCAATTTTCTAAATTGCTTAGCTGTTCCGCTTAGAACAGCCCCTCTTTCCGGAGGGGATACTATAATTTACATTCCTTAATAACCTGGAATAGCTCCAATTTCGACGGACATATATAGCTGCAAAGTCCACACTCAATACATTTCTCCAATGCATAAAGACGCGCCTTTTGTTTCTCACCCCGCGAGTAACAGTGCCAGAAAAGGGCCGGTTCCAGGCCCACGGGACATATATCATCGCAATAATTACAATATACGCAACGCCTTAATTCACCTATAAGACTTGTAGTAAAAAGTAATTCGTTAAGCTTTATAAATGGGAACGCTATCTTGTAATCCTTGTCCTCCAATACTACAATGTTTTTTGTAGACCATTCAATCTTTTGCGACATATCTTTGATCTCTGTGCCATTTAGAGGCCCGTCGACAAACACTCCGCATTTTATGCCCTCCTTAATATTGCCGTTAAGTAAACTTTGGATAGGAGTGCCGGGCTTAACCTTGAGAATTTTATTTTCCTTCAGGCCTGTTCCGGAAACAGGCATAAGGCAAGCATTATATTCGTTTTCTTGAATATAACGTTCAAAAATACCCAGGACACTTTGAGGCCCTAATAAAAGGACTCCTGAATCCATAGCGTCCCGGCCAAATGCAAGATCTAACCCGAGAATATTTTTCACAAGCAGGCCCGGCGCATCGTTAGGGTATATGGGCTCTAAAGAGTGTACGTTTAGCCAACCTCTATTACCCCTGTACCGTTTTGATTCATTAACCAGGTTAGTATCTTGAGCATTAACAACAACATGGCAGTGTGATTCGGGGAAATGTCTTTCTCGAACGTTATCCAGCTTATTTAAGAAATCTCGTATACCGTTTTCAAGCATCACTGAGCCGGGAAGCGCCCACGGTTCCGTATGGCAAAGTGTTACTATGATGTTTTCAATTTTTTTATCCGTAAATTGAAAATCAAAAGGTTGAATTTCGCCGTCATATTCAATGGTCTCAACTGTTTCTGAAAACTTTATAGGATATGTATTCAGAAGATTGAAACCATTTTTGTAAACATTTTTGATTTTCTTCTTCCCGGCCATAGGTTATCTCGATTTCATGTAAGTTCTCAAAAAGTTGAAGTGAAAAGTTTTCCTGTCCGTTCGTAGTAGCCCATGAGAATGGGCTTAAGTTTGAGGGAGCGAGTTTCCATTCAACCCATTCCCATGGGTTACTACAAACCACCTCAACTTTTTGAGAACTTACGATTTCATTAGCAAAGTAAGAAAATATGTGAAATAAACTTAACATACAATGCGTATTTTTCAAAACAAAAAAAAAGAATGTTCTTTTTAATGAAATATGATATGACAGCTAATTAGTGATAACAACAGCACTATTGCAAGTAGAGCGACTTTTGAATCAGAAATCGTTATCAGTTCTTTCCATGAGTGTTGAAACCCCGATTTCAGCCACGTTGGAATAGCTACCATTAATGAAGTTACAGTAATGACTATGGTAGAGCGGTTAAAATAATTCATCTCAGGGAGGAGCCACTTCAAAATTACATTAATTACTATTGAGCCCAACAATACATAGAATACAAGGCTCTTTGACGGGCTGATTAGAAAAGCAGCACATATAATGAGTAGAACAAAGCCATTTTTTGCATAGTATGATACTTCATTAAACCAGTGGGTTAGAGCAAAGTCAGGATTTTCAAATTTGACATAAATATTGATCCAGGCAAACATAATCCCGGTGATTAAGGTTAGGAAGATCGTAGCTCTGCCAAATTTTACTACAGCGTGGCCATCTGCATCAGGGTTAATGTATTTTTTATAGATGTCAATTGACCAGAGAGTCGATACAGAGTGAAATATAGAGTCTACACTACTCATTAAAGAAGCAAATAGTCCACATAAAATCAAACCCCTTAATCCCACTGGAATAAACTTGTTTACGATCGTCGTGTAGGCTAAATCAGGGTCTTCGAGCGGATTATTTATGAGTATTCCGGCAAGCGCAATGGCAGGCAGGATAACAATCGCTGCCATTAAATACTTTAAGAAACCACCAACGATAAGGCCTACCTGGGCATGAAAGAGGTTTTTTGCCGCTATCGCCCTTTGGAGAATGATTTGATTTGCTCCCCAATAATTCAAATTCAGTAAAAATATACCTATCAGTGCAGGCCATGGCAAATAGTGG
>Ga0255058_10002280_pt1 | contig 10603 bp, 9 predicted proteins | sample Cases_109_9_MG_FD_188637 | JGI IMG/M metagenome (GOLD analysis project Ga0255058, IMG submission 188637) | Seawater microbial communities from Amundsen Gulf, Northwest Territories, Canada - Cases_109_9 | ecosystem: Environmental > Aquatic > Marine > Gulf | place: Canada: Northwest Territories... | reverse complement strand
GTCCCTCTCGTCGCGCGGTAGCTGCGCGATCACCGTGCTGCCCCCGTGCACGCGGTCGCCCTTGTGGGTGCGCAGCTCGGCGCTGGCCGGCAGCAGCACGTCGGTGCGCGAGCCGAAGCGGATCAGGCCGTAGCGAGTGCCGCGCTCGAGCCACTCTCCCACCTGGGGATGGCAGACGATGCGGCGTGCGATCAGCCCGCTGATCTGGCTCACGACGACGCGCTCGCCGCGCTCGGTCTGTAGCGTCATGTCGAGGCGCACATTCTCGGTCTCCGCGCGACGGTTGAAAGCGGCCAGGAACTTCGCCCCGCTGCGCTCGATGGAGACGACGCAGCCGGGCACCGGCGCCCGGTTCACGTGCACATCAAAAACCGACAGGAAAATCGCCACGCGCACGGCCTTGGTCCCGTCCGGCAGCTCGATCTGCCCAGCCTCGAGCACGCGTCCGTCCGCAGGCGACACCACGGTGCGCTCATCGCCAGGCACCAGTCGCATGGGATTGCGGAAGAAGAAGCCCACGAAGACCGTGGTGAGCAGCAGGGCGAAGCCCAGGGTCGGGAGTCCCGCCGCCCCGGCGATGCCCGCCAGCGTGAGCGGGATCGCCCCCAGCAGGAAGGCGTCCTTGACCACGAACTCCGTGGGACGCTCCCGGAAGCGGGACGCCTCGACGATCTGCGGCTCGGCCACTCTCAGTTCTTGCTGCGGTCGACCAGGCGCTTCTCCTTGAGCCACGGCATCAGGCCCCGGAGCCTGGCCCCCACCTCCTCCATGGGGTGCTCTTCGCCCTGCTTGCGCAGGGCGGAGAAGGACACGTTGCCGGAGCGGTTCTCCAGGATGAACTCCCGGGCGAAACGGCCGGCCTGGATGTCTTCCAGAATGCCCTTCATGCGCTGCTTCACGGCAGCATCGATAACTACTGGTCCCCGCGTGAGATCTCCGTACTCCGCGGTGTTCGAGACCGAGTACCGCATGTTCGCGATGCCGTCCTCGTAGATCAGGTCGACGATCAGCTTCACCTCGTGGATGGTCTCGAAGTAGGCCATCTCCGGCGCGTAGCCAGCCTCCACCAGCGTCTCATAGCCAGCGCGCATCAGCGCCGTGAGGCCCCCGCAGAGCACTGCCTGCTCGCCGAAGAGATCGCTCTCGGTCTCCTCCCGAAAGTTGGTCTCGATGATGCCGGCACGGCCCGCACCCAGACCGGCGGCGTAGGCCAGCGCGATCTGCAGCGTGTCGCCGGAGGGGTCCTGGTGGACGGCCACCAGAGCCGGTACACCCCTGCCCTCTTCGTAGTGCTGGCGCACCGTATGGCCCGGACCTTTGGGAGCGACCATGAAGACGTTCACTGCCTCGGGCGGCTGGATCGTGCCGAAGTGGATGTTGAAGCCGTGGGCCACGGCCACGTAGTTGCCGGGCTGGAGCCCGGGCTCGATCTCCTCGTGGTACACCTGCGCCGCCGTCTCATCGGGCAGTGTGAGCATCACGACGTCGGCGCCGCGAGCCGCCTCGGCGGGCGTCTGCACCCGCAGCCCGGCGGCCTCGGCCTTCTGCCAGGAGTTCGAGTCTTTGCGCAGGCCGACGATCACGTCGACGCCCGAGTGGTGCAGGTTCTGCGCGTGGGCGTGACCCTGGCTGCCATAGCCGATCACCGCGACGGTCTTGCCATCCAGGCGACCGAGGTCGGCGTCCTTGTCGTAGTAGATGTTGAGACCCATCTGCGAAGGTTCCTCTTGATGGTTTCCCTGGCGGCAGTGTCCGCTGGGCGGGTTCGAGTATGGCGGATTCCCCGGGGGATTGCCGGGTTGCGCAGCCAAGGCAAGCCGCAGGCTTGCCGTGCCGGCAGGGCGGCGAAGCCGGCCGATAACCGGCGAGCTACCGGTTGGCGCCCGGAATCCCGCCGCGAATCAGCATGCCCACGCTGCTGCCGCCGTCCAGGTCGAAGTCGGCGCCGTGGAAGTAGGCGCTCTCGTCCGAGGCCAGGAAGACCACGGCTTGAGCCACATCGCGCAGCGTGCCCGGGCGGCCCACGGGTACAGGACCGTGCGCCTTGCGCAGCGTCTCCCGGTCGAGGCCGGGCGGCAGGAAGGGCTCGATCATCTCGAAGCTCCCGGTGCCGGGGTTGATGCAGTTGACCCGAATGCCGTCGCGTCCCAGCTCGAGCGCCGCCACCTTGGTGAGGCCGCGCACGGCGAACTTGCTGGCGGCGTAAGCGGAAGTTCCCGGCGCCACGAAGTGGGCGTCGATGGAGGCGATGTTCACGATGGAGCCGCCGCCGGCGCGCTTCATCGGCTCGGCCGCGCTGCGGATGCCCAGGAAGACACCGAGCTGGTTCACCTGGGTGACGCGCACGAAGTCGTCCACGGTGGTCTCCAGCAGCGGGGCTATGTGGAGTACGGCCGCGTTGTTGACGAGCGTGGTCAGGCGCCCGAAGTGGCCCTCGGCCAGCGCCACCGCCTGCTCCCAGTCGGACTGGCTCGTGACGTCGAGGTGGGTGTAGAGCGCGGCCTCGCCCAGGGAGTCCGCGACGAGTTTTCCGCGCTCGTCGAGCACGTCGCCCAGCAGGACCCGGGCTCCCTCCTCCACCAGCAGCCGCGCCGTCTCCTCACCGGTTCCTCGAGCGGAGCCGGTGACGAGCGCAACCTTGCCGTCCAAGCGTCCCATGCCAGAGCAGTGTATCAGTCGCGGTCGCTGGGTCGGGGCTGCGGTCGGCCGGGGGGAAGGCCCTCAGTCCTCGGACTTCTCCACCAGCTGCCGCAGAGACTGCGGATCGTCCAGGTGGCGCAGCACACCGGATCTGAGCTCGGCCAGGCGTGCGTGGGCCGACTCGATCTCGTGGCTCGCGGAGCCACCGTCGACTTGCACTTGGGCCAGCACCTGATTCAGGGCGTCCGCGACGTCCTCGAAGTCATCGTCTCCCTTGCGCAAGTGAACCGGACGCACCTGCTCGCCAGAGGCCAGGCGCCGCAGCTCCAGCTTGAAGCGGTAGAGCGGGCCGGCGAGCTTGTGACTGAAGTAGAGGCCGACGGCCACCGCGAAGAGCACGCTGAGGCTCGTCATGATGGTGACCCACAGCACGATCGTCTCCGCCATGCCCGGGATCCCACCTGTGTCGCGCAGGATCTCGAGCTTTAGCAACAGCGGCATCTCGGCGCGCGCCAGCGGCGCGAAGATCGCCGCGTAGACCCCGGCCATGCAGAGCGTCGAGATCGCCACGTAGGCCAGTGCGAACGCCACCACCCGGGCGATCTGCCGCTGCTTGAACTTCGACTCGAAGCCGAAGGAATTCCACCACTGTCGGCGGCGCCCGCCCATCGTCTCCCCCGTCCGCTGCTTGGGGCGGCTCGAAGCCCGTCCCGTGGAGCGGCTACAGACCCGCTTGCTAGAGCGGCAGAACCCGCTTCCGAGCTGAGCCCGGGCGCCCCGGAGCGCCCGTTCGCGCCCTAGCGAGCCGGAGCCGCCGGCGACTGGCCGGCGAGGTGGTTGAGGGCAAACTCTTGGCGGCTGCTGCCCCCGTGCGCGTCCTGGACCTCGATCGCCACCGGATACTCTCCCCGCTGCTCCCGCGTGGGCTGCCAGGTCAACAGCCGGCTCTCGCGATCGAGCTTCATGCCCTGCGGCCCCTCGACCAGGCGTAGACGCAGCGAGGTGTCGCCGTCGGGATCCTCGGCGATCAGCTCGTACTGGAAAGATCCGTCGGCAGCGAAATCGCTCGGCTCCGACACGATCTGCGGCGCCGCGTTCTCCACCTCGAAGGACTGGCTGCGCAGCGGCTCGCTCTGGTCGTTGCCATCCGAGGCCACCACCTCGAACTCGATGCGATCTCCCCGCTTGAAGCGATCGCGGGGCAGTCGGGCACCCGCCGAGTCCACGGGCTGCCCGTTCACCGACCAGCGGTAGAGGAACTCGAGCTCGTCTCGCTCGGGGTCGCGAGCGCGGGCCTTGGCCACGACATCCTGTGCGCGCGTGACCGTCCCGAGCGGTTCGATCGCCACGCCCAGGAGCACGGGCGGGCGGTTGGCAACACGCACCGAGGCTGTAGCCGGCGGGCTCTCGCCGGAAGCATCCCGCGCCAGCACCTCCACCTCGATCCGTGTGCCCTTGGGCACGACGCCCACGTGGAACGAAGCGGCTCCGTCGACAGGCCGCCCGTCCACACGCCAGCGATAGACGAGGCGCACCGCATCGCCCTCCGCGTCGAAGAGCTCGACCCGTGCATCGAGCAGATCGCCCGGCCTGGGCTGAGCCGGCTCGAGCCGCACGCTGCGGATCTGCGGGGGCCGGTTCGCGCGCTCCACCGCGTGGGCAGCGCCGCCCGGCATCGGCGCGCCGCTGGCCTCCGGCGTCTCGTCCTCTGCGCAGGCCGCCAGCGCCAGGCCAAGCCCCAGCGCCAGCCACCTCGATCGTGTCCACCTCATCAGGCCCTCCAGTCCGCTGCTTTGCTTGCTGAAGGCGCGGCGGCCGTCCTCGGCGCCCGCCGGGCTACGGAGCGCCGCGCCCCGCCGCCCCGGGATCGAGCAGCTGCGGCTTGCCACGCGCGAAGCGGGCGTGCACGCGGTTGAAGCGATCCTTTAGCACGGCGCCCTGAACCCCTTGATCTCGAAGCCGTGTTCCGATCTCTGCCACCACCCGCAGGCGCTGCTCCGGGCTCAGGTAGTCCCAGGCGGCAGTCACGCCTCCCACGAACTCCTGCGTCTCGCCGAGGGTGTTCACGTAGCCCGAGTCGAGGAAGGGCGAGAGCGCCGCGAGCTCCGCACGGGAGGAGGCGTCCGAGCGGTGCCCGGACGTGAACAGGCCGCTGACCACGAAGGCCAGGCCGAAGACAGTGAGCAAGGCCGCAAGCGCGCCGGCCCGGCGTCCGCTCAGCAGGCCGGCCAGATCGGAGCTCGAGCGCGCCGCCGAGGCGGACGCGCGCGAGCCCCCGCCGCCCTCGCCCAACAGATCCGCCAGGTGACGCGAGCGCACCTCAGAGAGCAGGAAGGCGGACTGGTGCCGGCCCTCCTCGAAGAGCTTTCGCGAGCTGTTGGCCAGCTCGTCCGCCAGCCCCGCCGCCGCCTCCACCCGCAGCCGCTTGGGATCGAGACCCAGCTCCAGCAGCGGGTCTTGTAGGGCGGCCGCGTTGCGCAGCACCAGGCCGACGACGATGGCCGAGCGAGACAGCTCCGCGATCTCGTCGCCTTCGGCGCTGCGATCGAAGACCTCTACCTCCGCCGGCCGCAGGGCCTCGCGCGAGGCCGCGACCGCGCAGCGGTCGGCCGCCAGGTCGTCGGTGCTGCCGCCGCGCAGGCGCGCGCCCACCGCGCGGACGAGGCGAGCGAAGCCCTTGGTGGCCAGCAACTCACGCGCCGCCCGCTCCTCAGCGACGGCGCCGCTCTCTTCTTTTCCGGCAGGCGCCTCCGACGCCTCGGCGAACAAGTCGTTCGCCAGCAGGTCGATCGAGCGACTGCCCTCCAACAGGTCGGCCACCCGATTCCACATGGCCACGTTGTAGGCGACAGACGCGGCCAGGACTCGCGGGTGGAAAATCCCGTTGCCTATCTCGTCCTTGAGATCGCGCATGCGGTCGCGCACCGCGCCAAGGTCTTCCTCGGCGTGGAGCATCAGGCTGGCGCTGCTGATGATGCGCTCGGCCTCGATCGGGTCGCCGCGACCGCCGCCCTCAGCCATCTCCGCGCAGACCTCCCGTAGGCGGCTGGAGAGCTTTGCGGGATCCCGCACCACGACGCGGCGCCCGTGCCGATCTTCACTGGCGGCGAGGGTGATCAGGTACTCGAGCATGCGCAGGCCCGCGTCCTCGGGCACGCCGGCGTCGAGCAGCAGATCGATCAGGCCCTGGGCCTCGACCAGCCGCTCGCCCGAGAGGTCCTGCAGCGCCGAGCGCAGCTCGGGGATGGCGATGCGGTGGATGATCTCGCGAACGTGGCCGGTGGCCTCGTCGAGCATCTCGTCGACCCGCGCCAGCGCCGCCGGCCCGGGCAGGACGCCTCGGAAGCCACCCCCCTGGCCCTTGATGCCCTCCAGGGCAATCAGGATCGAGCGGCCGACCCGATTCGCCTGCTCGAGCTCGGAGGGGTGCACGGCCCGGCCCAGGGCGCGCTGGGCACCCCGCAGCGAGGCGAAGCGCCGCACCCGGGCACTCAGCTCCGCCTGTCTGGCGTCCGTGCGCGCACCGTCCGGTGCTCTTCGCTGCTCCACAGAGGCCCCCCCATGCCCCGAATCCAGGAGCCTGGTGCTTCTAACAGCGGGTGTCGCAGCGCAGGGCTTGACCCGAAACCCCGCGCCTCCAAAGGGTTTCTCTCGGGTACTCTGGCACCCAATGAACGACGCCTCGAAGGGAATGCGGGTGGCCGTCACCGGGGCCTCGGGCAGCCTCGGACGGCGCGTGGTGGCCCGCCTCTGCGCCAGCGCGGAGGTAGGCTCCGTGCTCGCGCTCGACCGCACCCCGCTAGCCCTCGAGCACGCGCTGCTCGAGTCCCGCGTCTGCGACGTGCGCGACACGGACCTGGCGGAACACTTCCGCGGCTGCGACAGCGTGCTCCACCTCGCCTTCGTCGTGGAGCGCGGCAGCCGCGACGCCCGCGAGACCGAGGCCATCAACGTCGGCGGCACACGCAATGTCTTCGAGGCGGCGGCTGCGGCCGATGTCGGCCAGGTGGTCTACGCCTCCTCGGTCGCAGCCTACGGCTTCCACGCCGACACGGACGGGCTGCTGCTGGACGAGTCGGCTGCGATCCGCGGCAATCCGGGCTTCTACTACGGCGAGCACAAGGCGGCCAACGAGCACTGGCTCGATGGATTCGAGGCCGAGCACCCCGAGCTTCGGATCGCACGCCTGCGCCCCACGCTCTTTCTCGGCCTGGAGTCGGAGCGGCCCGTCCGTCGGCTGCAGCGCGGGCTCCACTTCTACCTCTCGGGCCCCGCCCCGAAGATGCAGATCGCACACCAGGACGACGTCGCCGACGCCTTCGTCCTGGCGTTGGAGAAGCGCGCCGGCGGCGCCTTCAACGTCGCCAACGACGAGCCCATCACGCTGCGCGAGATGGGCGCCGCCATGGGTAAACGCAGCCTGCGGGTTCCCCGAGGCCTGATGGCCCTCCACCAGCTCGCCTGGCGGGCGAGGCTCACAGAGGTCGACCCCGCCTGGTCCGAACTCGCGAGCGGCCCTTCTCTGCTCGCCTCGGGCGAGAAGCTGCGCAAGGAGCTGGGCTGGCAGCCGCGCTTCGCCACCACGGGCGACGTGCTGCGGGAGATGTCGCGGCGCCCCAACGCCAGAGCCTCCCACGCCGTGAAGGCCTACTTCGGCCCTCTGCGTCGGCTGACGCGGCTCTTCGGCGGGCTACCCGCCAGCCGCCAGGCGCGCGCCGAGTCCCGGGGCATGCAGGGCAGCATCAACCTCGTCTTCACCGGCGAACACCCGAGCCTCTGGCACTTCACGCTGCGCGAAGGCCGCCTCGGTGTGCACGAAGGCAGCAGCGAAACCGCCCGGGCGACCATCAGCATGCGCGACGCGACGTTCCGCGACATGCTCGCCGGACGGCTCGCCTCTTCGACGGCCATGATGACGGGCAAGGTGCGCATCCGCGGAGACGGAGAGATGGGTTTCCTCGTCGGAGGCCTGGTGGGAGGATTCGGCAGGCTGCGGCGCGCCAAGGGGCTGACCGGCCTGCCGGCACGTCGCTACGCGGCCTGGGTGCTGCGGGAGGTGCAAAAACGGTGAAGTTCTCGCTCTTCTACGAGATGCAGATGTCGCAGCCGACTCGGGCTCGGGAGCAGGAGTGCTTCCGTAACTGCGTGGAGCAGGTGCGGCTGGCAGACGAGCTGGGCTACTGGGGCGTGTGGGAGGTGGAGCACCACGGGCTCTACGAGTACTCACACTCCTCCGCGCCGGAGATCTTCCTGTCCTACGTCGCGGCATTGACCGAGAATCTCCGACTCGGCCACGGCATCACGCTGACACCGGCTTGTTACAACCATCCGATGCGGATCGCCGAGCGCATCGCGACGCTCGACATCCTCTCGGGTGGGCGCGTCAACTGGGGCTCGGGCAAGAGCAGCTCCCTGGTCGAGCAGATGGCCTTCGAAGCCGACGTCACCCAGCTCCACGAGCAGTGGCTGGAGGCGCTCCAGATCGTGCCGCGCATGTGGCAGGAGGAGGTGTTCCAGCACCAGGGGCGTTTCTGGAAGATTCCTCCCACCCAGGTGATTCCGAAGCCCGTCCAGCAGCCGCACCCACCCATTTTTGCCGCCTGCTCCAAGCCCGACTCGGCAGCCGAGGTCGGCCGGCTGGGCATCGGCGCACTCAACTTCGCCGTGGGCAACGACGAGTATCTAGCGCGCAAGGTCGCGAGCTACCGCGAAGCCGTGGCCGCGGCACAGCCCAGCGGCTACCAGAAGACCGACCACTTCGCCGCCACGCCGTCCGCTCTGTGCCTGGATGACGACCACCTGGCTTGCGAGGTGGGCATGCGCGGCGCGCGCTTCTTTGCCGAGTCCCTGGGTGTCTACTACTTCGGCGGGGATCGACCCACCGGCCCCCTCGATATCAACCGCGAGCCCCTTTGCCCCGAGGATCTCGAGGAGGCCATGGCCTTCCGCGGGGCCGAGGACGCCCCGGCCATGAGCGTGGTGGGAGACCCGGTGCACTGCAAGGAGATCGTCTCGCGCTTCGCCGCGGCGGGCGTCGACGAGCTGATCCTGGTGATGCAGGCCGGGACCGTGCCGCACGAGCTGGTGATGGAGTCGATCCGCACCTTCGCCGAGAAAGTCATGCCGGACTTTGCCGGTTAGCGGTCGGCTGGCGCCGCCCTGCCGGCACGGCAAGCCTGCGGCTTGCCCTTGGCCCGGTCGCGGGAGGCGAAGCTGCGCGATACCCGGCCGAGGCTAGCCGGGGATGACGTCGAGGATGTGCCAGGTGGCGGCGTCGGCGGCTACCTCCGCCAGGGCGCGGGCTTCGGCGTCGCCCAGCGAGCGGGCGCGGACACGGAGGTTTCGGGTGCGCGGGCCTCCCACCTGCTTGAGGCGCACGCGGAAGCTGGGGAGTGTTTCCTCGGGCTCCGGCTTGGGCGGCGGCAGCGGCGCCCGAGAGCGGGGGAGATCGGTTTCGAGCGGGATCGGGGGCTCCGGCCCCTCGGCCGGCACGAACCGCTCGGGCGGGCGCGGGGGCGGCGCGGATCTTCGCAGCGGCATGGCTCCGCGGGCCGGGAGCGAGGCCCGAACCGCGTCGCGCTGCTCCATGCGGGCGAGCAGGCGTAAAAAGTCGGGCGACGGATCCGAGACCACGCAGCCCAGCACGAAGCCGCCCCGAGCACCGCGACTGCGCGAGGAGGCCCGGCGCAGATTCCAGGCGATGGCATCGACCAGTACTCCGGGGCCACCGGGGCGGGACGCGATGCGCAGGCGCAGCGCCTCCCCCTGCTCCACGGGGCGGCCGAGCTCGAGGCTGAGCCCCCCTTCGGAGAGGCTGACGACGGCGGCCTCGCTGCGGCGTCGGCGGCCCTCCAGCAGCTCGCAACGGAGGCGACAGCGAACCCGACGTCGTCGCTGGATGTGCGGCACTGCCCGCCCTTCGGCCTGCCGCCCGGGCGATTCGGTGACGACCAACACACTCGGAAGTCTTCAGCGCATGCGCGGGTCGACTCGGAAGATCCAGGCCTCGTCGGGATCGTAGGGCGGCCTGTCGTACTTGCGAGCCAGGCGCTGGGACACGCGGTCGTAGATGACCGGGTCCTTGACCCGGACCAGCTGCACCGGATAGAGCTTGCCCTGGATGCGCAGCAGGCCTCGGCCGTCGCGCTCGGCCTCCTTGTGCCACTGCTTGAAACCGGGCACCTGCAGGAAGCCGCAGGGCACGTAGAGGTCCTGTCCGTGCCGCACGACCCACACCGTGCGCGAACGCTCCGGGTCGAGGAGCTGGAGCTCGATCTCCTGGAGATTCTCGGCGAAGGTCCAGTCCACCCCCACGGAATCGACCGGATCGCCCCTGCGCAGCGCTCCGCCGGGCAGCGGCCCCATGGGGCCATCGCCGAAGCGAGCAAAGAAGCCGACCAGGAAGCCCACGGAAACCAGGACCACGGCCCCGATCACGAGTCCGCGCAGGACGGAGCCGAGCATCCTGCCGAAGGTCATCGCCGCAAGCATGCCTCAGCCGCTCGGCTCGATCACCTCTGCGCTTCGAGCCGACGCTCCTCGGTGATGTCCCGCGCGGTTCCGATCAAGCGGGCCGGCAGGCCGTCGGCATTCCGCACCAGGGCCGCGCTGGTGTGGAAGGTGCGCACGTCCCCGTCGTCCAGCACAACCCGGAACTCGAGCACGTAGGGCAGGTCCTGCTGAAGAGTGGCGTCCAGCTGCCGCCGGAAGTCCGGACGGTCATCGGGATGGACGGCCTCGAAGACGGCGTCGAAGCTCGGCACGAAGCGGCTCTTCTCCTTGCGCATGAGCTTGTAGAGCTCGTCCGACCACCACACCTGGTCTTCGAGAATGTCCCACTCCCAGCTCCCGATGCCCGCGACGCGCTGGGCTTCGGCCAGCCGCTCCTTGACGGCGGCAAGCTCCTCCTCGGCCCGACGCCGCTCGGTGATATCGAGTACCACGGTGACGATCCCGCTCACCT
>Ga0255058_10002279_pt1 | contig 10603 bp, 5 predicted proteins | sample Cases_109_9_MG_FD_188637 | JGI IMG/M metagenome (GOLD analysis project Ga0255058, IMG submission 188637) | Seawater microbial communities from Amundsen Gulf, Northwest Territories, Canada - Cases_109_9 | ecosystem: Environmental > Aquatic > Marine > Gulf | place: Canada: Northwest Territories... | reverse complement strand
GAGAGAGAATTCAGCTACGAGTTGATAAAGAAGGTATCAGATATTGTGGAACAGAAATTACTCTCCCATCTGTCGGTCTTAAAAGATTCAGAGCTCCTCTACGAGAGAGGCATATTTCCGCAATCCGTATATATCTTCAAACACGCGATGACGCAAGAAGTTGTCTATAACAGCTTACTTCTCAAAAGGAGAATGCAGATTCATGAAAAAATAGCAAGGGCCATAGAGGATCTTTACCCTGATCGTTTGGAAGAGTTTTACGAGATGCTGGCCTATCATTATTCCAGAAGCGATAATTTAGAAAAAGCGTATCAATATTCTATGCACTCCGGCAACAAAGCCACCCGAAATTATTCCAACTGGGAAGCCCTTCGATTTTACAAAGAAGCGATCGATGTGCTGGGCAAGTTACCTGAGACCGAGGAAAATAAAAGAGAACAAATCAAGGTCCGTCTTTTAATGGCGGTTCCCTTGTACCTTTTGGGTTACCCTGAAGATTCCTTCGAAATCCTGGAAGAGGGGGAGAGGCTCTCGAAAGAGCTCGGGGATGAAAAAAGTCTGGCACACTTTCTGAGTATAATAGGTCTTTATTATGCATGGAAAGGAGAAGACCTTCTTCTATCGATACAATATTCAGAAGATTCGTTTAAAGCGGCAGAAAAAATAGATGATATTGAAATAATGGCTTCAATTGCGATAGATATATGTGCCCTTTACTTTATGTTAGGAGAATTCTTTAAAATAATTGAAATAACTTCTAAGGTCATTGCTTTATTGGATAAAACCCAAAGGCAATCTGAATCTTTTGGAAGGCCGTACAATATTTATTCATGCCTGCATGCATTCAATGCGTCAGGCAAGTGTATGCTGGGAAATTTTGAGGAAGGCGAAGTCCTATTTGAGAAAGGCCTTGATTTCGCGTTAGAAATTGAAAACTTGCAATCCTTAAGCTTCATAGAGTTTCTTTATGGCATGATGCAAAATCGTAAGGGAGATGGCAAAAATGCCATCGCGCATTTACAAAATGCGATTCGATATTCTGAAGAAGGCCAAAATGTTGCTTATCTTGGTCCCGCCTGGATCGGATTAGGATGGGGACACTGTCTATTGGGAGAGAATCAAACGGCTCTCAAACACATGGAAAAGGGCATTAAAATTCATAGCGATTCAGGAATTTCTTATCATTTGGGTTTTTACTACGGGTTATTTAGTATCGTGCATTTCAATTCAGGTGATCTGGAAAATGCTCAACTCTGGGCTGAAAAAGCCTTGAAAATATCTCAGAAAAATCATGAAAAATGGGCAGAAGGTTTCGTCGGGACTTTGCTGGGAAGAATTCTGGGGAAAAGCGGGAAGTCCCAAGTCGATCGAGCGGAAGAATGTATTGTGAAAGGTATCAGGATCTTGGATGAACTAAAAGCTAAGCCAGCGTACGCTCAGGGGTATTTTTTCTTGGGAGAGCTTTATGCCGATACAGGCCAACGGGATAAGGCCCTGGAAAATTTGAAAAGGGCTGAGGTGATGTTCCAAGAGATGGGAATGGATCACTGGCTTGCTAAGACGAAAGATGTCCTGGAAAGGCTGTAGAGTTCTATTTCTCATGTTTATATATTGTGGTTGAATCGTTAGAGGCTGAGGTTGTGTTTTGCTAGAAAAACCAACTTTATCAAGCCTCCTTTTTGTGCAGATATTCCATACGTACCTCAGTTTTTTCATCTCCCCGAAAACCTGTGATATCACCTACGCGATCAGGTCAGATGAACGTGGTGAATGCGCTATAAATCTTTCCTGTTGAGGGGGTCTCAGAGATTGTGATATCAACCAATCATAATAGAGCTGTCCGCTAATTCTTTTTAAACTTTCAACCACCCTAAATTTCCTTCCCATAAATATCTACAATTTTTTAGTTGACAATGCAATACAATTAATACTATCTAAAACAATCTCCAATTTATAACATCAATTTGCTCTGGCGAAGCCGAATGCATTGTGAAATGCAAGCGGAAAGTCACGGATCTTTTACACAAAGACAGCCGGATTGCCTAAGCGGGTAGCTCGGCTTTTTATTTTTCAATCATAATGGGAGTTCTTGCCATGTCCAAAGATATCGTTTTCACCATCAGGTTGGACCCAAGGACACGAGATCTGATGAAAAAGGCGGCAGTAATAGAGCATCGCAGTATGGCTTCTTTGATTGATAAGATCATGTATGATTACCTGACAAAAGAAGGCTTTATCGATGGACCTGATTTGCCTCGGGAACGGAGAAGAGAACCCCGTGAACCGGTTGCCCTGCCGGTTAAGACCCTTTGGAAGAGCGGAAAAAAGAAAGCAGCCTATTCCGGTGTGGCGCTGAACCTCTCCATGGGAGGTGCTTTGGTGACGTATCCCAAGGATTCTGAGGTCAGGTTTTCATCAACCGGTGGGTTGCCCGGGTTTGAACTCTGCCTTGAGACACCAAAATCAGGAAAGGAAGTCTGTATCAACTGTGAAACCCGGCATATGACCGATACGGGTTCGGAGATTAAATTGGGTGCTGCATTTGTGGATCCTGGTGCAAAGGGGATGCTGTTGTTGAGTCGATACCTGAATTGAGTCGGGTGTGGATTGTACAGATTCTTTGACACCTCAGGTGTCCTACTATGAAGTAGAAGGTGAAGTGGATATTACAGAAAAATTGAATATGAATGAACCTCGAAATATAGGTCAGGCTATCGGTAAAATTCTCGTGATGGAAGAGGACTCGGGAGTCAGAACTTTGATTGGAAAGATCCTGACCAAATACGGCTATGAAGTAAGCTCTGCAAGAGATGGCATAGAAGCGATTGAGTTGTATCAGAGTGCCCAGGCATTAGATCGTTCCTTTGATATCGTTATTTTGGATTTGACCGTAGATTTCGGCATGGGAGGAATAGAGACGATTCAGAAGCTCAAAGAAATCGACCCCGATGTAAAAGGGATTGTTACAACCGGCTATATCTTTGATGATGTAATTTGCAATTATCAAGAATACGGTTTTTGTGGCGCTTTAACAAAACCCATTAAACTGCACGAATTGAATAGTTTGGTTGATAAATTGACCAAGAGTAGGTAGTCGGCCTACAGCTAAAATGTATAGAATAGATCAGGAGATCGATATCTTTCCCCACGGTCCATATTTTGAGGTTATGATACGGATTGTTGAATCGGCGAAGCTTTGTTCTCTGCTATGTACCACAGGTTTCCTTTACTTTTTAGAACCTGATGTATTCCATACGTATCTTCAAAATTCCCAACCCACCAAAATCTGTGATATCAACATTCAACAAACCTAATCCCTCACCGACATCAAAGGCTTCGTTCCAGGTTAATGGTTTTGGAGGGGCTAAATTGGTTCGCGCTAAAGAAATGCATCAGTTTGGAATCATTCCAGTCGACCAAGGTGCTTATTTTCTGAACACCGATGGTTTTCAAATGATCCATAAATTCATTAATCAACTGCTTACCGATACCCTTATGCTGGTTATAGGGATCAACACCGATGGTATCCAGGGTTGCTTCTTCCTGGAAAATACCATATTCTCCAATGAAGAGTTCCCCCATTACAAACCCCACCACCGTTCCATCTTCTTCCTCTGCCACAAGCGACGTGGGCAAATAATCTTTGGATTCAAAAAGCTTTTCAAACTTCATTTCATAGTACTCCGGCCGGGAAGCCTTGAGTACTTTCTCGTCAATCACAACCACAGCGTTAAAATCGGCAGCCTTCATGAGTCTAATTTTAATGGTGCCCTCGTTCATGGGGCCTCCTTTCTCTTTAGGGTCGTATTTTGGGCATAGCTGAGGCGTGCCAAATTTTGCAACCTTTAATAAATATTGACGGATTAATTCATGGTTGATTGTCGGCAAACAAACCGTTAAATTTTTTCATCTACCCTTTTGTGTCGACACCCTGCACAAAGCAGGGGAAAAACCAGGGAGCTGCGAAAGTGTTGAGATTTCAATTGATTAAAATTTCATTAAGCATGGGCTCTTATGCTTTGGGAATAGGGAGTCGGGGGTTCAAATCCACTCGGTAAGCCACCAGGAAAAATTCTAAGCGCTCAAAATTGCATGTACCCCCATACGATTCTGTAGATATCATTTCTGAAAATTCCTGAGATACTTGATTTTAATCTCAAGTTGATAGGGTGAATCTTACTGCATGGATTTGCCTTTTTTATTGGCTAAAAGCCTCACTTTTCGTGACCATGGTTTGACAGAAATTGCAAAATTGCGATAGGCTGCATGTATCGGTTTGATATATGCAATAATTTCATTAATTTCGATAACTTTGATTATCTCAATGAATCAAAGGTTCCGTGATATTTGGTTTTCTGACAAAACCCTTCAAGATACCGCAAAAACATCATCCAGAAACAAACCACAAAACCTTGTTTATCCATATAATTGACATTGAATCATAATTAAGCTATTTCCAATTTAACCATTCAAAGTTCTTTTATTTTTCCTCCCAGCATTTTCTATCAGAAAAATTTCCGGAGGAGACAAAATGAAATGCCCGAAGTGCCAGTTTGATAATCGTGAAGATGCCAAGTTTTGCCTTGAATGTGGAGAAAAATTCGAGATCGCATGCCCACAATGTGGGAAAATGATGCCGCTATCGGCAAAGTTTTGTGATGAATGCGGCCACAACTTAACCCTTCCTTCAAAAGGGCCCAAAGAACCCCCTCCCAAAGACCTTTCTTTTGATGAAAAGCTCGAAAAGATTCAGAAATACCTTCCGAAGGGCATTACCGAGAAGATCCTAGCCCAAAGAGACAGAATTGAAGGTGAACGGAAACAGGTCACCGTGATGTTTTGTGACATGGAAGGCTTTACTCAGCTTTCTGAAAACCTCGGTCCCGAAGAAGCTTATACCATTATGGATAAGGTTTATGAAATCCTGATTCACAAAGTCCACAACTATGAAGGCACAGTCAATGAGATGACTGGTGACGGGATAATGGCTCTATTTGGCGCTCCCATCGCTTTGGAAGATGCACCGCTAAGAGCTATCCGATCTGCTTATTCTATTCATCGTGAGATAGCCCGGTTCAACGATAGAACAAAACAAGAGAAAGAAAATTTTCCTCCTCTTAAAATGAGAATCGGCATTCATACCGGACCGGTGGTTGTGGGCACCTTGGGCAATGACCTTAGAGTGGAGTTCAAGGCCGTGGGGGATACAGTCAATCTGGCATCCAGAATGGAAGGGTTGGCAGAACCGGGCAGTACATATGTCTCCGAAGATACCTTTCGGCTTACGGAGGGGCTTTTTCGTTTTGAGGCCTTGGGTGAACATGCAATCAAAGGGAAAAGGGAAAAAATTAAAGCCTATCGAGTGATTGCCCCCGGCACCAGTAGAACTCGATTTGATGTTAGTGCCGAACGAGGTCTGACCCCCTTTGTAGGCAGGGAACGAGAGCTTGAACTTTTGCTGGATGGTTTTGAGCGATCCAAGGCTGGGCGAGGTCAGGCTTTTTCTATCATAGCTGAAGCAGGAGTCGGCAAATCAAGGCTTTTATATGAGTTCAGAAAGGCCGTGTCCAACGAAGATATTATGTTTCAGGAAGGCAAATGTCTCTCTTATAGCAGGGGTGTAGTGTATCATCCGGTCATCGACATAGTGAAGTCCAATTTCGATATTATGGAGGGCGATGGAGGTTCTGAGATCAGGGAAAAGCTCAAACGTGGCCTAAATGCCTTAGATGCTGATGAAGCCTCAACTCTTCCTTATCTTCTGGAGCTTTTGTCAGTTAAAGACAGCGGTGTCGATCCGATCGCTTTGAGTCCGGGAGCTATAAAAGAAAGGATCATCAAGGCAATAAATCGAATCACTATTAAAGCGTCGCAGATCCGTCCCTTGATTATAGCCATCGAAGATCTTCACTGGATTGATAAAAGTTCTGAGGATTATTATAAGGATTTGTTGGATAGTATATCTGGGGCAAAGATATTTCTTATTTTCACCTATCGGCCGGAATTTGTGCACACCTGGGGGGCAAAATCGTATCACAGCCAGGTGAATCTTAACCGGCTATCAAATCGGGAAAGCCTTGCGATGGTGAGCCACCTTTTGGACGCAGTGGAAATCCACGGAGATCTTGAGGACTTCATCCTTGAGAAGACCGAAGGTGTGCCCTTTTTCATTGAGGAGTTCATAAGATCTCTTAAAGATCTGAAGATCATCGAGAGAAAGGGCAACCAATATCTTTTTGCCAAAGAGTTTCCGAAGATGACCATCCCATCCACGATTCAAGATGTGATCATGGCCCGGGTGGATGCTTTACCGGAAGGGGCAAAGGAGGTGACTCAAACCGGGTCGGTCATTGAAAGGGAATTTAGTTATGAGTTGATAAAGCGAGTTACGGGTCTTTCCGAACAGGAACTTCTGCCCCGTTTGTCTATTTTAAAGGATTCAGAGCTTCTTTTCGAAAGGGGCATCTACCCTGATACCATATATATCTTCAAACATGCCCTGACCCGTGAAGTAGTCTATGATTCGATCTTAACTCGGAAAAGAGAGGCGCTTCATGAAGATATAGGCAATGCCATTGAGGAGATATGCAAAGAAAGTATCGATGAATACTACGGGGTGCTAGCCGAGCATTATATTTACAGTAATAATTATGAGAAGGGGGCTGAGTACTCAAAATTAGCGGGAAAGAAAGCCGAGAAAACAGCTTCATTAAGTGATGCAATTTCATATGCCAGGAAAAGAATATCCTGTCTTGAGAAATTACCTATGGATGATGATGTGGAAAAGAAAATAATCGATGCAAGGACTGTACTTGGCCTTTATTACGTTCAATTGGGTCTCGTTGTTGAGGCAAAAGCGGCTGTTGACCCGATAGTTGATCTGGCAATAAAGTGCAATTACAAAAGGAGAGTCTCTCAGATTAATATCATATTAGGTCATTATTATCATAGTGTTAATGAGGATTATCTCAGGGCACTGGAATACTATGGAAAAGCAATAAAGATCGGAAAGGAGTTAAATGATCCTCTTACTTTAGTTTTGGCAAATAATGCCATGGGACCCTGTCTATCTAATAATGGTGAATTTGAAAAAGCTCTCCCTTTTTATGAAAAAGCCTTGGGAATCAATGTGATGACAAACGTCCAATGGGGGATTGCAGCTATAAAATCGAATATAATAATCTGGGTTATTAGCCGCCTGGGAAATGTTGAACTTGCTTATCAAACCAGCCAGGAGGCATTACGGATAGCCAATAAAAGTGGTGATATATTTTCAAAGGGACATGCAAATTGTGCCCTTGGACTTTCTTATTATTTAAAGGGTTGTTTAAAAAAAGCGGAAGAACATCTTTTGAAATCAGCTGATTTATCACAAAAAAGCAATCATTTAACTATGGCAGCGAGTGCCAATTCTTATTTGAGCAGCATCTACTGGGACATGGGAGAGTATGAAACTTCACAAAAATTCTCCGAAGACGCAATCTCTCTTTTGCAACATAGTAGTATGGGATCATCCTATATCATACGGGCTAAGATTTCCATAGCATTGTCAAAGATAATGAACAATGAAAAAGATATAAACCCGAATGAGATATTTAAATGGTATGAGGATATCAAAAGCAAGTGGGTAGAGGGAGTGGTGCTAAATTGTATCGGTACAATTCTATTAAATATCAATGATCAGCACATATCAGAAGCTGAAGATTGGATTAAAAGATCCATTGAAACAAATCAAAAATACGGCATGATGTGGAATTTAGCCCGAGATTATGCCCTGTATGCAGATTTATTTAAACGAAAAGGTGATCTGACGAAAGCAAAGGAAAAACTAAACAAAGCAATAGAAATCTTCACTGAATGCGGTGCAGATGGATGGGTGGATAAATATGAGAAAGAATTGGCGGAACTCTAATGAAAAATATTCCTGGCGCTATATCTTTGAGTTAAAGCAATGATCACATGATTATCGATGATTACCTGATTGTTATGTACCATAAGGTTCCTATTCGTGTTAAAACCTGATGTATTCCATACAAAACTGTAAATATCAATTCTGAAAATTCCTGCGATATTTTGATTTTAATCACAGGTTGATGGGGTGAATCCAGGCACATGAATTCACCTTTTTTATTGGCTAAAAGCCTCACTTTTCGGGCTTGCAGTTTTCAAGCAATTGTAAAATTGCGGTAGGCTGCATGTATCAATTTAGTATATGCAATAATTTCATTGATTTCGATAACTTTGATTATCTCAATAAATTACAAGTTCCGTGATATGTGGTTTTCTGACAAAACCCTTCAAGATACCGCAAAAACATCATCCAGAAACAAACCACAAGATCTTGTTTAACCATATAATTGCCATTGTACCATAATTAAGATCTTTTCTGTTTAACCGTACAAAGTCCCTTCCTTATAATTCGAACTGTTCCTTAATTTAATAGAGGGCACAAAATGAAATACCCGAGTTGTCAGTTTGAAAATCCCGAACAAAATCAATTTTGTCGTAAGTGCGGGACAAAATTAAAAAGAATCACCCATGTGATCAGAACAGGTGAGGATGGTTTTACTGTTATTAACATTTCGGTTTGAGGTCGGTTCAAAAGCGGTGATATCGTACAATTAGAATCGAACTTTCGACTGATTCTTTGATTGATTTGACAGCGAAATTAACATTTTTCCGAAACGGCAGCAACTTACCGGCCACAGCATGGCACGATATCGGATTAACCCTCATGAGGCAATGGGTCTTACGTGAATTTTGCCCTTTCAATCGGTGAATTTATTCCCAGCTTAGCGATTATTTCAATTTTTGGTGCAGGTAGATGTCGCCGTAAAAATAAGCGTTATACTCGGTAGCGACTTCCAAAAGCGCTTCCAGCTTCTCATCGATCGCTCTTCGTTGGGCACTCAGTCGCCAATCCCGCCAACTGTCAAGATTATTCCAGGTACTGATGACGACATACTCGCTCTTATCATCCGCATTAACCAGCGTCTCTCCGCATATGTATCCGGGTTGACTTGTGGCCATCCTGCGCAGTTTAATGATCAGTGGCAGTATATCTGCTTTTTTTCATCCGGGACTTTTCGTTTGATCATGACCTTTACAGACATTTGAAACTCCCTTGTGTTTTTTTGATAATACCTCGTTTTTTGGAAACGGCAGAAAAAGACAATTCTCGCTACAAAGTCATCCTGTTAAGGATTTTTTTAAGCATCAGAAGGAACGCAAAATGAGATGTCAGACCCGGCTCAATTTTGGAAATGGAACGTGCTTCAGGTCAGGTGGAGGAAGAAATTCAGATCCGCTTTTTGATCATTTATATCATTTAGTTGCGTGGTGTCAATTTATATTTGTGATCTTGTTGGTTTTAGAATACAGAATTAATTTCCGATAATGCAGAAAAGTCTCTCTAATCCAGATATTTCATTTTTGAGTCTTCCGCTTTTATGATATTTTGACATTTGAATACAAATTTGATAGAATGCACATTGCCATTACAATGGTGCAGATTTCTTGATGCGCCGTACTTGTGTCGGTTTGGGCAAGAAACCACCTGGCCCGGTACAAATTGCTCAAACAAGTGTTCTTTGTACCCCATGTACAGCAAGCACCCAACGGCAAGGCTGATTACAGTTGGGCTGACAAAACCGCGTCGCATTAGAATTGATAGCCTGATAAAAAAGGGATCGGATCTTATGAATTCATACATCCCACCAGAGGCAGTTTATTCATCCGGACAAACAAATATAGGAGCCTTGTTCCATCGGCAGGTGGCAGCACATCCGGACCACATAGCTGTTGTAGAAGGATCCAGAGTCTTGACTTACAACCAGCTTGAGGATCGTTCTAATAGACTGGCACATCTGATGATGGATCTTGGTCTTGGAAAAGGAGACCGTGTGGGTCTACTTGCCCGTAACTGTGCTGAATATGTCGAAGTTGAATTAGCCGCAGCTAAAGCTGGAACCATAGTCGCTGCATTGAATTGGCGGTTAGGAAATCGTGAACTCAGGCACTGTGTGAAGTTGGTCGAACCAAAAATGATCATTGTGCAACCCGAGTTTGTTGCAACACTTGATCGACTTGAATTGTCCGATAGTCAACGGATTGAAATGGGCGAAGCTTATGAAAACCGATTAGCGCATTTACCTTCGAAATATCCGGTTCAGGATATTGATCCAGAAGATGGACTGGTCATTCTGTATACAAGTGGTACTACCGGCCTGCCCAAAGGTGCCTTGATCAGCCATCGAGCAATGCTTGCTCGCGCTATGTGCTTTGCTTCGGAGATGGAGATTCCTGTTGGTGATAGTTTCATTGCATGGCCTCCTTTCTACCATATGGCTTCAACAGATCAATCCCTTGCAACCCTCCTCAGAGGAGGAACCGTGTATGTGGTTGATGGATATTTGCCAGAGCGAATCGTAGAAATCCTGGAAACTGTAACTACCCGATTTCTAGTATTGATGCCAGGGATGGTTGGACCTTTTGTAGAGTACCTGAATGCACATGATGTGAAGCCAAAAGGTGTAGCAATAGTTGGCGCAATGGCTGATCTGGTACCTCGAGAGGATATTGCAGCAGCGACACGATTCTTCAA
>Ga0255058_10002278_pt1 | contig 10604 bp, 6 predicted proteins | sample Cases_109_9_MG_FD_188637 | JGI IMG/M metagenome (GOLD analysis project Ga0255058, IMG submission 188637) | Seawater microbial communities from Amundsen Gulf, Northwest Territories, Canada - Cases_109_9 | ecosystem: Environmental > Aquatic > Marine > Gulf | place: Canada: Northwest Territories... | reverse complement strand
GCGCTGCTTCTGTGTCGAGAGTCCACGGTCCGACGTGGAACCAAGGTACTTCGAGGGGAGTATCAGGTCGTCTACCGCTCCGTCGAGACCTATCGCAGGATCTTTGCCGACGCAGGTTTCGATGTGGTGAGCGCCGAAGCCAACGTCGCGTACATCTGCCCCCAGATGGGTTGCGAACTGGTCAAGAAATGGAAGGCGCTGGTCCCTGAACGGTGGTGGTGTCTCCCGGTCGTTGGACACCTGGCGTATTGGGGACTCCGAATCGGCTACCCATGGAATACGAGAGCGATCCCCTGGCTGTTGGCCCGCATCGGGCGGGAGTTTCCGTCCTTGACGAACCACTTCTTGGTTCTCCGGCCCCGTCGTCCCGCCGAGGGCAGCCAAAACACGACGTGACCGCACGGCGTGCCCCGATTCTGGCAAGAGGGTGATTCTGAGGGCGCTGAGCACGCGGTCGAACGGGATCTACCGCAATCTCCCCAACATCGTTTCGATACTCGGTGTGCTGCCGCTCTTGGTTCTCCTGTTGGACGATGGCTTCGCATACCTCTGCGCGCTGATCGTATTCAACAACATCATGGACGATCTGGACGGGATCCTGGCACAGAAACTGCGGCTCTGCAGTGATTTTGGCGCCGGATTGGACAACGTCTGCGACGCCGTGGCGCACATCCTCATTGCCATGGTCGTTGGCGCCCATTATCGCGGAATCGTTATGGTTTTCAGTCTGCTCGCCGCAGCGGCGATTCTCGTCCGCGTTGTCCAACGGCTGGCTCCCCAACCCGTTTCTGGAACCGGGACACCAACGAACGAACTGATGCGCCACCTGCTGCTTCTGGCAGTCTTGCAGAGTTTCTACGGGTTCGATATCACCCCGTACCTGGTTGCGGTATTTCTTCTGAACTCCGTATCGATGCTGGTACCATTCGCAATGCCGCACCTAGTGCGCGCCAGGGCGAAGTCGGCCACGGCAGTCCTGTCGGTCAACATGGCACTGGCACTCGCCTGGGGGATTCCGGCAGCGGCACCCTTCGTAGCGGCGGCCTTCTTCGGCACCTATCTCTACTCCATGGTTGTGGGCGGCCTCGCATGGCTTCGGAAGTGATCGGTTGGGGCGCCCGGGAGGTGTAGGGCCCGGCCCCGTCCGAGAGTGACTCGACCTTCCGTGACGGCGGTCCCCAGACTAGTCCGGCCGGCCCAGGGCGGCACGCAGCTTGTCCGCCAGGCTCGTCCCGAACGGCGTCTCGGGCTCGGCAGGCTGCACGCGCTCCCGCTTCTTCTGCGGCGGCCTCTCCGACGGTGCCGGCGCGCCGTTCTTGGGGCGTTCGCGTCGACGGTCGGGGCGGGGCTGTGCCGCGGTGGCGGCCCGTTGGCTGGCGACGTCCTTGTGGGCCAGTCGAATCTTCCCGTCGTCGGAGATCTCGACCACCTCGACCTCGACCTCTTCGTCGATCGGGAAACGCTGCAGCATGTCGCCGCCTCGCGGGACCCCGGTCAACGGATTGGGCATTAACCCCACCCGGCCGGGATGGAGCCAGACGAAGACACCGTAGGATTCGAGCCGCTGCACCCGGCCCTTGAGCGTGGCACCGACCTCGACCGGGACATCCGGTGGCGCCTCGCCGACGTACGGCGGCATGACCGAGAGCCGGCGCTGACGCGCGTCCACGGACAGCACCGTCCAGTCCAGCTTCTTTCCGACCTGCAGTCGGTCCCGCCAACCGGATTTGGACGGCGGGAATTCGCGGGCCGGCGCCAGCGCCTCGACACCGGGCTCGAACTCGACGAAGACACCGAAGTCCGCGAGGCGTCGGATCGTGCCCGGATAGCTCTGTCCCACCGCGATCCGGTCGGCAAGAGACTTCCACGGGTCCTCGGCCGCCTGTCGCAGGCTGAGCGAGATCCGACCACGCTCGTCGTCGAGCTTGAGAATCTTGACCTGGACGGCGTCGCCGACCTTGACCGCGTCCTCGACCTTGTGAAAGCGAGAATGCGAGAGTTCGGTCGCGTGTACCAGGCCCTGCACCCCGGCGCCGAGATCGACGAAGGCGCCGAAGGCGGCCAGTCCACTGACCCGGCCCTGCATCACGGCGCCCTCCAGCAGCGTCGCTCGCACCGCCTTTGCCTCTTCCAGACGCGCGTCCTCGAGCTCGGCCCGTCGGGAGAGGACCACGTCGTCGCCGCCCCGACGAACCTGCGTGACCTTGAAGCTGTAGGTCTTGCCGAGGTGCTGCTCCGGATCCTCGACGCGATCGACATCCATTTGCGAATGCGGACAGAAGCCGCGGGCCGAACCGACCCGGAGCTCGTAGCCGCCCTTGATCACCCGCTCGACCCGCGCCTCGACCGGGTGCCCCGAGCGGAAGGCACGGAACAGCGCCGAGTTCCTGGAACGCTTCGGCACGGGGGTCTTGTTCTTCTTGTCGCTCCCGGCCTTGGTCGTAACCGCCGTCTCGGCGTGTGTCTCGGGGTTTGTCTCGGCCAGCGCCTCGGACATCGGCGCGGCATCGGAGACAACGGTCTCGGCAGCAGTTGCGGTTGCGGGAGCGTCGACCACGTCGTCCGCGGACAAGCTCGGTCCCTCGGTCGCCGTGGGTTTGTCCGGTGGACGGTCGCCGGTCGTGTCCGCGGATGTACTCGTCCTCGCTCCCGGCGCGCGTGGATCCGATCGGGTGTTACTCGAATCACCGGTGGTGGTCACCGGAACGGAGGCGCCCTCGTCGACGGTTTTCAGCCTCGATTCGTCGCTCAACTTCCCCCCGAAGATCTTGGAATGCTGTTTGATATGCCGTGCTCGACCACATTTTGCCACAACAAATCGGCACCGTGGGGCCAGGGGACGCAAAATCACGGATCCGGACGGGGCCAACGGACCGGTCCGACGGATCGACGCGGACTGTGGCATGCTGGCGCCCCGGGACGATCTCGCCCCCGGTATTCCGGAAAATGGAACGCAACGATCACGCCGACACCCGGGTCCCGAGCATCGGTGACCGCAGGCTCTCTTGAGCAGGAAGCCCACGGTAGCTGCGGATCTGCGCTCCGCGGGGTTTCGCGGGGGGATTCGCGAGGAGCTACCGCTGGCGCCGTTGACCACCTGGAAGATCGGCGGCCCGGCCGAGCTACTGGCCGAACCCGCGGACGTGGACGACCTCGGACTGGCCGTCGAGTGGGCGCTGGAGCGCGGGTTGCCGTGGCGAAACCTGGGTAACGGCTCGAACCTGCTGGTTCGGGACTCCGGTGTGCGCGGCATGGTCGTTCGCATCCGGAAATGCCTGGACGAGATCGAGTTCGACAACGAGACGGTGGTCGCCGGCGCCGGGGCGATGTTTCCGGTGGTGGCCCGGCTGGCCGCATCGAAGGGGCTGGCTGGGATCGAGTTCGGAGCCGGCATTCCCGGGACGATCGGCGGCGCGATCGTGATGAATGCCGGCTGGCACGAGTTCGAGATCGGCAACGTCGTACACCGCGTACACCACCTGTCGCCGCAAGGCGTGCGGTCGGAGATCTCGGCGCCTGACTGCGTTTTCCGCTATCGCGGCAGCGCCTTTCGCGGTCGCCCCGGCATCGTGCTCGCCACCGAGTTGGCGCTCACGCCCGGGCGAGCCGACGAGATCACCGCACGACTGGAAGCCTTCGCCGCATCCCGAAAAGAGAACCAGCCCACGGAGCTACCGTCGTGCGGATCGGTTTTCCTCAAGCCGCCGGGAGATTTCGCCGGGCGCCTGATCGAGGCGGCGGGTCTGAAGGGACACCGTGTCGGCGCCATCGAGGTCTCACCCCAGCACGCCAACTTCTTCGTCAACCGGGGCGGCGGCACCGCGGCGCAGGTGCTCGAGCTCGTCGAACACGTCGAGGCCGTGGTCAAGGATCGCTTCGACGTCTCGCTGACGCGCGAATTCGAGTTCTGGTAGCGGCGCAAGCGGCCGAACGTCCGGCGGCGGATCAGCGTCCGTCGGAGTCGCCGATCAGACTCCGCACCCGGTCGACGAGCGAAGCCGACCGAGAAACGTCGAGGTCGATCCGGTCCAGCTCGTCGACCAGCAGCCCCTCGAAGAGGGCGCGTTTGCTCTCGACTGCCTGCTGTACCCGCTCCTCGACGCCGCCCCGGGTCACGAAGTGAAGGACCTGTACGCTCTTGCGCTGCCCGAGCCGGTGAACGCGGCCGATGCGTTGCTCCAGGACCGCCGGATTCCACGGCACCTCGAGATGCACCACGATCGAGGCGGCGCGTTGCAGGTTGAGGCCGAGCCCACCGGCGTCGGTGGACAGCAGCACGCGGAACTCCGGGTCGCGGTGGAAGGCTTCGATCATCTCCCGCCGCTCGTTTCCGCCGAGCCCTCCGTGAAACAGCTCGGCCCGCAGGTCTCGGCTCTCCAGAGTCTCGCGGGCAACGAACCCGGCCAGTTGCAGCATGCGTTTCCACTGGCTGAAGACGACGATCCGCGCATCGGACTCGTCCAGCAGATCCTCCAACACGCGGACGAACTCCTCGAGCTTCGGCGAGTGCAAGGCGCGCACCTCGAGCGGCGTGGGTGGGGCCGGGTCGACGAGCCGTTCGACGTGCCGCTGCCAGTCGAACTGCGCGTGGGCGTTGCAGAGGATTCGCATGTTGGTCAGCATCTGCAGCAGCACGCGGACCTCGGCCGGCCCCAGCCCTCCCTTACCCGTGAGCAACACCGCCATGCGCGCAGCCTGGCGACGGTAGGCCCGTCGCTGAACGGGTGTCATCCCCGTTCGAAACGTGTTCTCGGTCCGCTCGGGAAGCTGGTCGAGAACCCCGCGACGCTCGCGGCGCAGGAAGTAGCCCGAGAGCCGCCGACGCAACACGTCGAGTCCCTCGTAGGCTACGACTCTGCCGCCCTCGGCAGTGACCGCGTGGTACGGAAGCTGGCGCCAGCGCGGCCCCAGCGCGCGCGGGTGCAGGAACTCGACCAGCGATTGCAGCTCGGGCAGGCGGTTCTCGAGCGGCGTACCGGTCAGCACGAAGGCGAACGGCGACTGCAGCCTCTTGACGGCGCGGGCGGTCTTGGTCTCCCAGTTCTTGATGCGCTGGGCCTCGTCGAGCACGATCAGATCGCTGCCGGCGGCGAGGATCTCGTCGAGGTCGCGCAGCACCAGCTCGTAGTTCAAGATCAAGAAACCGCTCTCCCAGGCGCGATAGGCTTCCCGCCGTTCGGCCGGTCGGCCATCGACGACCAACGCCGATTCGCCGCAGGCGCGCAGGATCTCCTCGTGCCACTGGTGTTTGATCGACGCTGGGCAGACGATCAGCGCCCGGCGGGCGTCGGCGTACTGTCGCAGCAACAAGGCAGCGGCCACCGACTGGACCGTCTTTCCGAGACCCATGTCGTCGGCCAGGAACGCCCGTCCGCGTCGGCCCAGGAACAACGCACCGGTCTCCTGGTAGGGGTGCAGATCGAACCCGAGCCGGTGGCGAAGCTCTCGCCACTCGGGAGCACCGACCACGATCGGGGCCAGCTTGCGATCCATCGCCTCGGCCGCGTCGGCGGCGGCGATCCGGCGGTTCACGGCGGGGTCGAGATCGGTCCTCCATCCGTTGCGGCGCGCGAGCCGGCGGATGGCCGAGACCGCCCGCCGCGCCCACTTCGAGTGGACGTTGCCGGCAGGGGCGGGGCGTAGCCAGCCTTCGGGCTCGAAGTAGCGGGAGACGATCGGCGAGCCGTGGTCGGGGGCCAGCAGGAAGATCTCGCGCAGCGGCTCCGGGCGGTCCTCGGTCCAGACCCGGGGCCGCCACCAGATCGACGCCAGATCCACGGGCTCCCATTTCGGCTTTCGCAGGTACCAGCGACGCAGTCGTTCCACGTGCCGGCAGGTCTCGAGCTCGTTCGACCCGAAGTCGGCGCAGGTACACCCGGCGTAGCGTCCCGTGGGCCCCCGCAGCGTGACCCGTTCCGGAGGCGCGGCGCGGGGCGCCACCTCAAAGGTGGGTGGACCGTCGTCGTCCGACAACGGCAACACGCGCGATCGATCGGACCTGGCCCACTGGCGGCGCAGGGCCAGTTCTTCCGCGCGCGCCATGGCGATCCGTTCCTCCCGCGTTTGCTGGCGTTGCTCGCTACCGAGAACGAGAAAGCCGGGGCGCCGCACGGCGGGTTGGATGATCCTTCCTCCCCCGCGGGAGGACCGTTGCGGGCGAGGCGAGGCGGCGGCGGGAGCCATCGGAAAGCGTAGCGCCTCGAGGGCGGCGACGGCGTGCTTGCAGGCCGCGTAGTCCCGGGCGCAGGTGCAGCTGCTGGTCAGTGTTCCGCGATCCAGCGCCACCTCGACTTGGTACGGCAGCGGCCGGTTGCCGCGCACCCGGGCCTCGAGCGAGTCGCCCCCGGGAGCCAGCCGCAACAACTCCACCCGCCCCAGCAGGGCCATCTTGCGACCGCCGCCGGCAACCGTCGCTCCGGCCCAGGCCATCAGGTCGGCCTGGAGCAGCAACGGGGCGGCAGGAGGGAGCTTCCTCTCTCGCCGGCAGTCCCGATTCGACCGCGTCAAACCTCCGGTACTCCTCGTCGTGAATCCAAAACCGACAGTGTGCCCCAGGGCGCTCCACGGATCAAACCCGGCGCGACGTTCGCATCTCGGCTTGCCCCCGGCGCGGCCCGCGAATAGCATCGAGACCATGGCAAGAACCACCCGATCGAGAGTCCCGCGGCGGGCCGCGAAGAGTCCTGCGTCGCACCTGACCCGGCGACTCGCGACGTTCATCACCGAGCGTTTCCCGGCCGCGCTGGACACGGTGCTGTCGTCGGTCGGCGGCATGCTCGACTTGCCCGCCGACACCGACGACTCGTCGCGGGCGATCGACGCGCTGCGCCCAGCTGTTGGCCGCGCACTCGGCGGTTCGCTGACGAAGAAACCGCCGCGAGGCCTGCACGACCTACCCGAAACGACGCCCGGCGTCGACGCCGCCCGGCGCTGGGAGCAGTTCCGGAACGAGGTCGTCGACGCCGTTGACGGCTTTCTCGAGCGGGAGTCGATTCGCGCGTCCTTCACCGACGATGAAAGGTTGGAGATGTTGCGCGGGATGGTCCTGACCCGCGCCGTCGACAACCAGCTCAAGAGCTTCTTCCTCGGGGGGCAGGTGCGATACGGCGGAGCCGCCTTCCAGGGGAAGGGCTTCCGGTCGCTGGGTCAGGAAGCGATCTACGCCGCCCCGCTCCGTCTGCGACGCGGCGCCGATCACCGCAGCGACGACGGTGGCTGGCTGGGCGACGTCGTGGCACCGTTGATCCGAGACCTGGGAGCAGCCCTGGCGATGCGTCCCGATGCCGAAAACGTGGGCATGGTGCTCAACGCGCAGATGGGCAAGGCCGGGCCGCCGATGAACGGCAAGGACTTCCACGTCGGGAACCTGGACTGGGGCATCCTGCCGGCCGCGGCTCCGCTGTCCATCTCGACGCTGACCGTCGCCGGCCTGGCGATGGCGTTTCACCTGCGCGGGGAAGAGCGTGTTGCGGTCTCGTTCATCGGCGAGGGCGGATCGTCGCTGGGCGAGTGGCACGAGGCGATCAACCTCTGCGCCGCCCGTCAGCTGCCCGCGATCTTCTGCCTGCAGAACAACCAGACCGCGCTTTCGACGCCGGTCTCGAACCAGAGCGCCGTGCGAGTCTTCGCCGACAAGGCACAGGGTTACGGTGTGCCCGGCCTCACCATCGACGGGACCGACCCCGAGGCGATCGCCGCGGCCTTTGCCTGGGCCGCCGCCCGGGCGCGGGCCGGGCGCGGGCCGACCCTGATCGAAGTGGTGGCGATGCGCATGTGCGGTCACGCCCACCACGACGACATGCTGTACATCGGCCACGAGCCCCAGACCTCCTGGGACTACCCGACCCTGTCCGGGCAGGGCTATGCCGACCGCGAGGCCTATGACTACTGGTCGCGCCGGGACCCGATCGCGACCTATTCCACCCGACTGCAGGAGGCCGGCGTGATCGAGGTCGGGACGCTCGCGGGCCTACGCGAGGAGGCCGAGCGTACCGTGGCCGCCGAGACACAGCGAATCATGGATGCGCCGTGGCCCGACGCCGACCAGGCAGGCCTCGGCGTCTTTGCCGATGCCCCTCCCGCCCGGCATGTCGAACACCTCGAGCATCCTGAGCCCGGTGGATCGTCCGGCCTGCCCCCGGTCGAGGAGGCGCCGGCGTTCGACCCGAAGGGACGCACGTATCTCGAGGCGATTCAACTGGGAGTGGCCGACGCGCTGCGGCAGAACCCCGGGGTCTTCGTCTACGGCCAGGACGTCGGGGGCCAGTACGGTAACGCCTTCCTGCTGCTGCGCCCGCTGCTCGACGAGTACGCCGACCGGATCCTCAACTCCACGCTGGCCGAGGGAGGCATCATCGGCGTCTGCGTCGGCGCGGCCCTGATGGGCATGCGGCCGATCGGCGAGATCCAGTTCAACGATTTCGTCGCGACCGGTTTCAATCAGCTCGTCAACAACGCCGCCAAGACCAGGTATCGCTGGGGAGGATCGGTGCCGATGGTGCTCCGCATGCCGTACGGAGGATTGCGACGCGCCGGCCCGTACCACAGCCAGAACACCGAGTCCTGGTTCTATCGTACGCCGGGGCTGAAGATCGTGGCCCCGTCCACGCCTCACGATGCGCGGGCGTTGATGGCCGCGGCCGTCGCGGACCCGGACCCGGTGCTGTACTACGAACACATCGGCTTGTATCGCGATCCGAAAATCCGGCAGGCGCTGCCCGTGAAAGCGCCCGAGCCGCTACCGCTGGGTCGCGCGGCTCTTCGCCGCGCCGGAGACGATCTGGCCATCGTTTCTTACGGCGCCTACGTGCACCTGGCCCTGCGGGTGGCCGAGACGCTGGCGCGGGACGGCATCGAGGCTGCGGTTCTGGACTTGCGCAGCCTCGTGCCTCTCGATCGAGAAGCGTTGCTGGCGGTGGCCCGTCACTGTGGCAAGGTGCTGATCGCCCAGGAAGACAGCCGCACCGGCGGAATCGGCGAGAGTCTGGCGGCGATCCTCCAGGAACAGGCTTTCGAATCCCTCGACGCGCCGATCCGCGTGGTCGGGGCGCTGGACGCTCCGGTCCCCTACTCACCCCCGCTGGAGGATGCGTTCCTGGCGGGAGAGGCCCGGGTCGAACGGGCCGCGCGCCTGCTGGCCGCCTACTGAGCCAAAAGGTCCCTACTGTGCGTCGCCGGGGACCCCGGGTTGCGGCACACAGTCGGGAAGCTGACCGAGGCTCTCTTCGAGCAACAGGTAGGCGCGTGTGCAGCCGTTCAGGGCCTGGTTGGTCTGCGTCGCCTCCTGAACGTTGCCGAACAGTTGCACGGCACGCTGCAGCGACTGGAAATCTTTCTGCACGAGGTCAAGCGCCCCCACGTCGGCACCGTTCAAGCACCGTTCGAGAGCACCGAGGGAACCCTTCATGGACTTGAACAGCTTGTCCAGCCGTTTCAGGTTTCCCGAGCAGCAGATCTTGCCCGGCGTGGGCGGACCGCCGACGTCGTCCGCGGTGGAGATACCGCCCATGACGCCGTTCCTGAACTTGGCCTCGGCGTTGCGCAACATGCCCCGCACCCGCTTCATGTCCGCCTTCAGCTGCTCGACGGGCGCCAACTCCTCGGCCACCTCGGGTTCGGCGACGGCGCTCGCCAGGCAGAGCCCCGCGAACAGCATGGAGAGAACCGCACCTCGCTTGCTCATGACCTCTCCCTTCCCGTGCCGATCTGGCCGTTCCTGGCGCACGCCGGCGCACCGACGTGTTTGCTATGATGCCTTCATCCTACTAGAACTCACCGATTTGCGGAGGCCGAATGTCTGACGACGGCGACGGGCCCGGCGTTCCGGAGGACGAGGACCGCTTGGCACGCCCCGCGGGCAGCATCGCGGGGCTGGCGTCGGAGCTGGTCGAACTGGCCCGGAACGAGCCGGACAAGCTGGCCACCCGAATCGCCACCCTCACGGTTCGAGAGCAAGCCGAGTTGGCGTTGCGACTGCCGGCACGGCAACGGTTAGAACTGTTGCTGAACGCGCCGCAACCGATGCGGCTGGTGCGGAGTCTCCCGGACTCCGACTTCTACCTGACGGTCCGCGAGATCGGTCCGACCGATGCTCTAGCGCTCCTGGCCCTCGGATCGGTTTCCCAGCTGCACCACGTGCTCGATCTGGAGTCCTGGCGCGCCGACCGTTTCGATCCCAGACGTGCAGGCGCCTGGGTCACCATGCTGCTCGAGGCCGGCGAGCCGCCGCTGCGGCTGTTCCTGCGCAACGCCGACGACGAGCTGCTGACATTGTTGTTCAAACAGTGGATCCGCGTCGAGGCGATCGAGACCGACGAGCCCGCCGAGATCAAGGGCACCGAGCTGGGCGAGAGTGGTGACGAGCAGGGGTGGGTCACGCCCGACGGACAGTTCCGGTTCCAGCCGATCATCGCCGAGCACCTCCCGGCCATTCGCCGTCTGTTGCAGATCTTCTTCCAGGAGCAGCCCGCGCGGTATCGGGAGGTGCTGTGGGCGTCGATCTGGGAGTTGCCCTCGGAGGTCGAGGAGCAGGCCTTGCGATGGCGTCAGAGTCGACTCGAGGAACACGGGTACCCCGGGCCCGAGGATGCGCTGACGGTCTACGC
>Ga0255058_10002277_pt1 | contig 10605 bp, 11 predicted proteins | sample Cases_109_9_MG_FD_188637 | JGI IMG/M metagenome (GOLD analysis project Ga0255058, IMG submission 188637) | Seawater microbial communities from Amundsen Gulf, Northwest Territories, Canada - Cases_109_9 | ecosystem: Environmental > Aquatic > Marine > Gulf | place: Canada: Northwest Territories... | reverse complement strand
AAGCCGTCGCATTGCCGGAAAACCTGGATCTGCGGAGGGCCGATGTTGAGCAAGTCAGTTCCTGCGTATGTAGCTATTACGCCAGGAACTTATCGACGATTAACAAACAAATACGTCAGTGCGAACGCAAGCAGAGCTGCAAATAAGACGATCAATGAACGTGACTCGGGCAGATAGCCCGCGCGAAGAAAATTGCTGCTGATGTGGGCGACGCCCCACAGGTCTCCGCCGCCTCTTCCGACCACTAACTGACCGCGCATGCCCTTTTCCATGTGCTGCGCGATGTCGCAGTGGACCAGGTAGTTGCGATGTTCTGCCGGCACGATGAAGGTGCCGGTTCGCGTCTGGCCACCCGATGCTTCCAAATGAAACATCGCGGCCGGGTACAAGTAGTTGGGCAGCCCATGCACCATCCATTGATGCCGCACGTCATCTTCATTGATCAATGTCACGCTCACGCGACTGCACGGTTCGACACGAACTTCGTGCTCGCTCATTCCGAAGGTCATGCCCGGCTCGTTCGCATATTCCCTGCCGACCCGGATGGTGATTTCATGATCCCGGCTTATCGCTTCGCAGTCGCGCGGCAGCACATCGGTGTTTTCGTTCATCACGACACCGCTCGGCGTAACGGCCATGCTGTGTTGCTCATGATCCTCTTGTTGCGCCGCGACGGCTAGCGGCAAAAGAAACAGCAGTGCGATGATTGCGCCACGCATCATGAACTCCGGCGTCGTCTGAACCCGGACGCGCCCAGCCCTATCAGTATTCCGGCCGCGATCGCCAGGCACGCAATGCGAAACATCAGGCGCCAGTCCTTGCCGGCATCCGAAAACAGTCCGGGCGCGTAGGATTCCCACACGGGAACATCTCTGCGGTAGTACGCCTCAGTGAAATACGGATCCCATGACACGCCCTGGGTGTTCGGCCAACCGTTCTCTGCAAGATACTCGCTGTAGGCGATTGCGCTGATGTTGCCGCCGGGGCCGATACCGTCGGTCGTGACACCACGATTCTGGTGATCGTGGTATAGCCAGACGCCTGGGCCATAAGCATGCACGCCGTCGTTCGTGTACTCGAGTTCGAGATCGACGCGTTGCGCAGTAGCGAGCCAGACAACATCCTGCGGGGCCCGCGCTGCTGACGGAAGTTCAACGCCGTCTCTGTGCGTGACCGTGAACTTGTGTCCGTGCGTGTGCAGCGCGATGCCCTTCGCACCGCCGTTGACAACGCGTAATTTGACACGCTCGCCGGCATTGGCAACCAGCAGCGACTCCCGGAACGTGTAAGGAAACGAGCGCCCGTTCAATGTGAAGTAATCACTCGTCGCGTCGGTGATGTCGTACTCACGATGCATCGATCGCGTTATGAGACGCGGATCGTTGTTGGTCTGAATACGTTCGGACAATTCCTTGTCCAGATCGAGGTAATGCAGGTCGTACTCCTGATCGTAGTCATCACGCGAAGCCATCGACGGGGCACGCACCTGACCGGCGCCTACATTCATTGTTTGCAACCAGTTGTTCGGCCGATTCTCTTCAATGATGAACAGCCCCTGCAAGCCCATCATCACGTGCACGTGCGGCTGCACGTGGCAATGATAAAACATTGTGCCTGATGACCTCGGCGTCAACTCGTAGCTTCTCGCTGTCCCCGGCAGCACGGGCAATTCGCTCGTAAGCGGCACGCCGTCACTGCCTTCACCATCGACGTTCACAAAGCCGTGATCTGCGCCGTGCAAATGCAATGTGTGCGGCATGTAATGAGTGTTTTCGAGCGTGATTCGGATGCGGTCGCCCTGCTCCACGCGAATCGCCGGCGACGGCAGCCGCAACGAATCGCGCGCCTTGTTCGAACTGAAGTTCTCGACGGCCATGCCGACCAGCTTGGGTGCGAATACCCAGAGGCCGGGCCGAATTCCCGGTGCGATGTCGTAGCGCGTGACAGGACCTTGAGTAATTGCAGAGCCGCCGTTGAGCTCGGCGACTTCGAGGCGAATATGAATCTCGTCCGGATCGCCGTCGCCATCGAGGTCGCGGCCCTTCTCCACGGCATCGGCCGTCAGTCCGCTGCGCAGCAACGTGTCCTGTGACACGTTGTTCGTGCCCTTTACGAACGCCGCGATGGCGAATGGGTTGTCGGCAACGCATGGCGGCGATCGCCTGATGTCGATCCCCTCAATTGTTTGCGCCTCTCGCCAGCCCGACGGATCGGCCGGGCAGAATATCTCCGGCTGCAAGTCAGAGGGTGCAACTGACTCGGGCAATGCACGAAAGGACTCCGCGCCGAACCACTCGGTCAGCTTGAGCCGCACGGGCAGTGGATACCACTGTGGTGGATAGCTCACGAGCGCGAGCACGATCGCAAATACGAGTATCCAGTGTCGCTTGTCCATCAGACTGTCTGCTGCGGCTCGCGGCGAACACGGTTTCGCGGATACCAAAAAGCGGTCGCCGGAAGAAGAAATGCGAGAAGACCGATGAACGGCCAGATAAAGTCTAGGTTGCTGCGGCCAACTTCGAACGGAAACACAGCACTGTAGATTTCGTCGTTCGTCGGATGGCCGGCCGTGACAATGCCGATGTACGCGCCTTCCTCCGTCAGCGTCGGTTCGACCGCAAGAGACGCATCAGTCTCGATCGTCGGAGGATAGTAATAGACTGTCTGCGCGTCAATATCCGCGATCGCTTGCACATCCTCCAGGCGCACGAATCGTCCCAATCCTGTCACGTCGCGGATAATGCGAAAGTCGATTGGCACTTCCTTCATGCTGTCATGCAGGTAGTCGAGCACAAATATCGTGGGGCCCACATCCGGCAGATCTTCGCAAAATTGCCGGTTGCCGCTTGTCTCCGGCTGAAATGCGGTGAAGTGTGCCTCGTAGAACCCGATCTTGATCTTGCAGACATCGTCTTCGAGCACGACACCGCCGCCGGCGATTGCGGGCGCCGCAGACAGGGACAGCAAACAGCAGCCAATAAGCCACAATGCGTATGACAGGTAGTGTAATTTCAAGGCTTGTATCAGTCTCGCCGGGCCCGTGGCGCCGCGCGATTCTAGTTATTCCGCCTCGGAGTATACAGTGGTGCCTCTTCGGCTGTGAGCTGTTCGATCTTGATGGTCCAGCGCCCCATCGTCGAGCTTATGCGTAGCTGGTAGACGCCACCTTCGTTGAACAGCTTCAGCCCGTTGCCCCTGCGCTTGGTGTGCAGGACTTTGCCCACATGACGGCCTGTCCTCGCTTCAATCAATGTGATGTCGAGTGCGACCAGGTCCGAAAAGTCGCTGTTCAGGCGCCAGTCCAGCAACCATGGCCCGTCAACCGTGAATGCGGCAGTGGTCGTACTGTTGTTGCCATGAAACTCTTTGACGATTTCGCTGCCGCTCACCGATGTGGTCATCAGGGCCACCAGGGTTGCGCATGCCAGTCGGATTTTTGTGTTCATTATCGAGTGTCCTGCCAGGTCTCCCGCCTGCTTAAGATTACCCTAACTCTGACCCGTCTTAGCGGCCAACGTTGCACTGCCCCATGATCTGTTGCCAGTACTCCGTCAATACCGCCTTGACGGAGTACTAGCAGGAGCCGGGCATCGCGGCGATCCAGTCGTGGATAAGCGCGACGCCCTCGGCGTGGACCGTGCTTCTGCCAAGCTCGGGCATCGCGATCGCCGGATCCGTTTGCTGCATGCGGTACAGCATGATGGACGCGTCAGGTTTTCCCGGATAGATATCGTAAGGCCGGTCACCGCTGCCGCGGCCGACCGCAACCGGAGGCTTGCAGATGCCGTAGCCCCGGTCGAGGGCCGCACCCAGATTGAGATCGAGCGCCGATATATCCGCCGAGCCGTCGGGGTTGTAGCAATGGCCGCAGTTGCTGGCGAGGTAGGCCCTGCTGCGCTGCTCGAGAGTCGCATCGCCGGGCTGTCGCCAGCGTACGCCAGTCGGTGGCGACGAACTCGCCCCGGTCAGCAGACCAAGCGCTGACCAGTTCTCGATCTGGTTACCGGCTGCACCGTCTATGTGGTACGGACGATTGAGTTGCCAGGCTTTCGGGCCGAGCGGATGCAGTTCTTTCGAGCTGTGCTTTGGCGCATGGCATCCGGCGCACTGATTGGCATCGGGTACGACGTAGGTGAATTTCTCGCTGGCGCGGTTACCGACGAGCTCGATGTTTCGAATGTCTCCGGCGATCTCTAGATACGCCTCGTTCTGACCCGCGTTCCACACATAGGGCAGCGCCTTCCAGCCATCGTCATAACGGACAAGCAATCGCGTCTCTATCAGTACGTAGTCTTCGAGATCGATCTGGCCGTGCTCGTCGAGCATTGCTTCCCGGTCCGCCTTGACGACCCTGTAGTCGTTCGCGCTCCAGTCATCGGTTTTCTCATAATGAAATGTCTTGCTGAAAATGGTGCCCACGGGAAAGTCGAATTCGCGATCCTCCGTGTAACGCGCGGTCGTCCCTTCAGGCAGCCAGACAGTGCGCAACTTCAGCGCGTAATCGGTGAATAACGGCGTATTGAGGCCGTAGGGCACAACGCGTTCGTTAAGTTCAAATGACCTTCCGTTGGCGAAAACGACACCCCAGTCACTGAGCTGTGTCGGCGGCTGTTCAGCATCGTGCAAGACGACCGGGTGCATTGCTCGTTCGCAAGCCGTGCCAAAGACACAGATTACGATCATCAGGGTAATTCGCTGCACGATTACAATGGCGCCGTGAGCTCGATCGGCGGCAAACTAGTATGCCGACAGGAATGTTGCTGCGCACCGACGACCATATTTTCGCTGCCATTGCCAAGATCGACATTTAACACTTCAGCGTCGCCGTTATCGACGCAGATCGCGTACTGCGGCAGGTGATCGCCACTCTCGTCGACTTTGTCCGCATTGACGTAGCCATCCCACAAGATATCCGGGAAATTCCCGGTCAGCCCGAACATCTCAATTTTGAGTGCCTTGAGGTCGAGACCATCCGGCGACGAGCCGCCGCCAGAAAATCGATTGTCATGAATAAAAATGGTTTCGGGATAGGGGTCGTAATGGTCGACCATCTCGCGCGTACCCTGGTAGCCGGTCGAGTAATAGCTGCTGATGATAATGTTCGCGGTATCGTTATTGACGATGTCGTTATCGAATACCTCGACATTGTCGTTCGAGTTAATGAGTATGCCCGTACCGGCCGGGACGCTGGCGACCGGTGTGCCGTCCGCACCAAAATTGCTGGTGTTGTTCGAGATGACGTCGTTTTGGAAAACGCGTGTAGTGTGCCCGGTTTCTGGCAGGTCCGGCATGTTGAAGATCAGGATACCGCCGGTGTTGTTGGTCAGAAAATTACCGTAAACGTCGGCGTCAACGGTGTTCTCGATTTCGAGCCCGGCGACGTTGAATTCGGCGCGATTGTTTCTGACGACGACGTTTTTCGATTGGCCGACGTAGATTCCGGCATCGGACGCGCCTATTGCAACACATTCCTCGAGCAGCACATTTTCGGTTTGCACCGGGTAAATGCCGTACGCGCCGTTTTTCTTATCAGGCCCGTTGGTCCATTCGCTGCGCACGCGGCGAATAATAATGTTGCGCCCCTCGTTTATCTTCAGGCCGTCGCCCGCTGTATCCTCGATCGCCAGGTCCTCGATCGTAAAATCGCTCGCATTGACCAGCAGGCCCTCGGCGCCTTGCACCTGGTTCCGAAACGACAGTATTGATTTGTCCATGCCAAGACCGCGCAGCGTGACGCCCGACACATTAAGTGACAGGCCACGGTTGATCTCATGCACGCCTTCTGGAATCGTGATGACGTCCCCGGGCTTGGCGGTGATCAGCAGAGTCTGCAGCTCTTTCTGGTAATCGGAGGCCGTGGCCGAAGCCCCGCGTCCAGTATCGCGGGAGCAGGCCGTCAAGATAATGCAGATGAAGCCCATGATGCCAATTGCGGCCGTCAGTCGATAGCTGTGCACTCGATCACCCCATGAGCTCGGTCTGCGACAATATAGTCCACGACAACCACAAACGCCTGTAAATCCTCGAATCGATTCATTTTGTTGTGGTCTCAGAAACGATAGTATTCAAAGTCTAGTCTTTGCCTCCATATCGTCAATAGTCAATAAAAATGATGGACATCATCCGATCTGACAGTCGCGGCAGCGCCGACCATGGTTGGCTCAAGAGCCGGCACACATTTTCCTTCGCTGACTATCACAACCCGGCAATGATGGAGTTCGGTGCGCTGCGCGTCATCAACGAGGACTTCATCGAGCCCGGAAAGGGATTTGGTACCCACCCTCACAGGGACATGGAGATCATTACCTACGTCATCGAAGGGGCGCTGGAACACAAGGACAGCATGGGCAACGGCTCGATCATTCGGCCAGGGGACGTGCAGCGCATGACGGCTGGCACCGGCGTATTGCACAGCGAATACAATCACTCCAGCGAGGATCGAATTCATCTCCTGCAGATATGGATCCTGCCCGAGCAAAACGGCTTACAACCGGGTTATCAACAGAAGTTCTTTGCGCCGGAGCGGAAACACAATCAGTGGCGGCTTCTCGGGTCGCGTGACGCCCGCGACGGTTCGCTGACGATTCATCAAGATGTTGACCTGTACGCGAGCCGCCTTGAAAATGGTCACTCACTTGAGCATCGTTTTGCAGGACATCGACGTGGTTTCCTGCAGGTCGTTGCCGGTGCTATCGAGTCGGATGACCAGCGTTTGGCTGCCGGCGACGCGCTGACGATTTCTAATCAGGACTCTCTTACGCTGCAGGCAACGGGGGATTCCGAATTGCTGCTATTCGATCTGGCATGACGGCACGGCCAATGATCCGCTTGTATTCATTTCTAGTCTCCATCGGCGCGCTATGCGCCTGTGGCGTCAGCGGTGATGGCGCGGCGCCCTCACCGCCTGACCCGCCCTTGACACCTATCTATGCGGTTCAGGGCAATGGACCTGTGAGTCCGTTCAATGGCCAGTCGATCACCGTCGTCGGCGTCGTGACCGGCGACTTCCAGAACGAAGATGACGACGTTCAAAGCAATCTCGACGGCTTCTATCTGCAGGAGGAAATGCCGGACTCCGACTTGACGACATCGGATGGTGTCTTCGTCTATGACGGCAACAGTCCAGCCGTCGATGTCACCGTTGGCGATCGCGTGCGTATCACCGGGAACGTTGCTGAGTATTTCGGTGAAACCCAGATCACGCCGACTGCGGTGGAGATAACAGGTTCCGGGGTGATCCCGCCCACCGTAGTGACATTGCCGCTGGCAGCGGTGGTTAACAACAGTGACGACCAACTGATTGGAGACTATGAGCGTTACGAGGGCATGCTGCTTCGATTTTCGCAGCCACTAACGGTTAGCGATCTGTTCGATCTGGAGCGCTATGGCGAAGTGCAGCTGTCACACGGCGGAAGAGCGTATGCATTTACGAATAGCAATGCACCGGACATCGACGGCTACACTCTGCACCGTGAACGCATCGCGGCAAGCCGCTTTCTGCTCGACGATGGCCTCCGCACCAGGATGAACGTGCCGATTCGCTACCTGACTGCCGGAGATACGGCCGATTATTCCATCCGAGTTGGAGACACAATCTCGGAACTCACCGGAAACCTGCGTTATTCGCGCGGCAGCGGCAGCGCCGGTACCGAGACATATCGGCTGGTTCCCGTGGGCGAACCGTTATTTGTTTCTACCTACCCGCGTCCCGGCGCACCGACCGTAAACGGCACAATCACGGTGGCGAGTTTTAACCTGCGGAATTTATTTACGACGATCGATGCAGGGCAAAGAGTCTGCGGCCCATCGGGCGACGGTAGCTGCCGCGGCGCGGACAGCAGCAAAGAATTCGAGCGGCAGCTCGCCAAAATCTCGGCGGCATTGACGATGCTCGATGCCGACATCGTCAGCCTGAACGAACTGGAGAACAATCAAAGCGCCTCGCTGCAAAGTATCGTCGATAGATTGAATGCCATAGCGGGCAGCGCCGCATATGCTTTCGTCAACACCGGTACGATCGGCAGCGATTCGATCAAGACCGGTTTCATATACAAGCCGGGCTCGGTCAGTTTGCGCGGCGCATTTTCGATACTCGATTCAAGTATCGATGCACGCTTTAACGACCGCCGTAACCGGCCGGCCCTTGCACAAACATTTTCATTGAACTCGAACGGCGCAGTATTGACCGTCGTCGTAAACCACCTGAAATCCAAGGGATCAAGCTGCGACAGTGACGGTGACCCGGATATTGGCGACGGCCAGAGTAATTGCAACCAGACCCGGACCAAAGCGGCGGCGGCGATCGCCGACTGGCTCGCGCTCGATCCGACAGCAAGCGGCGATCCCGACCAGCTGATCATCGGCGATCTGAATGCACATGGACAAGAAGACCCGGTAACAGCGCTCAAGAATGCGGGCTTCGTAAATCTCGTCGAGGCGTCGATCGGCGAACCTCCCTATTCCTTCATCTTCGACGGGCAATCCGGCGCGCTCGACCATGCGCTGGCCTCCCCGAGCCTGGTGCCACAAGTCGTTGCCGCGATCGAGTGGCGCATCAATGCCGATGAGCCTGCGGTCCGCGACTACAATCTCGAGTCCGGTCGCGATCCTGAATTGTTCGATGCCGACTCGCCCTATCGCGCTTCTGACCACGACCCGATTGTCGTCGGGCTTAATCTAAGCCCTTGAAGACTCACATGACGAACACCTCATCGAACCGCTGTGACTTGTAAATAAGTCTTGACTTAATTAAGTAAATCCTTATACTCTCGACATGGATGCTTTTGTTGCTCTTGCGGACCCGACCCGACGCCAGATCGTCGAATCGCTGGCGGCCGGCGAATGTTCCTTCGGTTCGCTGGCCGAGCAATTCGAAATGAGCCGGCCGGCCGTGTCCCAGCATCTCAAGGTACTGCGCGAGGCGGGCATCGTCGCGGCTCGCGTCGATGCGCAACGCCGAATCTACCGCCTCGAGGCGGACGGACTCGGAGACATCGATGAATGGCTGGCCAGGGTTCGTGGATTCTGGTCCTCGCGGCTAGACCGTCTGGAACAGGCGCTGCACAGTCCGGACTGAACGGGGGGATCGTTGATGAGCAGTTATGGAGAATTAGTCGATAGTTCGACGGTGCGCTTCGAGCGTCTGTTGCCAGGTCCGATTGAGCGCGTCTGGCGCTACGTCACCGAGAGTGACAAGCGAGCGACCTGGCTCGCCGGAGGTGATATGGAGCTCGAAGTCGATGGAATGGTTGAGCTGCATTTTCATAACTCGTCGCTGTCGACGCAGCCCGATATCGAACCACCGGAGAAGTATCGCAACATGCCGGAACACGTCTCGTTCTCGGGCGAAGTCACACGCTGCGAGCCGCCTCGCATCCTCTCACATACATGGGAACTTGACAGCGAACGCTCCGAGGTCTGCTACGAACTCGAAGAGCAGGGCGACAAAGTACGACTTGTGCTGACGCATCGGCGCCTGCAGTCTACCGAAAAGGTGATCAGCTTTTGCAGCGGCTGGCACACGCATCTCGACATACTCAATGACGTGTTACACGGCCGCGAACCGAGTCCATTCTGGAAGGCGTACACAACGCTTGAAGCGAAGTATGAGCGGCGCTCGCAGTCTTCACGCTGATCCGGCTAGGCAGGGATCTTTTCTGTCTTGACGGCTTCGACCTGCACCGGTTTTTTCGGTACGACTACCTTCGGCGGTTCGCCCATATCGATTCTTCCGGCGAACCTCGCGCCATCTTCCATGACGATACGGGCACAGAAAATGTTGCCCTTGACGTCGGCACCGTTTGCCAGCGAAACCACGCCCTCGCTGTGAATGTCTCCGACGAGTCGACCTTCAATGATAACGGAACTCGCGTGGATGTCCGCCTTTACCCGGCCTTGTTTGCCCACCGTGAGATGCTTCTTGTGATGGGCAATCGTGCCTTCGATCCGACCTTCGATGATGAGATCTTCGTCAGCCGATAGTTCGCCCTTGAACACCAATGTAGGTCCGATGACCGATACGTTCCTGGATCGTACCGGTCGCGCCTCCCCGATTTTCGGCGGTGACGCAAAATCCCGCTCGTCGTCGGCATCTGCCTTCTTGAACATTGACATTTTTTCCTCCGCTCTCGTCTTACTCGGGCTTGCGAAATTTCAGTGTCATGCGATTGGATTCACCGACCGCCTCATACTGAGCTTTCAATTCTGCGTCGTCACCGCTCGTCGCCAAAGTCGGTGGTAATCGCCAAACAATGTCGTCCGTGCCCGGTTGATCTTTATCATTGGCATTCATGTCACTCTCTGCTACAAATTCGAAACCGGCTTTCTCGATCTGCTCAATCACGAACTGTTTTTTGAGATACCCTCTGCTGCCATTCGCCCAGTCATCGGACATGTCGTCGCGCGCGTGATGCTGGACGACGCCGAAAATGCCGCCGGGCTTCAGGGCCGCATAAGCGTCAGCTAGCGCAGTCGTGAGGAAATCCCCTTGGCCCGTATTCTCGAACCGCGCCAGGTTGTGCAGCACCCGGGCAAAAAACACGGCATCGGCCGTTCCCGCGATGTCGTCGGGCATCGAGCCGAAATGAAATGCGGCGATTGTCGCAC
>Ga0255058_10002275_pt1 | contig 10608 bp, 9 predicted proteins | sample Cases_109_9_MG_FD_188637 | JGI IMG/M metagenome (GOLD analysis project Ga0255058, IMG submission 188637) | Seawater microbial communities from Amundsen Gulf, Northwest Territories, Canada - Cases_109_9 | ecosystem: Environmental > Aquatic > Marine > Gulf | place: Canada: Northwest Territories... | reverse complement strand
ATTCGCCGAGGCGGCGCTTGGCTCGGTCATCGAGGTGCCCACGTTGAACGGGTCCACGAAGATCCGCGTTCCCGCAGGCACCCAAAACGGCAAGATGCTGCGGGTGTCCGGCCAGGGCGTCGAAACCGCGAACGGGACCGGCGACCTGCTGGTGACGATCGAGGTTTCCGTCCCGACCGAGCTCAGCGACGAGCAGCGGAGCCTTCTCGAAGCGCTCAGGGATGAGTCGGCCGCGGAGAACCCGCGCGCCCATCTGGGGGTGTGAGCATGGCCCAAGAGCACGAAGCCGTCTACATCATCTCGGTTGCCGCAGAGCTTGCGGGGATGCACCCCCAGACCCTGCGTATCTATGAGCGAAGAGGACTGCTCCAGCCGTATCGGACGCCGGGCGGAACACGTCGCTACTCGGACGCCGACATCGAGCTGCTCGCCACGATCCAGGAGTTGACCAACGCAGGGGTGAGCCTGGAGGGTGTGCGCCGCATCCTGGCACTGCGGCGAGATAACGAGCGGCTCCGCTATCAGATCGACCGGCTGCGCCGCATCATCGAGGATACCCAGGCGTACGGAGGACCCAGAGCCGACGTCATCGAGATCAGCACCCGGCGCAGATATCTGCCGGATATCCAGAGGGACTAGCACTTCTTCGTCTCCCCCGCCTTGCGGGGGAGACGCGTTACGGCGGCAGCCGGAACGCAGAGGGGGCATCTGTTCGGGAGCCCCCTCCGCTGCGCTCCGGCCTTACGGCCGGATGCTCGCGCCTCCCCCGCGGCGCTGCCGCTTGCGGGAGAGACAAAGACCTCGATCGGACCTTCGGCCCTATGGGTTTGAAGCATTGGCGACATATCCTGACGGGATGACCACTGAATTCGCTATCCAGACCGAGGGCCTGACCAAGCACTACGGCGACGTCGCGGCGCTCGTCGATCTCGACCTCGACGTCCGTACCGGGGAGGTCTTCGGCTTCCTCGGGCCCAACGGGGCCGGCAAGACCACGATGATCCGGACGATCCTCGATGAGATCCGCCCCACGTCGGGCGTCGCTTCGATCCACGGTATGGACACACACGACAAGTCCGTCGAGATTCGGAAACACATCGGGTACCTGCCGGGGGACCTCTCCATGTATCCGAACCTGACCGGACGGGACACTCTGACCTACTTTGCCAATCTGCGAGGCGGGGTGGATTGGGACTACGTCGACCAGCTCGCCGACCGGCTCGACGCCGACCTGACGAAGAAGGTCGGGGACCTGTCGAGCGGCAATCGGCAGAAGGTCGGCGTGATCCAGGCATTCATGAACCGACCCGACGTGCTGATCATGGACGAGCCCAGCTCAGGGCTCGACCCCCTGATCCAGCGCGAGTTCCAGGCCATGATGCGTGAGGTCGCCTCTGAGGGGCGCACCGTGTTCCTCTCCAGCCACACGCTGTCCGAGGTGCAGCGCGTCGCCGACCGGGTTGGGATCATCCGCCACGGTCACCTGATCGCCCTCGAGGCGGTCGCCGCGCTGCGGTCCAAAGCCATCCGCAAGGTCGATCTCTACTTCGATGCCGACGTCGACGAATCGGTCTTCGTCGGCCTCCCAGGGGTCCGCGAGGTCGAGAGCCAGAACCATCACGTGGTCCTGTCGTTCGACGGCCAGATGGAGACCCTGCTCAGGGTCGCCACCGACCGGTACAGCCTGATCGACATCACCACCCAGGAGGCCGACCTCGAAGAGATCTTCCTCACCTACTACCGCGATGCCGAGACGACCGGCTGATGCTGGCCAACGTCTTCACCAAGACCACCCAGGATTGGTGGAAGGGGATGACGATCGCCGTGGTCACCCTCGGCGCATTCCTCGTCATGGGGATGGCGGTCTACCGCGACATCGACATCTCCATCTACACCAGCATGCCAGACGCCTTCCTTTCCCTGTTCGGCATCCCCAATGACGCCGACGTCGGCAGCCTCGCCTACGGAGCGATCTACACGGGGTACGGAGCGCTGACCCTTACCGCGGTGACCCTCGTCCTCGGGGCGGCATCCATTGCCGGCGAGGAGCGCAAGGGCACCCTCGGCCTGTTGCTCGGCAACCCGAAGAGCCGCACCTACGTGCTCGGCTCCAAGGCGGCCGCATTGGTGCTGGTCACCGGTCTCGGAGCCCTGGTCCTGTGGGTCGCGGGACGGGCCACACCGGCACTCCTCGACGTCGACATCACCGGGATCGACGTGGAGGCGCTCGTCCTCGCCATGTCGGTCAACGCCCTCTTCTACGGCGCGCTGGCCATGGCGATCGGCGCCTGGACCGGGAGCCGCGGCCTGGCGTCTGGAGCGACCGCCGGGATCATGGTCCTCTCCTTCGTGGCCGTCGGGTTGCTCCCCCTCATCGAAAGCCTGGACTTCCTTGCCAAGGCGTTCCCGTGGTACTACTTCAGCGCAAGCGAGCCCCACCTCAACGGGGTCAACTGGGGCCACATCGCTGTGCTGCTCGCAGGGATCGTCGTCTTCGGCGTTGCCGCCGTGATCGGGGTCAACCGTCGTGACCTGAAGGGCCAGACCGTCGGGGTCACCCTGATCGACCGGCTCCGGGCCAACCCGACAACCGCAAAGGTGGCGAATCTGCTCGCCGGCACGGCCCGCGTCTCCCGTATCTGGACCAAGACCATCTCCGAGTACCAGGGGCTTCTGTTCATCGTCGCCACCTTCATGTTCCTGGTCATGGGCGTGATGATCGGCCCGATGTACAGCCTCCTCGACACGGCGCTCCTCGACCTGTCGGATGCCCTCCCAGAGGCCCTCCTCGCCGCCTTTGGGGGCGGTGACATGAGCACACCGGAAGGCTGGTATCAGCTAGAGAGCTTCGGCCTGATGGCCCCGATCGCCGTCATGGCCGCCACCGTGATGATAGGTGGCCGCGCCCTCGCCGGAGAGGAGGAAAACCGCACCATGGGCCTCCTCCTCGCCAACCCGATCCGACGCTCTACCGTTGTTCTGGAGAAGACTCTCGCCATGGTCATCGCCGGGTTGGTGGTCGGCTTTTGGACTTTCGCCGGCGTCGCCGCCGGGTCGCTGCTTGGTGGGCTGGGAATGAGCATTGGCAACATCGCCGCCGTCTCGCTGCTGCTGACCCTGCTCGGATTGGCGTTCGGAGCCCTGGCGCTCTGCCTCAGCGCGGCCACGGGCCGGGTTCCGGTCGCCATCTACGGCGCCGTCGGGCTCGCCTTGGTCTTCTTCCTGCTCAACGCCTTCCTGCCGTTCAGCGACAGGCTGGGGGGGTGGGCCAAGGTGTCGCCCTTCTACTACTACCTGAGCAGCGACCCGCTCGTCAACGGCATGCACTGGGGCCACGGGGCGCTCCTCGCCGGGCTGGCGGTGGCACTGATCGCGCTTTCCGTCATGCTCTTCCAGCGACGAGATCTCCGACAAACCGGCTGATCGGGCTGAGCTAGCGGGTGAGATGCGCTGCGGTCGTCAGGACACGCGGATCCGGGTAGTCCTCGCAGTACTGATAGGCATACGCCAGCCGGATCACACCGTCTTGGGCAATGACGAACTCGGCGGTCGCTCGCCACGGATCGTCGACCATCGGCTGATCTTGGCTACGTCGCTGGTCCTGGAACTGGGTGCCGAACTCCAGGGTGTGGCTCCACCACTCCGGCCCTATATCAAAGAGCACCTGCTCGACCGCCCATTGGCCGATGCCGAAGGCGCGGTAGGCAACGTGGTCGGGGTCGCACAGGATGGGGCAGGGAATGGCGTACTTCTTGCGGTAGGCGGCGGCCCGTGTCGGCTCACCCTGGGCGATGATCACCGGGTTCAGCCCGGCCTCGCGATAGTCGTCGACCTCCGCAACCAAACGCTTCGCCCGCTCTATGCCGCACCCGCAGCCAAAGTGGCGCCAGAACATGACCAACGCCGGGCCGTCGGCCCAGAAGTCCTCGAGTTCGGCGTGGGTACCCGCATCGTCGCGCGCCACAAAGTTCGGCGCTTCACTCCCAGGAGGCAGCACCGCCCCAGCGGCTCGTTTGGCCCTGTCGTCCATTTCTGCAACCACTCGGACTCGGCTGCGGCGGTCAGATCATCCTGCGCAGTCATCTCACTCCTCTGGCGTCGCATCAGGCTAGGCGCGACCGTGTCGTCGTCCAGGGTCACACTCCGTCCACCTTCGGTCGGACGTGTGCGAAGGATGCGATGAGGCTCAGCTGCTCATCAGATCGCGGATCTCGGACAGGATCATGTCGGCGTCGATCAGAGCATGCTTTTCGATGGCGAACTGCGGCCACGGGGCATCGGTGGCGGTGAAGCGCCGCACCGGTGCCTCCAGGTCGTACCCGCTCACCTCGGCGATGGTCGCTGCTACCTCGGCGCCGACACCGCCGGTCCGTTGTGGCTCCTGGACGAACAGCATCCTTCCGGTCTTGGCGACACTCTCGGCCACGGTGTCGATGTCCCACGGGTAGATCGTTCGCAGGTCGATGACTTCGACCCCGATCCCCTCCGCGCCAGCCGACTCGGCCGCCGCCAGCGACACGGGAACCATGCCGCCGTAGGTCACCAGCGTGAGGTCGTTTCCCGGCATCCGCACCCGGGCCTTGCCGATGGGAATCTCGTAGCGCCCCGCAGGGACATTCTCCTTGCCCGCCCGGTACAGCACCTTCGGCTCGAGAAACACCACGGGGTCCGCACCGGCGAGGGCAGAGGCGAGCAGGCCTTTGGCGTCGTATGGGGTCGAGGGCACCACCACGACCACACCGGGCACATGCATGAAATAGGCCTCGGGACTGTCGCAGTGGTGCTCATGGGCGCCGATGCCGGCTCCGTTCGGCGACCGCACCACGACCGGGACCGTGGCATTGCCACGAGAGCGGTAGCGGATCCGGCCCAGGTGGCTGGCGATCTGGTCGAACGCCGGGTAGATGAAGCCATCGAATTGCACCTCGGCGACGGCCCTGCTGCCCGAGATGCCCATCCCGATTGCGGTGCCGACGATGCCGGATTCATTGAGCGGGGTGTCGATCACGCGCTCTTCTCCGAATTTGGCCTGGAGACCCTCGGTGATGCGGAACACTCCCCCGGCCACACCGACGTCCTCACCGAGAAGGATCATCTCCGGGTCGCCCTCCATGGCTTCGTGCAGGGCGGCGTTGATGGCGTCGGCCATGGTCCACGACTCGGTCTGACCGTCGGGTTCGGTCTCCTCACCGGGCGTCCACACCTCGTCGGGTGTGAACTCGGATTCGGGTTCCCCGGCGGCGTGCTCGATTCGATGCAGCTGATCGACCAGCATCGATGGAACCTTGGCGTAGGCATGGCGGATGATGTCGTCACGGCCGGGAAGCTCAATCGCCTCTACTCGTACCAGGGCCTCGTCGAACGCGGCCGCGGCCGCGGCTCGGGCCGCCTCCTCGCGATCGGGGTCCCATAGCTCCCGGCCCTCCAGGAACAGGCGCATCCGCAGCATCGGGTCGTAGGGACGGAACGACTCCTCCTCTTCCTCGGTGCGATACAGATGCGGGTCGTCTGCAGTGGCATGTGGGCCGAAGCGGTAGCACACAGCCTCGATGAGGGTCGGGCCCTCACCGACTGCCCCGCGCTCGACGGCATCGCGGGTCGCCGCATAGACGGCGAGCGGGTCCATCCCGTCCACACGCACACCCGGCATCCCGTAGGCGGTTGCCTTCTGCGAGATCGTCTCCGAGGCGGTCTGCTTCTCGTATGGGACCGAGATGGCATAGAAGTTGTTGGCGATCAGGAAGACCGTCGGGGTCTTCCACACCCCGGCGAAGTTGAGGCCGGAGTGGAAGTCGGTCTCGGAGGTCCCTCCGTCGCCAAGATAGGCGACGGTCACCACGTCCTCACCCCGCTGGCGGGCGGCGTAGGCGTGTCCCACCGCATGGGGCAGATGGCTGCCGATGGGGACGGTGATCACCATCTGGTTGAAAACCCGCTGGTCCCATTCGGCGTTGGGCAGCCCTCGCCAGTAGGACAGGATGACGTCGAGGGGCATGCCCATGGCGATCTGCACGCCGTGCTCGCGGTAGCCGGGGTAGACGAAATCGTCCGGGCGCAGCGCGAGGGCGGAGCCGACCTGGACGGCCTCGTGACCCTCCAGGATGGCGAAGGTCCCCAGCCGGCCCTGGCGCTGAGCAGCGGTCGCCCGCCGGTCGAACACCCGGGATCGGATCATCAGCTCGTACATCGAAACCAGCTGGCTGTCGCTCAGGTCCGGCAGCTCGCCGACCACGGTGCCGTCCTTGTCGAGCACTCGCAGCAGACCAGGATCGTCGAGCAGACTCGGATCGATCACGCCGTCACTGCCACTGCGTCGAGTGCCTCCAGGAAGCGGCGATTCTCAGCTTCGGTCCCGACCGTCACCCGGGTGATCGAACCCATGGGGCGCACGATCACCCCCTCCTTGAGCAGGCGGTCCGCAAGATCCTTCGGGTCATCAGACTTCATCGCGATGAAGTTCGCCTGGCTGGGAGCGAACTCGATGCCGCGCTCGGCGAACCCGCTCTCCAGCTGATCGCGGCCGGCGGTATTTGCTGCGGCGTTTTCCGCCATTCGATCGTCGTGGGCGAGGGATTCGAGGGCGGCGATTTGTGCAATCGTGTTTGCCGAGAACGGCGGCTGGGTCTTGCGCAAGCCAGAGATCGTGTCGGCTTGGCCGATGGCGTATCCGATGCGGAGGCCGGCCAGCCCGTAGATCTTGGAGAAGGTCCTGGTCACGATCACGTTGTCGCGCTGGGTCGCTATCGGCAGAGCGGTCGCGTAGTCCGGGGCGGTCACGTAGTGGTGGTAGGCCTCGTCGATAACGACGAGCACATCGGGGGGGACCGCATCGATGAAGGCAGCCACATCGGCACCGGAACGATGCGTGCCGGTCGGGTTGTTCGGATTGCACACGTACACCACGGTGGTGTCGTCTTCGATCGCATCGAGCATGGCGTCGAGGTCGTGGCGCCAATCGTCGTCGAGGGGGACCTCGATCGGCCGGCCGCCGGCGACCAGGGTGGCGATTGGATACATCACAAACGACGGGCTGGCGTAAACCGCGCTGGTTCCCGGCCCCCCGGTCGACAGGGCGACACACCCGAGGAGCTGGGTGGACCCGGCGCCGAGCCAGACCTCGGATGGGTCGACACCGTGGCGCTCGGCGAGGGCATTCACCAGATAGAAGCCGCTGTCCTCCGGGTAGCGGTTGACGTCACCGGCGGCGGCTGCGATGGCGGCAACGACCTCCGGGAATGGCTCCGTAGGGCACTCGTTGGAGGCGAGCTTGCAGATATCGAAGATCCCGAAGTCTCGCGACACCTCGTCGATGGGCTTGCCGGGGCTATAGGTCGGGATGGCGTCCAGGTCGGCTCTGAAGGTGGGCAAGTAGCGGGGCTCCTCGTGTGGCCTGTTTCCAGGCTACCTGTTGAGCAGGAGCTGGGAGCCCTGAGCTATGAACTATGAGCTATGAGCTATGAGCTATGAGCTATGAGCCGACGGAACACAGAGGGCTGGCGGATCAACGATGGATCCCGATCACGGCCATGTTGATCCTGGCATTGGTGCTGTCATCGAGGACCTCCATGCGGTGGTGGTCCTCGAGATGTCTTCTCGCGTTCTTTCTCGCCTCTTTCTCGGTCTCCGAGGTCTCGGTGTACGTACAACCCGGGATCATGCGGTCACAGACGAATTCGTAGACTGCCATGCCTCTCCCTCGATCGCCAGGAGAACACTCTACGCGCCACCGGCGGCGAGGGGGCGAGCCCGCCACGCTCAGACGACGATCGTCTCCCCATCGCTTTGTTGGATCACAAAGGCGATCACCATCGAGTCCCGCTGCGGCCAGTTGCCCAGGTTGGTCTTTGTCAGCTCGTTGGCGTAGGCAGCAAAGTCGGCAAACGAGGAGGTCCCCTCTTCGGGCCGAACCATCAATGTCAATCCCGGTCGGGCCTTGAGCCGGCCGGCAACGAGGTCGAAGCCCTCCATCTCGACGACAGCGAGACCCAGCTCCTGACAGCGGTCGATGAAGGTGGCGGCGGCGGCCACGGGAAAGAAGCCTTCCCCGTCCTCCGAGCGGTGCACGGCCTGCGGGTCGAACTCGGTGACCAACGCAGTAGTTGCCGGGTCCTCGGCATCCCACTCGTCGTCCTTGGCTCCGAGCTTGACGACCCCGTCGGCCTGCCCGAAGGCAAAGGGATCAACGATCCGCTGTGCGGTGTCGAGTACCCGCAGCAGATCGTTCATCTCGAGGTCGTGAACATCGCCTTCGGTCGGATATATCTGGACGACCGTCGCCTCGCCATCCCAAAAGACCATGCCGACGAACTCGTCTTCGCGCCACAACTCAACCACGGTCTGGTCGAACCCATCACGCTCGGTCTCGACGATTCGCAACGGAAGCATGCGTCTCCAGTAACGGGGGGCCGCAGGTTATGAACGTTTCCCGGTCGAGACAATGCGGGTATTGCTCCCAGCCCGCACAAACTCGCGATATCAGGCGCGTGAGGGCGCGCTGTCGCCGGTTCTCGGACGACAGTCCGAACCGAGTTGATGCGGTGGCGGGTGCGTCGTTATGAGTGGTCTCTCAGGCGGCGGAATCCAATCACCCCAACAGATGGGCGAGCGAGCACATATTGCCTGCGCCCTCAAGGGGGCGAATGGCTCTGACAGCGGGATCAGTCTGACGGCATGAAGCAGCGGGTCGGATCGGCACACCGCCAGGTGGTTGAACGTTCAGCAGCATGTCCAAAGCGTTGCAGTCTGCGGAGACGAGCAGGAAGACAGGGGGTGTGACGAGATGGCTATTCGCGGCCCTAGTGCCGTGCTATCTCGTAGTGCAGCGTCATGAACACAGCCCCCCCGAGGGCAAAACGGTGCTCGGTTTTCAGTTCACCGTGCTCAACGAACACGTCAATCTCTTCCCTGAAGGAGACAAGTTGGAGTGTGGTCAGGTCACCGCTTTCCTCGACCGCAGACAGGTAGTGCCCCGGGTACGGAAGGTTGGTGTCTGAGCTGAGAAGAAGTCCGCTGCCTCTATGGTTGATCGGGAGGAGAGTGGCCGTGAAGTTGCCGGACGGCAGTGGAAATCCGACGGACACATACGAAACGTCCTCAATCCGCTGGATGGTGTAGATCCCAACGTATAGAGGCTCGCCCGTCTCGTAGGCACGGATCCATGCCCTGAAATCGGTAACACCGTCGTTGTCGATGTCGATCGTGTCGATCCAGGAAACGACGCCTTTCTGGACTTCCTCCTGATCGAAAGGGGCATTGGCTTGTCCCAGCGGTTTGGCGATGGTGGCCCGATATATCCGATAGGGAAGACGCATCCACCGCTTCCACTCAGGGGTAATGGAGAGCTTGAATCTGCTGGTGTGTTCGTAGAACTCACGAACCAGTGGATCGACTCGTGTGGGATCAAACGCCGCACTGGCCAACTCGTCGAAGTCGGCCACAATCCCAATATCAGGAGGACTATGGACATATCGCGCTCCGACCGCGCGTGCGTAACGCTCTAAATAGTCCACCCCGACATACTTCGTGGCTTCACTGAACGGAACCACATACTTGACTCGCTCTTGTGGGACCTGCTCTCCCATAATTCGTATCTGCTCGCGACCCCGCCACAGCACCGCAGCAAGCGACCGATAAACAATGACCGTCAACGCGGTCGGCAGGGCCCAGCCCACATCGGGCCAAAGGGAGTCGAATCCAAACCCGACTACGAGACCCACGGCAAAACCCAAGATGATCTTTTTGGGTCTGAACCCGATCAGACCCGTCACCGCCCCCGCCAACGCAGATGGAACGGCGGCCGACCAGTCCGGCAGCATCCATTCGAGAAGAGCACCGAACGACGCTGCAATGAAAGCGGCCCCAGCGATACGCACAAACAACGGCTGGGGCTGGCCCGAAACTCTGACCGCGTCGGCCCAAGCGCTCAGGGTTCCAAGGAATAACGCGCCGATCGTAGCTCCGAGTCCCTGGGCGATCCCCTCCACGGACCCTGCGATCGCGGCACCGCCCAAACCGCCAATGATCGCGCCGGTGACACCGGCCGCCAACACCTTCGATGGAGCACGACTCACCGCCCGCACCCTACAAACACGGCCAGGCAGACAGCCCGACACGGCGCCCCGGCTCCGACTGTCACCACGCTCGGGTCACGCACTCGCCCATGATCCAAACGGTAGCCACCTTCCTTTCCCGACCAACTCACACGGCCACCGATTCGAGGACAACCACACGGCCTCCCAGATCGGCACGTATGGACCACCTGCGATGGGCCCTCGGGACAGACCTGCTGCAACTTGGCCAAGAGCCCGCCGAGCCGAGAGGGAACCTGATGTACCAGGACAGTACGGTTCGAGCCGATGACACCGGCATCACCATCGCCCGCTATGGCTTCTTCGGAGCGGCCAAGCGTGTCCCGTACTCCGAGATCAGATCGGTCGAGGTTTTCGAGATGGGATGGGGCGGACGTTTGAGGCTGATCGGGCTGGGTCCGGGTGGATGGTCGAATTGGTATAACTGGGACACGAAGCGCCGTAACAAGACCACAGGGATTGCTATCGACGCCGGCGGATCCCAGAAGGCAACGGTCACACCTGACGACCCTGACGAGTT
>Ga0255058_10002274_pt1 | contig 10613 bp, 9 predicted proteins | sample Cases_109_9_MG_FD_188637 | JGI IMG/M metagenome (GOLD analysis project Ga0255058, IMG submission 188637) | Seawater microbial communities from Amundsen Gulf, Northwest Territories, Canada - Cases_109_9 | ecosystem: Environmental > Aquatic > Marine > Gulf | place: Canada: Northwest Territories... | reverse complement strand
GCTCCAGTTCGATATCGAACAACTTCGATCCAGATGGACCGGACTCGAGAAAGAAATAAAGGTGCGCGAGGAAGTAACAAGCAATCTCACCGCAGACTTGAAACTCGCACACAAGAAGCAGTCGAAAACGGAAAAACTCCTGAAGAAACGCGAAAAGGAGCTGGAATCGCTATCGGCGAAATTATCCGGTCAGGAGCAATCGCTGGAGGAGTCGGCGCGACAAATTGAACAAGCGAGGGAGAATGAGAAGGAGTCGGAATCCCGACTCATCGAGAGTCAGGCGCAGTTGGATGCAGCCGAGGACAAACTTGCTGCATTGACGAAAGAGTCACTTGCGGGACGCTCGGAGCAGGAAGAGACGAGCGTCAGGGTCAGAACGCTTTCGAGCGAGGTGGACGGACTCAAGAAGAATCTGGCAGCGTCGCGCGGCTCCGTGTCAGAACTTCAACAGTATGTTGACTGCCGAAAATCGGACTGGGAGGAGCAGCAAGAGCTGCTCAGCAATAACAAGGAAAGAATCGACCAGCTTACGGCCGAACTTGAAGAGTCCAATTCAAGGCTGCGCGACGGCGGAACCGATTTTGACGAACTGAACGGTAGGCTGGCGTCCCTAAAGGCAGAACGCGACGATTTACTTAAGGAAATCACACAGCTACGTAAGGATGCGCAGGACACAGACCGGGCCGAGAAAGACCAGAAAATGCTTGCCGAGCAGACTGGCATGCTGGCCAGCAAGAAATTCGAGATCAATGAACTAAAAAATCAAATCGGACGCACGGAGACATACGCGGACGAGCTTCGCAGACAACTTCAGGACCAACTCGCACTGACCGATGCCTTGCAAAGTCAACAAAGACACCTGGAGATGTCGCTGACCGGCGCAAACGTGCAGGTAGAAGAGCTCTCCAGTGGCATAGAGGAGCTGCGCTCCAGCAACGCACTCCTGCGAGACAAGAACTCCGGGCTGAAGGAAGACTTCGACAAGGAAATTCCGCAGATTCGCTTAGAACTCGGCGAAGCGCAGGAAACGATTGACGATCGGGATTCGCTGAACAAACAGCTGAACTCCGATCTCGTAGATACCAGGGAAACCAAAATGAATCTTGAAACCCGCCTCGCTAGTACTGAGGAAGAAAATAAAGCAACAATCGCAAAACTCAAGAAGGAGCTCGCGGACATCGAAGTCCTGAACGACGAGCTGCAGCATAAGTTGAGCAGCAAGGATAGTGCGATAGCAGCGTTGCTTGATGAACTGACCAAGAGAAGCGAAGCGATCGAGTCAATCGGTGAAATCGGGGACGTCATAAACGATCTGGATGACAGGTTGTCAGATAGCATCGATGATGGCGCCGGCGCCGAAAGAGAACGGATTACGCGGCTGCTGGTCGGCAAGATCGACGGTCACAAACTCCGCTTTCCGTTGTTCAAGAACCGGCTTACTATCGGACGGACTGGACATAATGACATTCAGATCAAAGCCGCGTTTATCAGTCGACGACATGCAGTCATTGTCTCCGACGATGAAAACACCAGAATCGTAGACTGGGGCAGCAAGAACGGTGTGTTCGTCAACACCAGTCGTATCAAGGAACAAATCCTTAGAAATGGCGACATCGTCACGGTCGGCACGGCCGACTTCAAGTTCGAAGAGCGACGCAAGCGATAGTCGGCACGGTCTACACAGAAATCGAAATAACATCGATATGTGAGAGCAATCACGGTCTTTAAGAATTGGTTCAGCTACTGTTGGTCATCACAAGGACAGTGACCACTAACAAGCTGGAAGCATGCTTACCAAGACCGCGCCGAAACATCTTGACCTTAGCACCACGCAGGAAGTAGCACGAAATGCCGGGAACTTTGCATCCCGAAAAATCTGGCTGCCAAAACTCCTTTACGATTGCCTTCCCTATTTCTATCTGACCGCCGGTTTCGCGGCTTTTTTCGCGACCCTGTATATCAGCGACTGGTTCTGGGTGCTGCCGCATTACATACTCTTTTCAGCGGCCTGCCTGCATTTGTCCTTCGCGGTCTATCGAAGGCGGAAACGGCCGAGCCAGGGCGATTCTGATCAATCAGAGCAGACGCCTGCCAACTAAACCTGCCCGCTTGACCTCGCGGTTCTCTTGGTCAAGGATGGCGCGTGTCCTTCAAGCGAATGTCGTTGAGCCGTGTCCGTCGAAACGAAACCCATCAAACAGAAAATCATGAATGAGGTCGCCCTCGCTCTTATGCTGGTGTTCGCGGGGATGGTCTTGCTGCCACTGTCTATCTATCTGACGGGTCAGTCGATCTTCGGAGAATACGGCGGGGCGGGATTTACAGATTTTTTTGGTCGCCTGAGCGGGAAACTTCGCGACGGCCGGTCGGTGGTGTGGTTTCTGGTGCTGTCGCCCTACCTGATTGTGATGTTGCTTCGGTTTACGCTCTGGGCATTTCTGCGAGCCAGGCGAACCGCCTGACGCCGCGACCAGGGCAGATTCGGTCATCGTGCCCGCTCCGGAAAACCGTGAACTTCATCACATATTATCTTTGTGGAACATGGGATTAGAGCAGTTTTCATAGAATTTATGTTAACAATGATGCATGATCATGCCTTGCTCCGACTATATTCATAAATCTTCAAGCTGAGCACACAAGATCACTGGACACCGACGATGAATCGCTTCCTGACATGGCTGGGTGCCAAATTATTCCTGCAAAAAGCCGAATCGGAATCGGTGCTTCGTCAGACGACCCGGGGGCGCAAACCTGCAGCCAAACCGACCAAGAAAAAGGCAGCCCAGCCAGAACTGGTCGAATTCGACAGCGAGCTCGGCGGCCGTGTAGATGACGCTGGCCCGGGCAAGAATGTCCTGATCCGCAACAAATATGTGCGAGAAGACACCGGCACGCACGATACGTTGAAAATTATCGACGATTCTCTTCTCGAGGACGAAGAAGAATACGGCATCGATCCGTATAACACCGGGCGATTCGATCGTTCCCAGTCCTGGAACCTGCGTACCAAAAAATAAGTCAATTCAACCGCGGCCGACTTCCGAGTTTTGGTTTGACGGCATATGGTGCCGCCGGTAGTCTGCGGCCAATCACACCTGCCAGAGCGCTGTCCATGGGACTCAGGGTTTCGTTCGAACTCAGTGAAGATGATCTAAGGCATTTTCGCCTGATCATGCGCGAAGCCAGAAAGGCCGCGGCGGGTGCGCTACCTGAAGATATCGTGGCCTCGGCGGAGGAATTGCTCAAGGACGTCGGTACGACCGGCATCCCGAAATTCATTTCCGACAGGCTCGAAAAGCTGGAAGTCATGATCCGCATGATTTCCGACCACGAATGGGCGCTGCCGGAGCAGGAGTCGGCTCGTGTGCTCAACGCCCTCGCCTATTTCTGCGAGCCCGAAGACCTGATTCCGGACCATATACCCGGGCTCGGCTTCCTGGACGATGCCATAATGATCGAGCTGGTCGTTCGTGAGCTGCGCCATGAGATTGAAGCGTATCTCGACTTCTGCGCGTATCGGGCCAACAAGCGTCCGGAAGCGGGCATCAAGAACAAAACCAGCGACGTCACTCGCGAACAATGGCTTGAGAATCGTCGCACCGAGTTACAGGACCGCATGAGGCGACGCCGCGAGCACGGCGTGGCGGAATGACGCTTTACATAAGGGTTTATCCGGTCGTTGGGCGCCAGCGGGTCGAATTGCCCGGCGAAACCTGGGGCGGAGAGATCAATGCGCCCACATTGGAAACTCGCGAACGATATCGCGGTCATAGCATGAACGAACGGCCCCAATTCGACATTTTTTGCCAAATGCGCCCTTGATTGAAGGGCTTATGCCATCTAGCCTAGCCCAGATGGATTTAATACCGAATCAAAAACCGCTGAGTTTTGGAGAATAATTTGAAGAACGATCAAATCGCCTGCCGCTACCGGATCATAGGGACAGTCCTGGCCCTGTGGGCATTGACCGGCCTCGCCGCCACACCGGCGGTACAAATCGTCGAGGATCTGGGTCCGGAACTACGGCACGAGAAAATCGGCCAGATGGTCAGCGAATTTATTCAGAAGTCACATTACCGACATGCAGCCGTGAATGACGAATTGTCGTCGATGGTCCTGGATCGCTATATCAAGGCCCTGGACAACAATCGCTCGTACATGCTGGCCAGCGACGTCGAGGCTTTCGACGCGCATCGCTTCGATCTCGACGACATGGTGCGGTCCGAACCGCTGAATCCGGTTTTCGAGATGTTCGAGGTTTATCGCACACGGGTTCGCAGCAGACTGAATTTCGCACTACAACAGCTGGCAACCGAGCCCGATTACAGTGTCGATGAAAGCTATTTTTTCGACAGAGAGGATTTGCCCTGGGCCGAAACTGAGGCCGAGTTGGACGAGATCTGGCGCAAGCGTGTCAAGAATGATGCCCTCAGCCTCAAACTCGCCGAAAAGGAGTGGACTGAAATCCAGGAGATTCTGGACAAGCGTTATACGCGGTTCCTGAAGCGCATGGATCAAATCAATAATGATGACGTATTCGAGACCTTCATGAATGCGTTTGCCCATACGCTCGACCCACATTCGAGCTATTTATCGCCGCGCAACTCCGAGGAATATCGCATTCAGATGAGTCTGTCGTATTTCGGCATTGGTGCATCGCTGCAAATCGATGACGATTTCGTCATGGTGATCAATATCATTCCGGGCGGCCCCGCCGCGATCGACGGCAAGTTGCAACCGAAGGACAGGATTACGGCCGTTGCCCAGGGAGTAGACGGGGAACTGGTCGATGTCATTGGTTGGCGTCTTGACGATGTCGTGCAACTGATTCGGGGACCGGCCGAAACCGTCGTTCGATTGCAAATAATGCCGGCCGGCGCATTGCCCGGCGCATCGGAGAAGGTCATCAACCTGACCCGAAATCAGGTCAAACTGGAAGAACAGGCGGCGAAAAGCGAAGTCCTTACCATTCCGCGCGACGGCCGGGAGTGGTCGGTCGGCGTAATCAAAGTGCCGAGCTTCTATCGCGACTACCGTGCTCTGAGCGATGGCGACAAGGACTATACGAGCACCACCAAGGACGTTCGACGATTAATCAAGGAACTCGAGGTCGAGGGAGTCGACGGCCTGATCGTCGATCTCCGAAATAACGGTGGCGGCCATCTGACGGAAGCCACTGCGTTGTCAGGCCTGTTTATCGACAATGGCCCCGTCGTTCAACTCCGTAATTCAAACGGCCGGATAAGCCGACTCGACGATCCCGACCCAGTACCACGGGTGGCTTATAACGGGCCGCTTGCCGTGCTGGTCAATCGTTACAGCGCCTCGGCGTCCGAAATCTTTGCGGCGGCAATTCAGGATTATGCGCGTGGTGTGATTATCGGGCAGCAGACCTTTGGCAAGGGCACGGTGCAAAACCTTTATTCGCTCGATCAATATGTTCGCAGGCCCGACGACGTCGGTCTCGGCCAGCTAACGCTGACGATCGGCAAGTACTACCGGGTCACAGGCGAAAGCACCCAGAATCACGGCGTTGAACCTGATATTGCGCTACCGTCTTCGATTGACGCCAGTCTCGTCGGCGAGAGCGTTCGTGATACGGCTCTCCCCTGGGACGTCATCGAAACGACAGAATTCAGGGCAGGCGAGCCACTCGACAGCACGATTTCATCGCTGACGGCAAATCACATCTCGCGCAGCAAGGATGATCCGGACTTCCAGTATCTGATGGAGGGAATCCAGGTTGTTAAGGAGGTCCGCGCCCAAAAGAGCGTGTCTCTGAACATGGTAGAGCGTCAGGCCGAGCGCGAGGACGAGATTAGTCGGCGACTGGACAGAGAGAATGCACGCCGCGCAGCACTACAGCTTGAGCCGATTGCTGATCTGGAAGCACTGGAGGCTCTGGAGGCACCGGACGTACACCTTGACCAGGCGGCAGCAATTGTTTCAGACTTGGCTCAGCTTAGGGAAATCGAGGTGCAACCGGCACAGACTGCGCGCGTTCAACCCTAGCCTGCACGAACCCGGAGGGCTGCTTGCATCCGGGTAGGAAGGTGTTGTACTGTGCTACAACACTAATCGCGATACCGGCAACGGAGGTGGCGTGACACAACGAGCACAATCACCGAAACGCTTGGAAATGGTGCTAGCCAGCCGACAGAGTCAACTGTTGGCGATTTTGGTGCTAAGTGTGATTTGTTGTGCCACCGCGCTGGCGGCGTCAAGCCCGATCACGGCCAGTGATCGAACGGCTGATCTTCAGAGTCTCGAAGTTCCCGCCAACGATCTGACAGTAATCTTCGTCGGACACGCTATCGCCGATGCCGAAGACCCGGACGAAGCGACCCTCGAAGTGCTGCCCGCAAAAGGTAAGACCGCGGCACCGATTGTTAACCTGATGCCCCGCGTCGTCGTAATCCTGGAGGACGTTTTTTCTGCGGTTGCAATCGAAACCCCCTCTACGGAACCCGCGCAAAAACCGTTGCTGATCGAGTCGTCTGCGAAAGGCGAACTGCCTCTTTCTCCTGTCGCTGGTGATGCGCCTCGGGCTGAATCGATGGAACTCGCCGATCCCATTTTAGAAAATGAGGATGTAGATACCGCTCACAGCATTCAGCGGCAAATGTTCCGAACCGATATCTAGACGTATCGCATCTGGGCTCAGCGGCTCAGAATCTTTGAAATTCCCCACCAGTTCTCGCCCAGTATGTTGACGTCACTTTCTTTGACGAGGCCATTTGCGTCAATATCATAGAGTGTCGCAACGGTGCCCGAGGCCGGCACAACATCCGAATCATTTCTGAACAAGGCCTTTTCGCCTATCAGCTTCGAACGATGTTGCAGTGTCTCCGCAAAATCGGAGGCCCGCTCCATCCAGTCAGTGACCTGACGAATTTTTTCAAGTACCTGTTCGCAGTCCTCGTGATTGCCGTAATTGATTGCTCCAACGCTCTTCTCGCTCGATTCTTTCGCCATTGCCGCGAGGTCGTCATCTGCAAAGGTCAAATACAATTGTTGCGCGAAAGCGATGATCATCAGGTTGATTGACCGTTTGGTCGGAATGTCCAGACCCTCGGTGTCGGGCGGCGTTCTGTTTTGTATCTCTTCAATTCCAAGCAGGAGACTTTCCTCTTCCTCCTGTGTAACCGTAATCCGCTCAGCAAGACTGTTCAACGATGCATTAACGGAGCGGCGCTTGAAAATTTTCAGAAAGCCACTCATCGATGACAAGCGGCGGCGCTCGGCCTGCAACTGATCTTCGAGTTGCTGCAAGACTGCGACCTTTTCTGTGACCTGTCCCTCCAGTACTCGCGCCTCGCGAGTACGTTCCTCATTCCATGAAACGAGAAATCGATTATGCTGTTTTTGCTCTCGTTGCTGTTTCAATTGTTCCGAAAATTTTGCGAGCTTATCCTGGCAACGAAGTGCCAGACCCCGCATTTGATAGAAGACCACCACGTTGTGTGCCCAGTCAGGATCGACCAGTAATTCTTCAAGGTGATCCAGCTTCTGTTGCACCCTGGCGGCGACACCTTCTTGTTGCTTGATCTTGTCCTGAAGCTTGAACTGCTCCTTCTGTACGCCGGCGAATTCTTTTTTGAGTTCCGCACGATTCCAGTACAGATCCAGCAGTTTCTCGCTGTCCTCCTGTGATTTATCCTGCGTACTTCCAAAGATTGCGGTGAGACTCGACAAGTCGGGCTCCTTTGACATAATCCGCGCCACCATGGCGAGACTATGAGCCTTGGCTCACCTGATAATGACAAGTGGGAACCCGCCAATCCTTGATTGAATCGACAGTTTTTCGATCTGCGCAAGCCTGTTAGACGTGAACTGTGATCAGAACCCACCTCATTAATCCGCATGGCCGCGAAGCGATCTTTGCGGGTGGGCTGTAAGGCGCGAGGATTGATGAGATGGGTTCTAACGTTCCAAGACCAGGTGGCCCTGGTCCATCAGGTATTCCAGCCATTTATTGAGGACGATGTTGCGGCGCCACCTCGCATCCAGCTCCGGGCCATGGAAGCGCGACAGGCGTCTGATTTCCGCATGGCGGCGACCACCATTAAGACTCATCGCCTCTGCCAGCTGACCGTCGAGATAGGCCCTGACCTGCATATCAGGATCGGCGATTCGCCGCTCGAACTCGTAAAAGAAATACGACAGTGACAAGGTCACCGTATATCTGCTGCGCTCGATAATCTCCACATGTAAATCGCAGTCGCCGGCGACACACGAACGATAGTAACCGTCAAGTCGTTCGAGCTCAGGAATTAATTGTTGCAGGCGTAAATAATTACTTTCGTACAAAGACATGAGGCCGACAAAACTTCGTGGCTTTGCAATCGTCTGCGGAACAAGTTGGTAATCGAGTAACATGCGCCAAATATAGCACAGCAAACTCGATACAAAAGGTATGCAAAAACGGTTCCGTTTTGCCTGTTTTTAAAAAAATATTATGGTCGAACTCTGCGTTCAACACCTGTACTATCGAGAATTCTGCTCGCGATTTCTTCGATCGAGAATTCGGTCGTGTCGACGTTCGGAATTCCGTATTTCTTAAATAGCTTATCCGATTCTCGCAACTCGAAACGCACTTGCTGTGCAGAAGAGTACCGGCCCAACGCCCGCCGTTCTTTGCGAATTTGCTGCAGGCGTGTTGGCGCAATCGTCAATCCGAATAATTTCTGAGTTTGTTTCGTTAGAAACTCGGGCAACTTACCACTTTCAAATTCTTCGTCGGTTAGCGGGAAGTTCGCAGCATAGACGCCGTATTGTAAAGCGAGATACAGGCAGGTCGGTGTCTTACCCGATCGGGAAACACCAACGAGGATGACATCAGCCATTTCGTAATTTCGGGTAATGCCGCCGTCGTCGTTTGCCAGGGCGAAATTGGTTGCCTCGATCCGCTTCATGTAACTTTCAATGTCACTCATGCCGTGAGCTCGGCCAGCGGTGTGGGTGCCTTTTTGCTGAAGCTCTTCCTCCAGCGGTTCCAGGAATACGTCAAAGATATCCAGGTGCAGACCATTCGCGTCTTTGACGATTTCCCGGAACTCATCGTGTACGAGTGTCGAGAATACGATCGGCCGGGCGCCATTTTCCCCCGCGGCTTCATTGATTTTCTGCACCGCATCTCGCGCCTTGTCATCGGTATCTATAAATGGCACAGTCACCTGCCGAAATTTCTGTCCATCAAATTGCGTAAGGAGGCTGTGTCCCAGCGTTTCCGCGGTCACACCGGTCTGATCAGAAAGAAAGAAAACGGTACGTTCAGTCATTTGCGATTTGTCCAGATTTGCAGGAAATCTCCGTACGCGACCATTCCGCGCATCGATGTCATTCGATTGTCCATGTCCAGATACGTAACACAAGGGAGTTGATGTTGGAGCCGTACGTAATCGAGTTTGACAAGCTTGGGATGCAAGACGTTGAAATTGTTGGAGGAAAGAACGCCTCTCTGGGCGAAATGATCGGCAATTTGAGCGGTCTTGGTGTCGCCGTGCCGGGCGGATTCGCGACCACGTCCGCGGCGTACCGCGATTTTCTGAAAGAAAACGGCCTGGCCGATCGCATTGACGGAGTTTTAAAGAACCTCGATGTCGATGATATCGAGGCATTGACTGACGCCGGAAAGTCCATTCGCGACTGGATCGCAGAGACACCCTTGCCCGACAGACTTAAGGAAGACCTGTCCACATCCTGGCAGGAGATGTCGAACGGCGAGGACATCGCCGTCGCAGTTCGCTCGTCGGCAACTGCCGAAGACCTTCCTGATGCCTCTTTTGCGGGACAGCAGGAGACCTTCCTCAATGTCCGCGGCATCGACAACCTGATCGAGGCCGTACACCAGGTCTTCGCCTCCCTGTACAACGATCGGGCCATCGCCTATCGCGTGCACCAGGGATTTGATCATTCTCTCGTCGCCCTGTCGGTTGGGGTGCAACACATGGTTCGAAGCGATATTGGATCTGCGGGCGTCATGTTCACGCTGGATACCGAATCCGGTTATCGCAACGCAGTGTTTATCACATCGTCCTACGGACTTGGTGAAACTGTCGTTCAGGGTGCAGTCAATCCTGACGAGTTCTATGTCTATAAGCCGGCACTGGAATCCGGCAACTTTCCAGTGTTGAGAAAGAACCTCGGCAGCAAAGCCATAAAGATGGTGTACAGCAACGATCCGACACCGGGGAAGACAGTTGACACCGTTGACGTGGATGAATCGGACAGTATGCAGTTTTCATTGAATCAGGATGAAGTTATCGAACTTGCGCGAACTGCGGTAACCATCGAGAACCACTATAAGCGGCCGATGGATATCGAATGGGGCAGAGACGGCTCGGACGGCAAGCTTTACATTCTTCAGGCGCGACCGGAAACGGTACAAAGTAGAAGCGGACGCACGATTCAGCGATTTACGCTTACGGGCCGTTCGACGGTACTCAGCACGGGACGAAGCATCGGACAAAAAATTGGTACCGGCGCAGCCAAAATCATTCGAAACGTTAGTGAGATGAGCCGCGTGCAACAAGGCGACGTATTGGTTTCGGATATGACCGATCCTGACTGGGAACCTGTGATGAAGCGTGCAGCGGCGATCGTCACGAATC
>Ga0255058_10002273_pt1 | contig 10614 bp, 7 predicted proteins | sample Cases_109_9_MG_FD_188637 | JGI IMG/M metagenome (GOLD analysis project Ga0255058, IMG submission 188637) | Seawater microbial communities from Amundsen Gulf, Northwest Territories, Canada - Cases_109_9 | ecosystem: Environmental > Aquatic > Marine > Gulf | place: Canada: Northwest Territories... | reverse complement strand
GACCCAGGCCGTGTAAAAACACTCACTGCTTGTTCTGTGTGCGTGTTTTTGGGTTTGGACGATCTGTCGAGACAGGATTTCCGGTATTTTCGATTTCGGCGGCTCGTGCGGGCTTATCGGCCGGACGGTGGCGTTGTGCGCAGAGTTTAGGCCGGATAGGGGCGTAATTTGCGGCAATGGGGTCGCCTAGGCCTTGATCGCCGCGATCAGCGGGGCGATGCCCATGATGTTCATGACCCGCTTGAGATTGTAGGCCAGCACGTGCAAGGCCATTTCGGTGGCGACCTTTTTCAGCGTCTTCATCTGGAAGTGGGTCGCGCCCATCCAGGCCTTTATGGTGCCGAAGGGATGCTCGACCGTCTCGCGGCGCTGGCGCATCTTCTCTGGATGCTCGTCGAGCCGCCGCTGGACTGCCTCGAGGATATGTTCGTGCTGCCAGCGGGTGATCCGGCGCTCCTTTCCCGTTGTGCAGCGCTCCTTGAGGGCGCAGGTCTGGCAGGCAGAGGTCCAATAGCGGTGCAAGGTGAGGCCCTTTTCTTGCGTCGTGTAGCGGTAGATCAGACGCTCGCCAGCGGGGCAAAGGTAAACATCCTCTTCGGCTATGTAGCGAAAATCTTGTTTCCCGAAACGGCCCTTGGCCGTGCTGCCTGAGGTGAGCGGCTTGGGCAGGGTGACGGTGATGCCGGCCTCTTCGCAGGCCAGGATCTCTTCGCTGCTGAAGTAGCCACGGTCGGCAACGACATCCAAGCTCTCCGCCGCCAGAGCGGTCTTGGTCTGCTTGGCCATTCGTGAGAGCTGGGCCCGGTCGGTGCCCTCATTGGTGACTTCATGGGCGACGATCAGGTGGTGCTTGGTGTCCACCGACGCCTGGACATTGTAGCCGACGATGCCGCTCCCCCGGCCGCTCGTCGCCATGGAGCGGGCATCGGGATCGGTGAGCGAGATCTGCCGGTCCGGTGCCGCAAGCCTCCGGACCTCAAGCTTTCCCAGGCGCTGCATCTCCTTTTTCAGCGTGACGATCTTGTCTTTCAGCCGAGCCGTCTTGGTCGCTCTGGCAAGAGACGGCTCTTGCCGGTCGGCACTGTCCAATTGCTGCAAGTACCGCGCAACAGACTCCTCGATCTGCTCCAGGCGCCGCTTCATCTTGGCAGCCGTGAAGTTCCAGTCCCGATTGTTGACCGCCTTGAACTTACTGCCGTCAATGGCCACAAACGCATCGGCAAAGAGATTGAGCCGCCGGCAGAGCGCGACGAACTCTCGGCAGACCTTGCGGATCTGAGCGCCGTTGTCCTTGCGGAAGTCGGCGATCGTCTTGTGGTCCGGCGCCAGGCGCCCGGTCAGCCACATGACCTCCACGTTGCGACCCGCTTCGCGCTCCAGCCGCCGGCTCGACTGAACCCGGTTGAGATAGCCGTAAATATAGAGCTTCAGCAGAACCGAAGGATGATAGCCCGGCCGGCCGGTTTCCCGCGGCTCGACCCGGTCAAAGCCTAGGCCACCCAAATCGAGCTCATCGACAAAGACATCGATCACGCGAACCGGATTGTCTTCGCCGATCCAGTCCTCCAGCCGTTCGGGAAACAGACTGCTCTGACCGCGGTCAAGGCCCTCAACAAAGCGTTTCATCCAATCCTCCCGCCAATCGACGGAAGAATCATAGCACCAGCCGCGTTTTTACACAGTCTGGACCCACAGCGGACATGCATGACGCCGGATGAATCCCGAACGTCAACCTCCCACCACTCTGAAAATCCGCCTCGAAAAACCGCCGTCAACCCGGCCACTACCGCTCGCTTCACTCAAACCCTGACGCCGTCATGAATAATTGCGGCTAGGAGCCTGACTCTGCTCAATTATCTAGCCTCGAAAAGAAGGGCTTGTCAGTGGATCTTCGACGCTGTAGCTTTCCAATAACCAATATATTCCAATGGTTTGGACAGTTTTCTGGAGTGCAGGCAATGGCGGGACCGGCGGTGCAGGCGAGCAATCTGCGTGACGATGCGACGGCGGGCGAACTGGGGCGATTGATCGAGCGCCAGCAGCACGGCTATGCCTTGGAACAGCCCTTCTATTGCGATCCCGATATCTTCCGGCTCGAGCAGGAAAAGGTCTTCCTGAAGCATTGGCTCTATGTCGGCCATCAGAGCCAGATCCCCAATCCGGGCGATTATTTCGTCTTCGAGATCGCGCAAGAATCGGTGATCGTCGTACGCGGCAAAGACGCCGAGATCCGCGCTCTGGTGAACGTCTGCCGCCATCGCGGCTCGCGCGTTTGCAGGAAATCGAGCGGCCGGGCCAAGTCCTTCGTCTGCCCCTATCACGGATGGTCCTATGGCCTCGACGGGCGTCTGGCCCGGGCCTGGGCCATGCCGGCGGATTTCGACAAGGCGAGCCATGGCCTTCACCAGATTTCCTGCGAGGTCTTCCACGGCCTGATCTTCATCAATTTCGCCGGCGAAGCCGGTGCCTTCGAGGAGGCGCGCAAGGCCCTCGATGACGCGCTCGCGCCCTTCAACTTGGCGAAGACCAAAGTGGCGCATAGCGAAGTTTGCCGCGTCGAAGCCAACTGGAAACTGGCCGTGGAGAACTATGACGAGTGCTATCACTGCGCCCCGAGCCACCCAGAATTCGCCCTGTCACATTCGATCAAGCTGCCGGAGGTCAAGACCGCGGAGCTAATGCGCGAGTTGGCCGTGCAGGCCGCCAAGGCGGGTTTGTCCGTCGATCCGGTCGGAAATCTGGAAGAGCGGGGCCGTGGGCTCAGCATCGAATTCTACTACGACCGCTACGCACTCTTCGAAGGCTATCTCACCGGCAGTGAGGACGGCCAACCCTTGGCCCCTTTGCTCGGCAGCCTCACCGAATGGGACCGCGGAGCCTCGAACCTCCAGCTGGGCCAGATGAGCTATTTGCTGATCTACAGCGATCATGCCGTGGTCTATCGGTTCACGCCGCTCGCCCTCCAGGAAACTGAAGTGGAAATTATCTGGCTGGTGAAAGAGACAGCCGTCGAGGGCGAAGACTACGACCTGGAGCGCCTGACCTGGCTCTGGCATGTCACGACCGACGCCGACAAGGATATCATCGAGCGCAATCAGAAGGGCGTGAACTCACGCTTCTACCAGCCGGGCCCCTATTCTCCGATGGAGCCCTTCTGCCCCGAGTTTGTAGCCTGGTATCTGGAGAAGATGAGGCTCGGTCATGGCGTACAGAGTGGGTGAATCGGCAGACGTTCGGTATGGGTCCGGAGTAGGCGTTCAGCGGGTCTAGGAAACGTAGGTTGCCATCATGGAGCCGGCTCCTGGTGGCTAGACTCGGACGTCGAAGGCCCCATCTTCCGACGCCCGCTTTGCCCCTGACAGCGGACGTTCGGGTCCGCTTCGCGCCGTCAGCGCAACAAAGTTCCAACTACACCGCTAGCCTTCGGCGAGCTCGTTGAAATATTCGATGCCCCAGGAGATGTCCTTCTCGATCAGGGCGCGGGCCTCCGCCGCGTCGCGGACACGGATGGCCTCGGCGATTCTGCCGTGCAGCCGCCGCCAATCGTCGGCCATCTCGACCTCGCGCACGACGGCCGCCAGAAACGGGCCGGTCTGCGCCCACAGCCCCTCGATGACCGAAACCAGATCGGCGTTCCCGGCCGCCGTGTAGATCGTGAAATGGAAATTGTAGTTGCGGGTGAGATAGCCGGTGGTGTCGGCGCCGTTGACATCCCGGTCCATCAGCATGGCCAGCTCCGACAAGCGGTCGACCTGCCGCACGGTCAGCGTCTCGGTGGCCAATTGAGTGGCGATGCCTTCGAGGCTGGAGCGAATGAAGAAGAGGTCCGAGACGCGCTTGGGCTCGAGGACCGGGACGGCGAAGGAGCGGTTGCCGAAGACCTCCAGCGCACGCTCCGAGGCGAGGCGTTTCAGGGCCTCGCGCACCGGCATGGCGCTGGTCCCGAGCGGCTTCGCCAGCCGGCGTATCGACAGCTTGTCGCCGGGCCGGTAATTGCCGACCGTCAGATCCCAACGGATCTGCTGATAGACCTGCTCGTTCAGCGGCGCGTGAGAAAGGTCGGTCTGGCGCGGGCCGGCCGGCTGAGTCGCTGTGCTGATCATGCGTGCGGCACCGATTGTCACCGATTGTCGCCGATTGTCACCGATTGTCACCAATTGTCATAGCTGGGTCGTGACTTCGCCACCCTGGTTGGCCCTCGGACCTGGAACCGAGCGGCCAAGTGTGATCACAATTCTAGACAAACGACGGAAAATGAGGAATCGTTTTTGCAGATCTCGATTTTTGTATCGCAAAAGCACTACTGATCTCGCAAATCGGCAGCCCAGCGATAACGGGCCCACCCGAATTGATCCGAGCCGCGAACCCGCATATGGGCAGGTATCAGGCACGATGACGCGAAACCCCCGCTATGACATTCTCTTCGAGCCGGTCCAAATCGGGCCGGTCACGGCCAAGAACCGATTCTTTCAGGTGCCCCATGCCAGCGGTACCGGCTGCGGCATGCCCAACACGCGAGCGGCCCTGAGGGAGGTCAGGGCCGAAGGCGGCTGGGGCGTGGTATGCACCGGATATTGCTCGGTTCATCCCTCGTCCGACGACTGGCCGCTGCCCTATTGCAGCCTGTGGAACGAGGCCGACGTGAAGGCCCAAGCCATGATGGTGGAGGCGGTCCACCGGCATGGCGCGCTGGCCGGGGTGGAACTGTGGCATGGCGGGGCCCTGGTCCCCAATCGCATGACCCGCGAGCGGCCGCTCTCGCCCTCCGGACATTGGGACGGCGTCTGGGGCACCTATCCGACCCAATCGCGGGCCGCCGACGACGGCGATATCCGCAATCTGCGCCGATGGCACCGGGAGGCGGCGCTGCGGGCCAAGCAGGCCGGTTTCGATATCGTCTACATCTATGCCGGCATGGGCTACTTGCCGTTCCAGTTCCTCCTGGAGCGCTACAACCAGCGGCGCGATGCCTACGGCGGGCCGTTCGAGAACCGCGCCCGGCTGCTGAAGGAGCTGATCGAAGAGGTGAAGGATGCGGTCGGCGAGCGCTGTGCCGTGGCCGTGCGGCTGACCGCCGAAGAGCTCCTGGGCGACCGCGGCTTCCGCGGCGAGGTGGAGGGGCGGGCGTTGTTCGAAGTCCTGGGCGAGCTTCCCGATCTGTGGGACGTCAAGATGGGTTTCCACACCGACAGCGTGCCGTCGCGCTTCTCCGAGGAAGCTTTCCAGGAAGACCACGTGCGCTACGTGAAGGCGCTCACCTCGAAACCGGTCGTCGGAGTCGGCCGCTTCACCTCGCCGGACACCATGGTCCGCCAGATCCGCCAGGGGGTGCTCGATTTCATCGGCGCGGCGCGGCCGTCGATCGCCGATCCCTTCCTGCCCGTGAAGATCGACGAGGGCCGCGAGGACGAGATCCGCGAATGCATCGGCTGCAATGTCTGCATCGCCAGCTATGCCGAGGGCGTGCCGATCCGCTGTACCCAGAACCCCACCATGGGCGAGGAGTGGCGCAAAGGCTGGCATCCCGAGCGGGTCCCGGAGCAGGGCTCCGATGACCGCATCCTCGTGGTGGGCGCCGGGCCGGCCGGCCTGGAGTGCGCCATGACCCTCGGCAAGCGCGGCTACACGGTCACCCTGGCCGAAGCCTCGAAGGAGCTCGGAGGCCGGGTTGCGCGCGAAGCGGCCCTGCCCGGGCTTTCGGCCTGGGCGCGGGTGCGCGACTACCGGGTCGGGCAGATCGAACGCCTGGCCAATGTGAGCGTCTACCTGGATAGCGAACTCACTGCAGAAGACGCGCTCGCCTTTGGCGCCGAGCGGGTAGTGCTGGCCACCGGAGCCGACTGGAGCCCGCAGTGGTACGATCACCTGACCGGCCTGCCCACGGCGCCGCCCGAGGCCAGCGCCGCGGCCTTTACGCCGGACGATCTCTTGAGCGGTGCAACTCTGGTCGATCCGGTGCTGATCTACGACTTCGACCCCTACTACATGGGCGGCTCATTGGCCGAGCTGTTGCGCCAGCGTGGCCAGACGGTTCATCTGGCGACGCCCTATAACTTGGTTTCGCCCTGGACCAGCTTCACCGGCGAGCAGTCGCACATCCATGAACGGCTGCTTGCGCTCGATGTCGGGCTTCACAGGGAGCTGGTTCTCACCGGTTTCGACGGCCGGCGGGCGGTGTTCGGCTGCGTCCATAGCGCGCGCGCGAAGGAGATCACCTGCGGGTCGCTGGTCGTCGTGGGCAGCCGCGTGCCGCGCGACGGCCTCTATGAGCAGCTGCTCGCCCGTTCGGCGGCCTGGCCGGACCATGGGGTAAAATCGGTCGAGCGCATCGGCGACTGCCTGGTGCCGGGCGCCATCGTCCATGCGGTCTACGACGGCCATCGCTATGCGGAGGAACTGGACCAACCGCCGCGACCGGACCTTGCGGAACGGCGGGAACATGCGTTCCGTGAGATCGGCGCGCCGGCCTACGCGACCTGAGCGGACCGACGGGGAGACACCATGCCGCGTCTTGCGGACCTATTCGCAGAGGATCTGACCGAGCGGCTCGCGCCAGCATCGGGGTTGGCGCGTGGCTTGCCGCGTGCGGCCTATCTTAGTCCTGACGTTCTGGAGCTCGAACGGACCCGGTGGCTCTCGCGGAGTTGGCTGTTCGTCGGCCTGGGTCATGAAATTTCGAACCCGGGCGATCTGACCCCCGTGCCCAACTTCCGGCTGTTTCTCGCCCGCGACGAGGAAGGCGGTGTCCGTGCCTTCCACAACGTTTGCCGGCATCGCGGCCACGAGCTGGTGGCGGGGCCGAAACAGGGCTGCCGGCACATCGTCTGTCCCTATCACGGCTGGCGCTACGGGCTCACGGGCGCCTTGAAGTCGATCTCGTCCTTCACCGGCCGGGCAGGCGAAACCCCGCCGGACTTCGACATGGCGGACCATGGCCTCAGGGCAGTGCGCTGCGAGACCTGGCACGACTGGGTCTTCGTCAATCTCGACGGGACCGCCCCGCCGCTCGCCGACTATCTGAGGCCCTTGACGCAGCAGTTGGCGGAATTCGACCTTTCTTCCCTGAAACACTTCCACAGCCTCGAGCACGGTGAGGTGAAGGCGAACTGGAAGTTGGTGATGGAGAACTCGCTCGAGCCCTATCACACGCCCTTCGTCCATGCCCGGACCGGCGCGGGTATTCCCCTGGAAGATCACCACATGATCCTCGAGGAGGGTCTGCTCGGATGCGGTATCGACGTAGGCGGTGAGCCTGCTGACACGGCTTCCGGTGGCGGGATCTCCGTCGACTCGCGATTCTTCGTGGTCCCGCCGCTCTTCGTTTTCGTGCTCTATGACCGGCGCATCGTCATCGTCCACCGCAACCTACCCCATGGCGAACGGCCGGACCGTACCTGGCGCTCGATCCACCTTTACAGCCTCGGCCCGGAACCCCTCGGCGCGGCCGAGATCGAGGATTGGAAGCGGCTCGAATATGCAATCCACGTGGAGGAGGACGGGCCGGTCTATGAATCCCTACAACGCAACAAGCTGAGCCCCGTGACCGACGACGGCGGCCTGCTGTCGCCGGCCTGGGAGAGCGCCGTGCAGGCGTTCTACCGGCAGTGGGCCGCGGCGCTAGACGCGGCCTGAGGCGGGGAGAAGCCATGTATCGCCTCTACGCCGCGCCCAACACCTACGCCATGATCGCCCACGCGATCCTGGAGGAGCTGGGCGTTCCTTACGAGCTGGTCTGGGTGGAGATCTTCACCGACCGGCCGGACCCGGACTTCCTCGCCGCGAGCCCGCACGCGCGGGTGCCGGCGCTGGCCGACGAGAACGGCGCCATCTGCGAAGCCGGCGCGATCGCGCTTTATCTGGCCGAGCGCCATCCCGACGCCGAACTGGCGATCCCGGCCGGCGATCCGCGCCGCGGCCGCTTCTTGCAGTGGATTTCCTTTCTCTCGAGCAGCTTGCAGCCCGATGTGATCATCCAGTTCCATCCCGAGTTCTATGCCGCCGACGCGGAGGCACAGGAGAAGCTCAAGGCAGCCTCTTTCGAACGCTTGCGCCGGACTCTTCAAACCCTCGACGAAGCGCTCGATCCCGGGCCTTACTTCTTTGCCGACCGCCTGACGGTGTGCGACTTTGTCTTGGTCCTGCAGGCGATCTGGCCCGAGATCTATCCGGGTTCGATCGACGACCACCGCAACCTGAAGCGCCTGGTCGACCGGGTCACCGAACGGCCGGCGGTGCAGCGAGTCCTGGCCCGGCATCGGCACGACAGGGCCGAGGCGAACTGAAGGCTGATGACCATGGCGATCGAAATCACAACGCCGAATACACTCGCCGCGCGGCTCACCGACGGCCATCAAACTCTTCCGCCCGGGCAAAACTGACACCAATGGAATATCCACGTGACACGCCAGCTATCCGCGGATAGCTTCTCCAAAAATCGGGGCCCAGCGTTATGGAATGGCAGAACTTCAAATCTGGTGACGTAATCTTCCAGGAGGGCGAGCAGAGCGATGCTGCCTACCTGATCATTTCCGGCAACGTTCAGATCGTCAAAGGCTACGACACGAGCAAGCCGAAGGAGCTCGCGGTCGTCGGCGCCGGCGAATATGTCGGGGAAATGGGCGTGATCGACAACTTGCCCCGTTCGGCCTCTGCGGTGGCCCAGGGACGAGTGGTGTGCACGCCGGTCACCCCGGGGGAGTTCATGGACATGCTGCGCAAGAACCCGGACGAGGCGATCGACCTGCTGAAAATCCTGTTCGAGCGGCTCCGCGCGGCCAACAGACGATTGGCGGAAATCGGGCAGGCTGGCGAGGGCTGACGGAGTTCTCGGCCGCGCTGGTTAGCGTGCCAAACCGTGTTGCGGTGGGGCGTCATCGCCTGCGCGATTTCGCGCCGCAGAAATGGAAACACCGAGTCTCACCCGGCGGCCTGCCGCGTGCTCGCCCGCATGCGCGTGCCCGTCGGATCGAAGGCCGGCGCGGTGCTCACCAGGCCGTCGAACGAAGTGCCCGCGATGTCCACGGCGAGCCTCTGGCCGTCCTCGGCGTGCGCCGCCTCGACGTAAGCCAGGGCGAGGGGCCGGCCGATGCGATAGCCGTAGGCGGCGGAGGTGGTCTGGCCGACGACCCTGGTGTCCAGGGTGACCGGTTCGTTGCCGAGGGGCACGGCGCTTTGGTCGTCGAAGACGATCGTGACCATGAGCAAGTCCACGCCCCGCTCGCGGCGCGTCATCATGGCCTCGCGGCCGATGAAGTCGCTCGCCCAGGCCACGGCGAAGTCGAGCCCGGCCTCGAGCGGCGTCAGGTCGCTGTCGAGGTCATGCCCCATGGCGAGGAAGCGCTTTTCGATGCGCATCGAGGTCTGGGCGTAGAGGCCGGCGGGCGCCGCGCCGGTTTCCGTGAGGGCGTCATAAAGCCGCTCGGCGTCGGCGGCCCGGCAGGTGATCTCCCAACCGGCCTCGCCCACATAGGAGAGGCGCGCGGCGCGGACCGGAACGCCGGCGAGCTCGGCTTCGGCGTGGCGGAAATAGCCGATGTCGTCGAGCGCCCCGCCGTCCAGCGCCGCCGCGCTCTCGGCCGCCGCCGGTCCCATCAGGGCGAGCACCGCATGGTCCGCCGTCTCGTCGGCGATGGCCACGCGCTCGCCGTCCTTGAGATGGCGCCGGAGCCAGGCCAGGTCGCGCTTGATCGCCCCGGTTCCGACATAGAGCCGGTAGCTTTCGTCGGTGAGGCGCAACGCCGTGAGGTCGCTCTCGAAGCCGCCCGCCTCGTTGAGCATCGCGGTGTAGATGGCCCGGCCCGGCGGGCGCGCCATGTCGTTGGCGCAGACCCGGTCGAGGAAGGTTTCCGCGGCCGGTCCCTCGACCCGAATCTTGCCGAAGGTCGACTGGTCGAAGATCGCGGCGCCCTCGTGGGCCCGGGCGACCTCGCGCCCGACCTGGTCGAACCACGGCGGCTTGCCGAAGGTGAGCTCGGGCTCGCCCTCGCTGCCGAAGGTGAGCGGCCGCTCCCAGGCGTAGAACTGGCCGAAGCGCGCCTTGGCCGCCCGCCAGCGCGCATCCAGCGGGGTCCTGCGCAGGTCGCGGGCGCTCATGAACTGGCGGCCGGGATAGGCGATTTCGTAGTGGGCGCCCAGCACCTCCGGCGCCCGGGCCATGAGGGCGTCGAGGGCATGGAACTCGTCCGGGAAGCGCTTGGGGTCTGCCTCGTGCAGGTCCATGGGCGTGCGGCCATGGACGAGGCAGTGGGCCAGCGCCATGCCGGCCCCGCCGCCGGTGGCGACGCCGACCGAATTCATGCCGCACCCGAGGAAGAAGCCGCGTGTCTCCGCCGACTCGCCGAGCAGGAAGGCGCCGTCGGGGGTGAAGCTCTCCGGCCCGTTCAAGAGCGTACGCACCTCGGCCGTCTCGAGCACCGGCAGGCGGTGGAGCGCGTTCATCATCATCGGCTCGAAATGATCCCAGTCCTCGGGCAGCAGCTGGAAGGCGAAGTCCGGGCCCAGCCGGGCCGGGTCGAGGGGCTTGCCCAAGGGCTCGAAGCAGCCGACCAGCAAGCCTTGGGATTCGTCGCGGATGTAGAGGTGCGCATCGTGGTCCGACAAGGTCGGTAGATGACT